>ENA-UAOZ01000026-UAOZ01000026.1-human-gut-metagenome-genome-assembly--contig:-NODE-26-length-66867-cov-9.980602_pt1 | contig 66867 bp, 73 predicted proteins | sample MGYA00243474_ERZ654565 | MGnify/ENA primary metagenome ERZ654565 (study PRJEB26926, sample SAMN06164854) | human gut metagenome | biome: ENVO:00009003; feature: ENVO:2100002; material: ENVO:00002003...
TTATTCCGGTTCGGGTATCCACAGCCTTCCTGAATTAAATCCCAATTAAATTTAAAATAGAAACTCACTCATGACATAATTACTCACATCTATCCCTTTTTCCGTAAGGCGAATGTTGTCTCCCGTATCTTCCAGCAACTGTTTCTGATACATATGGATCAATACTTTTCCATATACATTTTCAACACTTCTGCCAAATGTCCGGCGGAAGTCTGCTTTGGATATTCCTTTTATCCGTCTAAGTCCCAGGAACATATATTCTTCCATCTGGTTTTGCGGAGTAAGAACTTCAATTTCACCACCTTCTACGAAGCGCTGGTTGTTGATCAGGGACGCTGCTCCGGTTCCGATCCCCAGATATTCCGTACGGTTCCAGTAGCCGAGATTATGCCGGCATTCGTATCCTTCTTTTGCATAATTTGATATCTCATATCTGTGATACCCATAATTCTGCAGGATATTTTTAGTAAACTGATACATCAGTCTTTCTGTATCTTCATCCGGAAGTTCCCTTCTTCTTCTGGCCTCCGCACGTTCGCCTTCCCCGTATTTTTCATAAAATGGTGTTCCCTCTTCGATAATCAGACTGTATGCCGAGATATGTTCCGGCGCAAGTTCTGCAACTCTTTTGATCGTATCTTCCCATCCTCCCAGTGTCTGAAACGGGATTCCGGACATCAAGTCCACATTAATATTCTGAAATCCTGCTTCTCTTGCCAGGAAATATGTATCCAGGAAATCCTGATATGTATGAATCCTTCCAAGCATCTTCAATTCCTGATCATCCGTTGACTGTAACCCAATACTCAGACGATTGATTCCGATATTATGATAAGCCATCAATTTTAACTTGTCTACCGTTCCCGGATTCACTTCTACTGTGATCTCCGCATCCGAGTCAACCGGGAACGTGGAACGGATCGCATCGAAGATACTCCTCATCTGCTGTGTCTCAAGGATGGACGGCGTACCTCCTCCGATAAATATACTGCTCACATGGTACAGTCCTCCAAGATCATAATACGAACGTATCTTCTGACACAATCCCATGACATACTCCTGTCTCGCCTCAGGTGTTGCCGGCGCAGACAGAAAGTCACAGTATCTGCATTTTTTTACACAAAATGGTATGTGGATATATAATTCTAATGGTCTCATTATTTATCGTCCAGCTTCAATACACTCATAAATGCTTTCTGAGGGATCTCTACGCTGCCCACCTGCCGCATACGTTTTTTCCCTTCTTTCTGTTTTTCCAGAAGCTTTCTCTTACGGCTGATATCTCCTCCGTAACATTTTGCAAGCACGTCTTTGCGCATCGCGCGGACCGTCTCACGTGCAATGATCTTGCTGCCGATTGCCGCCTGGATCGGAATCTCAAACAACTGTCTCGGAATCTCTTCTTTTAGCTTCTCGCACATTTTTCTTCCGCGTTCATAAGCCGTATCTGCATGAATGATAAATGACAGTGCATCGACTTCTTCCTTGTTGATCAGTATATCCAGTTTTACCAGTTCAGACTTCACATATCCCGCCATCTCATAATCAAACGACGCATAACCTCTGGATCTTGATTTCAACGCATCAAAGAAATCATAGATAATCTCATTAAGCGGAAGCTGATAATGCAATACTGCACGAGTCTCCTCGATGTATTCCATCCCCTCATACACACCACGACGTTCCTGACACAGATCCATGATCGCACCAATAAACTCTGATGTCACCATGATCTCTGCCTTGACCATCGGTTCTTCCATATATTCAATCTCAGAAGGATCCGGAAGATTCGATGGGTTCGTAAGCTCTATTACATCTCCATTTGTCTTGTGTACTTTGTAGATAACCCCGGGGGCAGTCGTTACCAGATCCAGATTATACTCTCTTTCCAAACGTTCCTGAATGATTTCCAAATGCAGAAGTCCAAGGAATCCACAACGGAATCCAAATCCCAGCGCAATTGACGTCTCAGGTTCAAACTGAAGTGACGCATCATTTAACTGCAATTTCTCCAATGCATCCCTCAGATCCGGGTATTTTGCCCCGTCTGCCGGATACAATCCACAATATACCATCGGATTGACTTTTTTATAACCCGGAAGTGGTTCTGCACATGGTCTTCCTGCATCGGTCACCGTATCACCCACACGGGTATCTTTGACATTCTTAAGGCTGGCCGTGATATATCCAACCATTCCGGCGCTCAGTTCCTCACACGGAATAAACTGTCCGGCTCCAAAATAACCAACTTCCACAACTTCTGCCTTCGCTCCTGTTGCCATCATAAGGATCGGTGTTCCCTTTTTCACGGTTCCCTCTTTGATTCTGCAAAATACAATAACTCCTTTATACGCATCATACAGGGAATCAAAGATCAAAGCCTGAAGCGGTGCTTTTGGATCTCCTGTCGGTGCAGGCACTTTCGCCACTATCTCTTCCAGCACCTGATCTACATTCAGTCCAGTCTTTGCTGAAATCTGAGGTGCATCCTCTGCTTCAATTCCGATCACATCCTCAATCTCTTCGATCACACGCTGCGGATCTGCACTTGGAAGGTCTATCTTATTCAGTACCGGAACCACATCCAGGTCATGATCCAGTGCGAGATATACATTGGCAAGCGTCTGTGCTTCCACTCCCTGCGCAGCATCTACCACCAGAATTGCCCCGTCACACGCTGCCAGACTTCTGGATACTTCATAATTAAAGTCGACATGTCCCGGTGTATCAATCAGGTTGAAAATATATTCTTCCCCATCTTTTGCTTTGTATACCGTTCTGACTGTCTGGGCTTTAATTGTAATTCCACGTTCTCTTTCCAGTTCCATATTGTCCAACACCTGCGACTGCATCTCACGGCTGGTGAGAAGACCGGTCATCTCAATGATACGGTCCGCCAGCGTCGATTTACCATGGTCGATGTGTGCTATAATACAAAAATTTCGAATTTTACTCTGATCTATTCCTGACACTAATATCTTCTCCTTATTACACGTTTATCTTATCAATTCTATCATGCAGCACTGTATTTTACAATGAAAAGTTCCACGCTCATCACATCATTTAAGCGGCCGGTCTTGACCAGCTCTTCCGTATCTACTGCATCTTCCAAAATACTTCTCAGTTCTTTCTTTTCGAATGTCCGGCATTGCTGCATATATTTTCCTGCAACAAACGGATGCAGTCCGACTGTCTTTGCAATCGCAGCCTTGTCATAACGCTTTCCTGCCAGATCTTTGACTTCCAGAAGTAATTTAAACTGCCTTGTCAACAAATATAATATGCGCATTGGCGGCTCCTTTAATGCCAGCAGGTCATAATAATAATCCAGCGCTTTCTTCTGATTCCGTACCGCCACTGCTTCTACCATCTCAAAGATTTTATTTGTAATCTGTGTCGTACAAATTGCTTCGATATCCCGGACTTCAATCTCTTCCTTTCCCATACAGTAACAGAACAGCTTTTCCAGTTCTTTTTCCAGATTTTCCATATCTGTCCCTGTGGTAGACAACAGATACCTGGCCGTCTGTTCTTTGATCTTATATCCCTCTTTTTTTACATTCCCTGCAACCCAGTATAAAAGTGTCTTCTCATCCTGACGTGCCATCTCTACCACGCGTCCTTTACTCTTGACAGCCTTATACATCTTTCCACGCTTGTCTGCTTCATTTTCCACAAATAAAAAACAGGCGGTATCCGGCATTGTTTTGATATAATCTGCAAGCTCCGGTGACGCATTTTTGAAGAATCCGGAATTTTCGATTACGATCAGACGTCTGTCGGCAAAAAACGGCATTGTCTCTGCAAGATCGATAAGTTCTCCCGGATTGATTCCTTTTCCTTCATAATATGCATAATTCACCGTATCCCCGTCCGGAAATATTGCTTTCGTGATCCGGTCTCTGTATTGCTTTTTCAGGTAAGCCTCTTCTCCGTACAGGAGATATACCGGCTTAAAATTTCCTGTTTTTATGTCTTCATTTAAAGTTTTCATCGGTTCTCTCCCATCTTCTTTCACCTCTTAAAAGTATACTGAATTCCGACTTTAAGTTCAACTGTTTCCACCGTGAATCCACATAGTTTTTTTCCTGACCGTCACGGCAATCGCTCCGTTATCCTGTGTAGAATATATCTTTGCACCCGATTTTTCAAGTCTTTTCAGCGTCAGATCATGCGGATGTCCGTAACGGTTCTTTCTCCCTGCTGATATCCATGCATACTGCGGATAAACTGTCTGAAGGAATGTCTCCGTTGTAGAATTCTTCGAACCATGATGCGCTGTCTTTAGTATTTCCCATGTAATCTTCTTTTCTTCCTGTATCACATCCAGGACCTCCGTCAGCCTCTCTTCCCCTTCTTTTTCTACATCTCCGGTAAACAACATATCAAATTCACCGTATTCCAGATGCAGGATCATGGAGGATTCGTTTCCAGTCGTCACATTATGACTCTTATCATCCGTATTTCCTCCCGGGCCCAGACAAGTAAACTTCATTTCACCTTCTTTCAGTTCCGTTCCGTATTCCATTTCCTTCACATCTGTGCCATACATTTTTGCCATTGTTATAATTTTAAGAATCCTTTCATCCCAGTACTGTTTTCCCGGCACTACAAGATTCCGGATGCGCACTCCCACATCCTGACGCATCAGAAGTTCTTCTATTCCATTCATATGATCCAGATCTCCATGAGACAGAAAGACATAATCAAGTTGTGCAATGCCCCGGGATTTTAGAAATGGTTCTATTCGGTATTTTCCAATCTCTTTCACATCACTGCTGCCACCATCGATCAGATAATTCTGATGCTTTGGTCCCTGCACACAGATACAGTCTCCCTGCCCGATATCCAGCATTGTCACCTCCATTCCTCTTCTTAGCAGCGGTCCTGATATCAGTATCAGCCATGCAGTAATATAAAGTGTCAGACTAGCCATGTACTTTTTTCTGATTTTTACCGGCTGTCTATCCATATATTTCCATATCAGAATGATTCCTGACAACATAAGATAATAGACTATGCACCGCCATTTTTCCGGTCTTCCTGCTATCCATCTTGCCACAGGAAATTTCAGGAGCAACACACAACATCCGTCATAGAGTTTTAATATCCGGCTGCACACCATCAATATCCATGTTCCAGATGTTCCCCCTGCCATCCGCACAAGTGAGCCGGCCATCCCGCAGGATAATATTACCGGCATCAACGGTATCACCAGAAGATTCAACATCACACTATATAACGGCACTTCGAAAAAGAAATACAGAATCACCGGCCACAACACACAATTCATGGCAATTCCCGGCCACAATATACGTACCATTACCGGCTGCTGTGATTCTTCCTTCACCAGTGGTATCACTGTGCAGATCGCAAGTAATGCACCAAATGAAAGCAAAAAACCGCCATCATAAAGATACAGCGGATTACTTCCAACTGCGATTACTGCTGCTACAGAAAGTGCCGTCGGCATATCGTATTTTCTCCCTGTAACATCCGCACCGACCCGGAATAGGAACATTACCCATGCCCTTAGTACCGAGACTGTCATCCCGATCATTGAAACATACAGAAATAACAGCATTCCTCCTGCCAGTCCTCCTGCTTTGTACGAACCTGTCAACCGCCGGAATAAACGGTAGGCACCCAGTCCGGCAAACGACAGATGCAATCCCGTCAAGACTTTCTTTACTTATTATAATGTAGCAAAAGGGACTTAATATAAACAGGGGGTAAAGCAAAGAGACTATTTCACCCCCTGTTACCCCCGTAAAGATCATAATGTTATCCTTATAAATGTCTTTTTGTCACTCTATATTAATCGATTGTGGCTTTTATACGATTGGCCAACTTTTCGATAATATCATTTTCATCTTTCCACATAATAGTATTCTTCTGAGCAACATCAAAATGTAATCTTACATCGTTCCGGCAAATTTGAATAACATCTTTTCCAAGCCCCATAGCATAGCCCTCTTCAAAATATGCACCATTGTTTTTGTCAGTAAGATCCACTACCACAAACCGGCTGTTTTTTATGTACTTAAGTAATTCTGGTGTTATATAATCATTGTGTTGCACTTCATCAATAAAAATGGCTATATATCCTGCTTTTTGAATTCCTTCACGAATAGCTTCGCGCACAGGCTTAGTTTCATCTCCAAACTGCATTGCCACAAAAGCATTTCTTCCATTTGCAGAATTTTTTTGTAAAATGTCTACACGACTATAACCTTCTGGAGTTAATGAAAGCTTTAGAAGACCGTCTTTATCAAACCATTGATCTCCTTTCCCCTGTTCAATATAGCCTTTCTGTTCTAAACACGATAACATATAATGAGATTGTGCGCTGATTAGTTGTGCATCTCTATTTATACGTTTACCAGTACTGTAATCAAATCTGTCTACGAAAAGCGCACTATATAGTTCTTCTTTTCCAAGTGCAACTTTCTCTCCTACATGCTTAATTCGGTCGTCTAAAAACAGAATAATTTTATCTATCTTTTCAGCAAAAGTACTAGGATACCAATTTTCCACAATTTCCTTTGATAAATGGACAGGACGACCATGCGTCCTATCCCCTTCATCATATTTTCGTTTCCACTTATCACACCATTCCTTATCGCGATTTGTATAATATCTAGGTTCCAATATATTATCGGGAAATTTATTATACAGCAAATAAGAACCCAAATGATTAAAGTCAAAGTCTACCTCTGGCGCATCCAGTGGAAGTTGTATTTCAAAGCGACCACAAACCGGACATGCATAAAACACTGTAACAGTAGCCGGATCTGTCTGCTTTTGAGCCTCTGAGCCGCATAATATACATTTACAATTTTCAGGTGCACTAGCCATATATTTCTACTTCCTTTCCAATTTATTTCTTTATATTAGTATCTCAAATTCATAATATTTCAGCAAGTTTTTCTTTAGATATAGAAATTATCCCTTCCCACAAGACAAAGTACGCTTTTCAAATTTTATTTGTTGAAAAAAGGTATCCATAATCATACATTTTCATGCTGAGATATTTTCCTATATCCAGAAGATTATTTATGATAATTTCTACGTCCCTGTCCTCTTGATCTGGCTTTCCAAGGCGAGCGCAGATTCTATCATAGGCATCTCTCATTTCTGAATAAAGCCTGTTACATAGTTTTCCTTCCTCATACTCATTTTCCACATATTTGCTTTCTGCCACAGGAAAATGCGCCAAATCCAGAGACCCGTTTGCAAGGTCATAAATCAGGTTCTTAAATTCTTGACTCTTCTTATCCATCACTATACCTCATTCTTCGTAATTTATTATTCTCTGGCGCACAGAAAGCTACATTAGCACTTCTCTCTTTTGTATCTTAACGAAAAAGGGAAACAGTTCTTCGAATTTCACATAGAACTGCTTCCCTACTTGTTCTTCAGACTGCGGACAAATTGAATAAGAATTCTTCGTTCATCTCTTCCCAATTCATCCCACGTTTCAATAATCTCTCTTTGCTCTTTTGATAGATCGGGCCTCCTACCTTCTCCGGCAAAGAACTGCGCCAGTGTGATTCCAAATGCATCACATATCTTTTCCAGCGTTGGTATCGTAGGTATACTCTCCATTTTCATGATATTGCCTACAGCCGTCTGGGACATCCCTGTTAACTGAGCAAGTCGATATTTTGAAACATGATATTTCTCACACAATTCTTTTACCCTAGCTGCAATGTACTCTTCTATATGCAAGTAAACTACACCTCTCTTCTGTTTTACATACGCTTATTGTAACTGTAATTCAGAAGTTTTATTAGAACTGTATTACTTGACTATTTTACTAAAGTGTAATGGAGTATTCGGGTAAAAAAATAAGAACTATGAGTTCCACATTCCGTCTATGTATTTTTTTAATCTCTTATTCCTTTGTATGCCGTTTTCTAAGCAATTTCACCTCTTTTCCTTGCACAAGCATACCATTGATCTATGGTTTCTTCAATAAAAATCAATCGACAAATTCCTACATATTCCGGTGTTTTTTCGCCTCCAAAATTACTCCACTGCTCTTACATAATATACCTAATCAAACTTGCCCTTTTCATCTATCGTAAAAGAGACGGATTTCATCGTCAGAAAGGAAGGTATATGTATGATGAACGTAAATTTCAAACTCATCGGAAAAAGGATTCAAGAAGTGAGAAAACAGCAGGAAATGACCCAAGCTGAACTGGCTGCGTTAACTGATATGTCGGATTCCTATATCAGTTATATTGAAACTGCCAAGAAACAGGCAAGCCTCGAATCCCTTGTCCGGATCTCCAATGCTCTGGGAATTACTGTGGATGAATTGCTCAGCGGTAATCAACTTCATAATCCCACGGATTATCAGACCGATATTGATCTGCTGATGGAAGATTGTTCTCTTCTAGAGCGCCGTTTTATTTATGAATTGATCTCCGTAGCAAAATATATCATTCGCAACAACGGCTGGGAGTTAATTGAAACGGGGCATAATTCCTGACGCTATGACCAGAGGTTAAGCACTTGACCTCTGGTCTATTTTCTTTTCTTACAAAGAAAATATAATGATACGTAACAATACATGAAAGGCGTGAAAAAATGAACCAATCGGAAGAACACTCCATCAGCATACAGGAACAAAAATCCAAGATCCGTGAACGATATCGAGGCGTAGACCCGGACACACTGGAATGCCTCCCTGCTAGGCCACCTGAAAATATCTATGATGAAGACCGTGAATTACGTGTGGCTGTATATGCCAGAGTATCCACTGATGACCCTAGACAAACATCTTCTTATGAACTGCAGAAAAATCATTATACGGATTTCGTCAACCGCCATCCCAACTGGAAACTGGTGGAGATCTATGCCGATGAAGGAATTAGTGGCACATCCCTAAATCACCGTGAATCGTTCCTTCGTATGATTGAAGATTGTTATAGGGGAAAGATCGATATGATCATCACTAAAAGCGTTTCCCGATTCGCCAGAAATATTATGGACTGTATTGGCTATGTCCGGCAGCTGAAAGAACTCAAGCCGCCTATAGGGATTCGCTTTGAAGCAGAGGGGATTTTTACTCTTGATGCGAACAGCGAAATGACCCTCTCCTTTATGGCTGCAATGGCGCAGGAAGAAAGTCATAACAAAAGTGAAATTATGAATGCCTCCATTGAAATGCGCTTCAAACGTGGCATTTTCCTAAAGCCGCCCCTTCTGGGCTATGACGTGAATGAAGATGGCGAATTGGTTATCAATGAAGAAGAAGCAAAAACCGTGCGTCTCATTTTTTTCATGTACCTGTACGGATATACTTGCCAGCAGATTGCCGATCAGCTAACCGCTTTGAAGCGGCCCACGAAGAAAGGTAATCTAGTCTGGAACCCCGGAAGTATTTTGCAGATTTTGCAAAACGAAAGGCATTGTGGTGACATTATCGCTCGTAAGACTTGGACTCCTAACTACCTTAACCATAAATCAAAAAAGAACAAGCAGGATCGAAACCAATATCGTAGATATGGAGACCATGAGGCCATCATCTCCAAGGACGATTTCGTTGCTGTCCAGCATCTGATCCTGAATGCCAAATATGGCGCAAAGGGGTTACTCCCGGAACTTCATGTCATTTCAGATGGCGTCCTGAAAGGCTTTGTGGCAGTGAATCCTCGGTGGGCCGGTTTTAAGGCTCCTGACTACAACGCAGCGTGCAGAAGTGTTTATGAAGGCAATAACTCTATCGATTCTGCTCTCATGCCTGATGTCGCTCCCGGAGATTTTGATCTGAGAGGATTTGAAATCACAAGAGCGCAATTTTTAAATCCCCGTGATAAACCTTACATATTGATCACACACAAACTACTGAAATTCAACCTAATTGCGCTCCAAAAATTCCAGAACATTGATTATATAGAACTGTTAATACACACAGTGGAAGGGCTATTGGCTATCCGTCCCAGCACAAAAGAGAAACGCAATTGCATGAAGTGGTCTAGACTCTCGGATATAAAGAAAGTCCCTAAAGGAATCGGGAGCGCCGCCTTTATTCCCACGCTATACGAACTCTGTGGTTGGAATCCCAAGTATACATACCGTTGCCTCGGCCAGTTCCATCAAAAAGGCGAAGAAATGGTGTTGGTTTTCAACTTAAAAGAACCGGAAGTTTTTATTCCTACTTCTGAAGATAGAAATTCAAATGATACACAACCCAGATCCGATTACTTTGGATCTTCTTCAAAGAGTTTACTGGCCTATCCTGCAGATTGGCGGCACACCTTTGGCAATAATTTTTATCACCAATCCCAAGCTGCAGAAATGGCTGCGTTTTCACAAAACCAAGAATGGAATACGCAGAACGAGGGAGTCCCCTACCACACAGAACATCTTAGCGTGACGCCACCCGATAAGGCCCGTGAAGAAATCCACCAAATTATTCAAGACATAACACAGGAGGAACCATATGAACGAGTTACTGATCGTTGATAAGCAGCTTACCCCAGAGGAAAAGCCTTCCATAAAAAGAGAAATGGAAATTATAGAGGATGATTCCTTTAATTATGACGGCTACCAAGTCGTCCGTGGAGAGTTTTTCTCACATCTCTACGAACCCTGTATCACTTTTAACAATTTCAAAGTTTATATGAATACAGCATGTATCAAAAAACTTCCCGAAACCGATTATGTGCAGATTCTTGTCAATCAGGAGAAAAAGAAGCTGGCTGTACGCCCTTGTTCCGAAGAATCCAAGGACTCCTTCCGTTGGTGCAGCGCCACTGCGAAGCGCACACCTAAGCAGGTTACTTGCCGTGTCTTTTATGGAAAGATCACGGAGTTGATGGGATGGAACCCCAGCTACCGGTATAAGCTGGTGGGGAAGCTGATCCAATCCAACGGGCAGCTCTTATTTATTTTTGATTTGACAGCGCCGGAAATATTCACCAGAACATCAAAGGACGGTGAAAAAGCACGAACCTCTCGGAAGCCCGTATACCCCTCCGAATGGGAACATCAATTCGGCGTTCCCGTAGAGGAACATCAAAAATCCCTCCAAATTGATATATTTGACGGGTATGCCTTATTTGGCATGAACGATAAAAGCACAAAAAATAATATGGAAAGCGAGGATATGACCCATGAGTAACTGTACTGATTCCTTACCAATTATCTGCATTGACTTCAAAAAGAGTCGTTTTCGCATTCATAAAAACACACTCCGGATGCTTGGAAATCCCGATTATATCCAACTGTTAGTCAATCCAAACGAAAACATTCTGGCTATCAAACGCTCCATCCGTGAGGATCGATTAGCGCATTTTGTGCAGTTAGAACGTTTCCCTGCCAAGAATAGCTACGAACTGTATAGCAACAGCCTCGCCTCTACCCTTCTTCAAAACAACCAGCATTTGCATCACGGCAGTTCGTATCGCTTCTACGGATCACTAAACACAACACATGGGATCGCACTGTTTTGCCTGAACAACGCTGTTCCCATTTCTCCAAATGAGTGTGAAGAGGTGGCTATATGAAAGTAGGTTATAGTCCCGTCTTAAAGATCGATCCAGAATTTAAAAGCCTCATGCACCCGCTCTCTGAGAAAGAATTTCTTTCACTTCGAGAGAATATTTTAGATGGCGGAACCACCTATTCCATTGCGGCGTGGAATGAATATCTAATTGATGGATATGAACGATACATGATATGCCGTCAGGAAAATATACCCTACCACGTACACCGCATAGGTTTTAGCTGCCGTGAACATGCGATCACTTGGATCTGTCGTGAGCAATTAAAAAAAGGAAATCTCACCAATGAGCGATACCGATACCTCATCGGGAAACGATATGAAACAGAACGTATTGTACGCAACGATTCCGGCACGGAACCCAGCCAGCAAACCAGTCATAGCAAGTTGCAGAATACAAACAGCTATCGCACAGCGCTCAAATTAGGAGAAGAATATTCGCTTTCACATAATACAGTTTATAAATATGGAGTATATTCCAGAATGGTAGATATCATTATGGAAAAAGATGCGGATCTGGCACAGAAAATTCTATCTGGTAAATTGCGTGTTTCACACGACAATATTATAGAATTATCCAGATTGCCGCAGGAGAATATTAAAAGGTTAAATAAGACCCTCTCCAAAGAAGGGATTGACCATATTGTCATCTCCGATATCCTCCGTGGATTTCAATGGAAGCGGGTTGTGGAACCTCGCACCAAAACCATCCCTCAAGAGGAGATCCCAATAAAACAAATGCCGCAATTCGACCCTAACGCAGCTCCTTCCAGCTTGGCATATACGATGCCATCATGGGAAGGAACAATAAAAAGAATCCGCAATGAGACGGATTTCCAAATTGTCAGCGAAGACGTAAAAAACAAATTGGCTTTCCAGATCCGACAGCTACAGAATACACTTGATACACTATCAAAGAAGATGGAGGATAACAGCAATGAATGACCTTTCAAAATATGTGCCAAACGTATTTTTTGAACAGATTCCTATTAATAACCTTGTTTCCAGTCAGGAATATCAGCGCAACCTTTCAATTAAACACGTTCAAAAGGCAGCAGCGAATTTCGATCTCTATCAGATCAATCCCGTAAAAGTCAGCCGGAGGGATAATATCAATTACGTTTTCAACGGCCAGCATACGATTGAGATTGTCGCTCTAGTGTCCGGTTCCCGTGAGACTCCTGTTTGGTGCATGGTTTATGATGATCTGGAATATCAGCATGAAGCGGATATTTTTGCAAACCAGATGAAGTATGTAAAGCCCCTGCTTCCCTACGAAATCTTCATGGCAAGCATAGAGGCTGGAAGCGACAAACATATCCTGATAAAAGATTTAGTGGAATCCTTCGGCCTGGAAATCGGTTCAAATTCATCTCCTGGGAGCATCTGTGCGATTTCCACTTTGGTGGAACTCTATGATAAATACGGCTATGATCTTCTCCAACACACCCTTGCATTGTGTATTGGCACATGGGAAGGAAGCCAGCATTCATTCAGTTCCAATATGCTCAAAGCTGTTGCCCGACTTCTCTACGTTTACGGGGATTCCTTAAAAGATGATGTATTCAAAGATAAAGTCGGACGCATCTCTGTGAAGGAGATAATCCGCTCCGCAAAAGACCGCAGGGCAGGCTCCCTCGGCTATGCGGAAGCACTCCTGCTCTTCTACAATAAAAAAATGAAATTTCCTTTGAAGCTGGAATATTTGTATAGCAGAAAGCCTCCCCAGAATATTCCCCTGACCTCAGAAGTTCCTATGGAAGACTATGAAAATGAAGAAAGCGAAGATGATCCAGAATCCAACCAATTAGAATTGTTCCAATCATAAATGCCTTCGGTGCCCTGCCCGTCTTAGGCAGGGTACCACTCTATACGCATACCGTTTCCCGGCTGCCATCCATAAATGTGAATTCATATTTTTTTACCCCTTTTATAATAACCATCTGTATTACCATCTGGGCCAATTCTGGTACATAACATTCTAATTCCGGTTGCTCAGATAGATCTAAGAACTGTTTTGCCCGTAACCTTTCCAGCGCATTCCCAGTTTCTATGGTATCCTTCCACCGAGGGATGAGGATTTCTTTATGCTTCAGCAGCATGTTGTATGCCTTTACAAATCCCGATTCCAAATCGTTCTGGCTTACAAATCCATTGACGCAGGTTACCTTACCATCCGTCATATGATTTTTGCACTGCCATTGCATGATCCCTCTGCTTCTCCATGTGTGTCTGGTATACGGTGATCCGCACTCCCCACAGAAAATCCTAGAGGTAAAGGGATTACACTCACGGCCGTACCCGTATCCTTTCAACCCGTGTTCTTTTACGAATTCCTCTCGGCGGGCAAATTCCAGCTGGACGGCATTCCATGTTTCTTTATCAATAATACCGATATGGCTTCCTTTCACATAAACCTGCGTAACCTCTCCATGATTTTTCACTTGCTTTTTGGTAAGGAAATCGGCGGTATAGGATTTCTGCAGCAAGGCATCCCCCATATGCTTTTCGTTTTTCAAGATGTTAATTACTGTAGAAGGGTACCATTTCTTCGCTCCCATGCACCCTTCGATTTCCTCATCTTCCAGCCCTTTTGCAATCTCCTGCGGGCTATGACCCCAAAGGAATTCCCGGTAAATCCTCCGTACAATCTTTGCCTCCCGCTCATTGATGACCAGTTTGCCATCCACCTTATCATAGCCCAAGAACTTATGCGTGTTCACGTGCATCTCACCCTTTTTGAATTTGGATCGTATGCCCCATTTACAGTTCTCAGAAATGTTCCTCGACTCGTCCTGTGCTAAGGAACTTAATATCGTAAACAATAACTCTCCGGAGGAATCCAGTGTATTGATATGCTCTTTTTCAAATAGTATCCCAATCCCCAGATTTTTCAGCATCCTCGAATATTGTAAGCAATCCTGCGTGTTTCTGGCGAATCGGCTGATAGATTTGGTGATCACCATATCAATCTTTCCTGTTTCGCAATCAGAAATCATCCGCCTAAACTGCTCTCTTTTCTTTATATTTGTTCCGCTAATCCCCTCATCGGCGTATATGCCTGCCATTTCATAATTAGGATGGTCGCTAATGTAGCGGGTGTAGTATTCCACCTGTGCCTCAAAACTATGAAGCTGATCTTCCTGATCCGTAGATACCCTGCAGTAAGCAGCCACCTTAAGTTTCTTCTCAGCCCTGCTCTTTCCTTGTAGCTCGTTCCGGCTTTTTGCAGGAATAACTGTAATGTTTCGTGCCATTTCTGCCCTTCCTTTCCTTGATGTAAATCGCTTTCCGTATTGGCATGAAAGCCTGCACCACTCGATCAGGAATCCTAACTCCTTCACAGTAAGTTGCGCCCTTCCGCTTTCTGCCATTACACTCCCATACAATATCCCCATGCTTTTTAATGTGCCGCACCAGCCTGCTTCCGCACTCGGCGCAGAAAATGCTGCGGTAATAAGGATAATTTTCTTCCGTAAGTTCCGGAACATCCCGGACAAACTCTTTCTTCTTATGCCGCCGACTCCATGAAGACTCTTTGGTATAGGAAAATTCCTTTATGGATTTGCGGCTATCCTTTACGCTGATGTAAATATTTCCATCAAATTTCCATTGCCGAACCGCTGTATCAGGAACGTGGATACCGGTACAAAAGTCTTTCCCGTGACGTCTTCTTCCTGAGCAATCCCAACTCATGCGGTTACCGTTACTATAAATGCGGTGCGTAAGAGGACTTCCGCATTTCGCACAGAAAAGATGACCTTTATATGGATAATTTTCTTCCGTCACCTCCCGGATCTGGCAATCCATATCCAAATAGTCTCGCTTCTTCTTTCTGGCCTCCTGCGCCTTATCCCAAAGCTGTCTCGACACGATGGGCGGATGATCGTCTTCAATATACCAAGCGTCCACCTCTCCCCGGTTCCTTACCAATTTGCGTTCCTCATTCACATAATTTTTATGCATGATATAGTCGCCTTTATAAATCTCATTCTCCAGAATCCGTTTCACCGTACTTTCCACCCAGCCAGCGCCCTTATCCGTTTTTACGCCTGCAGCGTTCATTTCATCCGCTATTGTGGAAAGCGAATACCCTTCTGCAGCCATCTCGTAGATTTTTACGATCCACTTGGCTTGCTCTGTATCTGGAACGAACTCGCCTTTTTCATTTTTGGTATATCCAAAACAACGCTCCAGATACTGAACAGGAATCCCCTGTTCATATTTTCGCTGATATACCATCTTCGCCCCAATACTGCCGCTTTCGCTTTCTGCCTGTGCAAAGGCTGCCAGAATAGTGAGCATCAGCTCTCCCTGCGAAGACAAGGTATTGATATTCTGAAGTTCAAAAAAAATACCGACATTGAGTTCCTTAAGCTCTCTGGAAGCCTTTAGGACAATGGCGGTATTTCTTGCAAACCGTGATACGGATTTTGTGTATATCAGATCAATCTTTCCGTTTCTGGCATCCGTAAGCATCTTCTGAAGACCGGGACGCTTTTCCTTATAACCGGAAATGGCGAAATCATAATAGACACCTGCGAATTCATACTCTGGATTTGATTGAATCAAATCTTCATAGTATGCGATCTGGTTTTCCAATGAGTTCTCCTGCTCCAGCGCATCTGTGGAAACACGACAGTATGCACAAACTTTTTTACGATAACTTTTGGATGATCTGGCCTCTAATACTTGAATTTCCATAGGCTCTCCTTTCCTTTTGGTAGTCTATCTATCACTCTGAATACCAAGAATAGCAAGTAGAATATCGCACCGTCCATCTTTCAGTTATTGGCACTACTCCACAAAAAATTACCCACGAAAGCCGAAGCCTCCGTGGGTTCTTTGCTCATATTCTCTTGGCATAGTCAAGGGAAATCCACCCAGCTCCGCTCTTGAGTTTACCCCAACCCGCAGTAGAACCCGTGCCGGATTTTACCTCAGTAATGGTGAATACGCCTTTCCCCGTATACTTGCCGGTCTTGGCATAATTCGTGCCGGGGCCTTTGCGGATGTTCAGATCCGTTGCTGTCACCTGTACCAAGAAGGAACCGGTGGAACTTCCAGATCCAGTCTGCTTTCCAGTGTAGACAACTTTGCCGCTCTCATCGAATACAGAATAGCCTGCATTGGAGTCAGCGCATTTCTTGGCGTTATCCAAATTGTTAAAGGCTCCCTTCTGGCTCTTGGCATCCGACCAGCTTTTGCGGACACGGTATAAGACCGAGCCTGCCGATCCGGAGGAAGAACCTCCCAGTGCGACCGTTACCTTGGAGGCCAGATTCCCAAGGCGGGAATACAGCCAGTCTCCCGGACAGGACTTGTTCGCAAACCAGCGATGGACGGTCAGTACCATCTCATCAGACTTCGGCGAGTAATTCAGCGTCTTATTCTTATCCCCCAGCCAGAGAAGTTTCTTCTTCCCATTTCGCTTGCAGATGTCCGTGCAAAGTTTCACAAGGGAATTATAAACGGCTGTGGTCATTGCGTAGGGAGCGTTCAGATCGCTGGCACACTCGATAGTGACTGCCCTCTGGTCGTTAGCGCTGCTGGAAGAACACCAAGAACGGTTCTTCTCCTCCACGCAAAGAGCGATCTTCCCATCCTTTCCAATACCATAGTTGCAGCTGGCCTCTCTGGACGGACTGGTAAAGCATCCGCAGATGCTCTCTGCCGTCAGCTGGCCGACCACGCAGTGGGGCGTGATCCGGTCAATGGAATGCGTCCTCTGCCCGGAGTGGTTCGGGCTAAGTTTTGTGTAAGATACGAGGGAACTGTTTGTGTAAGCCATTATTCATTACCTTCCTTTCCGTTTTCTGCTCTGTCATGAAGCTGCTCCAATACTGTTTTGATCTTCTCCGGAATGGGGAGTCCCAGATGTCCCGCATTCTCCAGCAGGCTCACGCCTTCATTGGAGATGTAGAAGAAGATCACCGCTGTCCGTAAGACCGCCCCGGTTCCAATCACCTGCACATCAATGATGTTCGCAATCCCGACAAGCAGGAAGATCAGCACTTTGCGGAAGATCCCCTTAAAGCCGACTGCGCTAGATAACTCCCGGTTGATGATGGCGCACATCACACCCGTGATGTAGTCGATCACCACGAAGGCGATGAGGGCATAAAGCAAACCGTCACAGCCACCGAGGAAATATCCCAGCCAGCCGCCCACAGCGGAAAAGATGAGTTGGATGGTGTTCCAGAATTCTTTCATGGTACGTTCCTCCTTTGAAATGTTGATATGAAAAAAGCGGCCGCTCCGAAGAACAGTCGCTGATTTCCAAAAGATATGAAGTTATGCTGTCCGCTTCCACATGTAGCAGACGATATAGGGCTGCAGGTTATTATGGGCGCTGCCGGAACCTGCTGCCGCCGTAGAACCGGAGATGGTGTGCGTATGCGCCCCTCCGGAGGTCGTGGTTTTATTGGTCACTGCCGTATATCCGGACGTGGCATCTACAAGGCAGCGGTTGCCTCCGCCGTCAAGCCCCCACGGAGCTTTCTGGTTCTGCAGGTTATGGGTATGCGCCCCGGCGCTCGCCGTAGCCAGAGAACCTTTGGCATGGCTGTGGCTTGGCATCTGCGCCGTAGTCAGCGCCACTGCGGATGCGCCTCCGGTTTTCTCCACCGTATTAAAATTGCTATCCGATGTGTTGATCCCGACCGGAACACGGCCGCTGCCCCAAGCGACCCACGTCCCACCAAAATAAGCAGACGGATTGGTAGGGCTGACGCTTAGATAGATACTGCCCACAGGATACATGGTCTTGGCAAACTGCTGGATGTATTCCTTCAAGAGCATCCCATAGACCTTCACGTCCCAGTTCTCCGCCACCTCAAAGGTATTGTCACTTTCTGATACCTTCCCGATAGCCACGCCTTTGCCGCCGCTCTTAAAATCCATGACCACCGCAGCCGTGGAGACAATCTCCTGCACGGAGATGGTGGAAAATGCATCCTCCAAGGTATAGCGCACATCATAGGACGTCTCCGTAGAGATCTGTCCTTTACCGTAGGTGAAGGCCGTATTGGAGGCAAAAGTCATCCCGGCATCCGTCCATTGATCTGCTGACACCTGCTTGTACTGGACGGAAGTCTTGAGAGTATTCTTCCCACCGCAGGTGGAATAGCCAAAGGACACCAGCGCATGGATATATGTCCCGTCATCATCCAGCGTCCCGTTGCTTAAGCACCGCTGAGACAGGGAGGAATTGAAATATGGCGGGGAATAGGCGGTCACTGTGATCGAAACAGAAGCCTCCGCCGATACCCGGCCTCTGGAATCCGTTACCGTGCCCTTGAAAGTAATCGTCCCGGAATTGTTGAGAAAACCTGTGGTCAGCGTAGATGCCGAACCGCTGTATCCGCCGCCCGTAATGGAATAGGACTTGATGGTGGAACCATAGCTTCCTGCCGCCCCATTGATGGTCAGCTTGACCTTAGACTTTGTCTGCACATAAATCCCCCACGCACTTGGCACCTCCCCGTCAATCCGGGATGCAGAAAGGCTTGAGATCGTGGGCTTCACACTAGCTGGGACACTTAAACTGAGCGTACAGGTCTTGGAGCCGATATTCGTATTCCCGTTGTAGGTGGTGCAGGTAATCGTACAGGTGCCGCTGGTCGCATTCGGGATCTGGCTGGCCAGCGACAAAGCCGGTGTCCATGATACGGAAGTAGCCGTTGTCTTGGTCGCAATCGTCCCGCTGGTATTCCCAAAGGAATAGGTCAGCGTATGCGTAAAGGACGAGGAAGCACTGCTGATATTGATCTTCCCGGCAGTCCCCATCGTCATGTTTCCGGCGGATACACTGGAGGCACGGGGGATACTGTCCAGCGTGATGTTAGCGCTGGCCGTGATCGTTCCGTAGTACGTCCCACTTAACGTAGCCCGGATCTGAAACACTGCGGAAATGGTTAGGGATTTACTGCCATCGCTGGCATGATTGACCGTCCTTGATACGGTTCCCAGAAGGTGTGTCCCCGTGCTGCTGATCGCCGGGGAGGAAAACGTCTGCGCTGATCCGTCAATGGTACAGGTATTGTCGCTTCTCCCACTGATATTTAAACTCCAGTCATTCACAAGATACAGTTTACAGGTAATCGTAGACGTATTGGCAGAGACATTCTTGCTCTGCGACCAGTCCACCCTCAGCTTATAGTGGCCATCCCGGATGGAACCGGAAAAACTGCCGCTGGATGCCATTGTCCTCACCCCTTCCCATTATCAGCGTTTTAAACCGGGCCTCTCCACTTGATCGAGAGGTTTCCGTTGGTTCTCGGTATAAAATCAAACCACCCTCGACTTTCATTGCCGAGAGACAACTTGTTGCGGATCTCCGCATTGGTAATCACAAGGCTCTGGTTAGAGATATAGGCAATCTTCTGCCCATTCTCTTTAAAGGCCAGTTCCTCGTTGGATAGTTCGGCCGTGAAGGCGTTCCCGACCTTCCCCAGTTCAATAAGCGCCCCCTTAAACCGAATATACTCCTCCAAGAGCAGTTGGTTCGTAGAAACATTTTCCTTAATCTCATCCGTGATCGCTGTGAAATCCATGCGGATCTCTGTGCTGTTCTGGGTAATGCTGGTCTCAAAATCCTTCTGGATGGTTTCCAGTTCCGAGCGGGAAATAAATTCTTCCCGGACAGACATGTTGATCTGTTCCGAGGTCTTTGTGATCTCAGAGTAGCATTCCCGGATGTTTTCCTCCAAGGAAGCAATATCATCCTCATAGCCGGAAAAATTCTGGAAGGTGGCCTGACAGCTGGTGATGAGCGCCATAAAGGTCACCTCCAGTTAATTCGATACATCACACTGCAGCGTCAGAATGCTGTCGATGTCCGCAGCGGAAAGGTAGATCACCTTCCCGATCTTATCAAACTCTGCCGCATGGCCGTCCTTGTCCTGCGCATACCATGTGTAGGTCAGCGACTGTTTCTCTGTGGCAGCCGCCCACGCCGTGCCAGAATACTTCATCAAGGTCACCGTCTGGCCGGAGTGATCCACCTGATACCAGAAGTCCCCTTCCTTCGGATTGGAGGGTGCGGTCTCCGAGATACTGCCAAGCAGGGGATCGACCTCCTTCTGGTTGGTACGGACGATCACATAAGGCACCACACCGCCGAGATTGTTCTTGACCGTAAATCCCCCGATTGAAAGCATCTCCGATACATAAGGGTCAGATTTATCCTCCACGGTGATCACGTCCTCATAGGTATTGCCTTTATAGGTCATGGTACAACGGTAGGACTGGATATTCACGATGTCCGCCCCGGATACTGACAGGGTAGAGGACGTCTCGCCGCTGATATTCTCCCACTTCCCGCCTGTGTATTTCGCCCACTGGTAGGTGGCTCCCGTGGTGATCTCCGAAGCGCCGTCATAGCCAACCGCCGTCAGTGCAAGGCTGCCGGACTGATTGATCACCACAGTGCCTTCCGGCGCATACACAGAGAATACGATCGCATTGGCACCGCTGGCCCCGTTACTGCCCTTGTTGGATTTCGTCCATGCGAACTTCTTCACCACAGAGGTTCCTGAAATTGTAAAGGTCAGGTCAATCGTACCGTTTAAGACCGCAGCTCCGCCAAGAGTCGCATTGACGGCAAAGGACAGTACCACCGATCCGGCCTTGGATGCGGTCGCTGCGGTATTGCTTTTGACCGTCACTCCAGAGGGTAGCGTCCCTACCGTACAGGTACAGGCAGTCTGTGTGATCCCCAAATATCCCATAAAGGGAATGGTTACCTCTGTGGCTGTCGCTACCAGCCCTCCCGAAGTACAGGCGATGTTCTGGGCCTCATTTCCAAGGATAACGGAAAGCCCGCCCGTTCCTGCCGCACCCGGTTCGCCCTGCGAGCCGTCATAGATCTTTGTGAGGGAAGTCGTATCATACACATCCGGGGCATCGGTGGCCAACTTGATCTGGGCTACTCCGTTAAAAAAGACCGCATGATCTGGTTTGATCACCAAGGTGCCGCCGGAAATACTGGCGTTATCTGAAGTCGTGGGATAGTCTTTCCATGCCCCGGTACTGTCCTTATACTGCCATGCCATAATGGTGACACCCTGCACCTGTGCCGTCAGGGTAGCCTGCTTGGCTCCAACCAGAGAGGAATTGGAATCATACTTAAACACATAGGTGTCTGCCGACAGGTAGGCCAGCTTGGCATTCTGTGCATTGCGGATCAGCGTATAGGTAATGTCAGCGGAGATATTGACCGTGTTCTTTGTCTCCGAATCGTAATAACTGATATAGCAGAGGTAGGTCAGCATCCCGGATGCAGCCGCTGCCAGCTTATTGGCGTTGACCGTAAGAATCCCTTTGGAAACACTCTCCCCGGAGGTCAGCGCCGCTTCCGCTCCATTTCCCTCCTTCCGTTTCCACGAGATCGTAAGCCCCGATGCGTCCAACGCCAGATTGGTCTGGTCGAGGAACACCACCGGGGTAAGGGTCAAAGGTGTGCTGGCCCAGTCCGGCGCATAGGTGTGGGGCAGCACGTTAGGGTCTTCAATCTGCGACTTGGGCAGATTGGAGGTAATATAGGCCGACAGTTTCCTCTGGTCTGTGATATCCACAAAGGTCTGTTGGCTGGAAGTCAAAATTGCCATGTTCGTCTCCTCCTGTTAAATCGTGATTTCACAATAAAATGATGCGTTGTCCGTCACATCTTCCGTGGTGACTGTGATGGATTTCATGCCCACATGGGAACTGTCCCAATCGGCATCAAATTCTTCCCGGCCGGAATTACGGTGCCAGACAAAGCTGCTGGCCGGAAGGGTATCCGTGATTTCTTTGTCCCACGAATATACCCGGCAACGAAGGATGCTTTTCTGCCCCTTATCCCGAAAGATGTTCACCCCATCCACCACCAGTTCCGTCCGGTACATCTTCTGGGCATTGATCTGATCCACTTTTCCCGTAATCACCTCGATCTTGGAAGTCTGCCCCAACAGGTCATCCTCAATGGAAGTGATGTTCTGCTCCTGCTTGGCGGACTGGGAAGTGAGCCGGACACCTGCCGCCCCAATGGTGATGGTATTGCCGGAAGGGTCAAGGTAGTCCCGTGTCCGGCCAAGGCACAGGTATGTCCCGTCAATCCCGTGTGGCTTGGAAATACACCGGACATACATCCTCGCCCGGATGTCCCCGATATCCGCACCCGTATCGGACTCATCCACAATGGTCAGTTCCATGCTGGTGACGCCTTTAGCCAGTTCTGCAATCCGGGCCTTGGCTTTGCGCAGCAGGTTTCCCGCCAGTGTCACATCCTCCCAAACTTCTGTCGTCCAGATCCAGCCGATCTCTTTTACTGCTTCCTCATCGTACACATAGTTCTTGCCATCATTCACCGATGTAATATCCAGTCGGGTGTCCGTCTCGGTTTCGTTGCCATCCTCGTCGGTCTCCGTAAGTTTCGCCCCCAGCGGAATCAGAGCTGTTACCCGTTCTGTGTGGTCACGGGTGATCTTCACATCGGTCAGGTTCTTGCCAAACTCCACTGTCTGCAGCGAGCGGTCTGGAAAATCCTCCAGATAATCCAGCACCTTCCCGTCTTCCGTATAACGCACCTGTAAGTAACCGCCGTGTGTCTTAATCAGCTTGTCCTGTATGGCGTCCAGCGTCACGGAATAATCGGAATTGCTGTAACTGATATAGTCGTTATTATCCGTCACCGTCACCGTGCCAAGAGTGAGCTGCTTCTTTTCCTCCACCGCAGCGTTATGCACGGAAAGGAACTGCTCCAGCAGGCCCCGAAGTGGCCCCTGATAGGAAAATGGAGGCTGCATGGTGTCCTTCAGATACGCAAGGCAGGACTCACAGATCCATGTGTGCGTATTATAAAAATCCGTCCCATCATCCAAGGCCCGCCCCTCAAATACCGTGAGATCATCCTTCTTGCAGACAATGGTCGAAGCCATCGGCCGGATTGCAGAAAGATAGGGATGGTTGAACGGGGCAGAGAGGGTCAGGCTGTCGATATTCTCCGCATCCTCCTGCACCTTCGCCTCCGTGATGGAAAGCTGGGATAGATGGGGATGATAGAATAACTGCCCGTCCACAAAAATACGGAATACACTCATAGGCGTCCCTCCCGATACCGGAAGGTGGTCGTACCTTCTCCCGTAATGCTGACCGAGTTTTGCCCTTCCTGCAGTTCCAGCTCCGGGAACGTCCACGTCCCGGCGCTGACGGATTTTCGGAAAGTGTCAGAGCCCAGACTCCAACCCAGTGCCGTCTCTGCTGTCGTGATTACCGTAGGCACCACCGGCATGTAGTCATTATTCAGGATCACCGTGCCGCCTCCCGTAATAGAAACTTCTGTTTCTTCCGTGTGATACCGGTAGGCATCCCCATCTGAACAGTACAGCACCATCTGGCCCTTCCCAGCAAGGGGATCATAGGCCGGTTCCAATTCCAAGGTACCAATGACATAAAGATCCGGCTCCTCACTTAAGATCACCTGACACAGTTGTCCGGCATAGAGATTGGCAAGGACATCTTTCCTCTGATTAAACTTCTCCCGGCTTCCCAGCATGGACAGGGTAATGGTAAAACTCCGGGGCTGGTAGGATACCCGCCCAAGCGCCTCCGTAAAGCGGATCGGGGCATTGCGCCCCGGCACCACCACCGTATTGGTCTGCGACTGCGGCGTGGGAAAGTCAATCTCTTCCCGGAGCCAGCCCATCGCATACATCCAACTGTCATTGATTTTTACATCTGCCCTCATAGGCTCAGCCTCCTTTGCAGTTTCTGTGTTTTCCCAAGGCCGCTGTCAATGGCCGGAAGCAGGTGTCCTACCAGCGTCCCGTCATCCAGATACAGCCCTTTGCAGCTGTTTTCCGCTATGATCGCCAGATACTTCTCCATTGCGCTGGTATTCATTCTGCTGGACAAAATATTTTCCAGCTGATTATAAAATCCCTTCAGCGGAAGCACCGCTTCCCGTCCAGCTTCGCCACCTGCCATCAGGCTGCTACCATTCATGCCAAAGATGGTCGGTTTCGTTAGGATACCGCCTTCTTTATACCAGTCAATAGACAGGTGGGGAACACTCGGCGGGGCAAGGGACAGCTTACCCGTAATCTTAAAATGGGGCAGCTTGATCTTTGGCAGTTCCAGCTTCATGCCGGAGAAGAAACCGCTGATCTTATCCACGATCCCTTTGATCGTATTCTTTGCCGCTTCAATGGGTTTCGTGATGGCGGTCTTGATCCCATTCCACACCGTAGTGGCGGTACTTTTGATCCCATTGAATACGCTGGATACTGTACTCTTTACAGCGTTGAATACGGAAGATACCTTGCTCTTGATCCCATCCACCACCGTGGAAATGACCGATTTGATCCCGTTCCAGACAGTGGAAGCCACCGACTTGATGGCGTTAAAGACAGAGGTCACGGTATTTTTGATAGCGTTCACTACTGTGGATACCTTGCTGCTGATGGCATTCCAGATGGAACTGATCACGTTCTGGATCGCTCCCATAATGCTGGAAATCACACCAGAGATGGCCGATAAAACAGAACTAACGGTATCCTTGATTCCGTTCCAGACGGAAGTGACGATGTCTTTGCAGTTCTCCCAGATAAACCGGAAGGGCAGCGTGATGATATCCACAGCCCCTTGGATAATGGAGCCAAGCAGCATCACAGCTGTCTGCACTACGTTACAGATGCCGTTCCAGACATTCTGCAGATGTGTCCAGAGGTTGGAGAACCACGTTTTCACACTTTCGATCATGGTACCAATCCCGGTACAGATGGTATTCCACAGATTTCCAAACCACTCCGTGATGGCACCCCAGTTCTGGATGATGGCGATAATCCCGGCAATAGCCGCCGCTACCGCCGCAATCACGGCGATGATCGGAAGGAGGGAGATATTCAACGCACCAACAGACACCGCCACAGCGGCAATAACCGGTGTTAAGGCTGTAAAGGCTGCAAGTAACACCCCAAGAATAACGATAAAGTTCTGCACAGGCCCCGGCAACTGCTGAAACCAGTTGCTTACTGTCTGGATTACTGCAACTAGCGGAGGAAGGATCGTGTTGGCAATCTCTGCAAGTTTCTCTCCCAGAGGGACAAGGGACTGCTGCAGCTTCCGGGTATTGGATTCCATCTCCTGCATAGGAGTGGTTGTTGCATCGAACAGCCCCTGTGCGGAACCTTTCACACTGTCATAGGTGTTTCCCACCGAAGTCAGAGAAGTAATGAATTTCAGGTTCCCGTCCTCGGCCATCGTGCCAAAGGCCAGCGCCGCCAGATTCAAGGCTTCCTGCTGGTTCGTACACCCAGCAATATCCGCCACGATAGAGTCAATGACCTGCTTCTGGGTCGCACCGCCATTCTGCCATGAGGCAAACAACTCCTGTGTTTTCGTGGAGAACATCCCGATGGACTCTCCGATGGTGCCGTCCACCAGACGGGTAGTCACCTCGTTGATGGCATCGTTGACCTTGTCGAGGTTATATGCACCGTTTTTAAGGCCATTGTCCAGAAGCTGAAAATACTCCGAGGCAGAATAACCTGCCTGTGCGAATTTACCCGCATACTCAGAAAGGTTATCGCCCAGCTCATTGGTCTTATCCAGACCGTTCTGGGTACCTACCACGATGTAGTCCATCGCTTCCTGCGCCGTCAGGCCATACTGCTGCATGAGGGAATTGACGCCCCGGAGGGTCTCATTCATATCAATGCCGTACAGTTCCTCCAGCGTGAGGGCCTGCTGGGTTAGGTTGGTCAGATCGGTTTCGCTTAAATCGCCAAGGTTCTTTTTGACCATCAAAACCGCATTGGCCACAGCATCCATGCTTTCGCCCACACCGGCAGAGTAAACATTTTTGATCACGTTTGCGGACTGCTCTGCCGCCTGCCCGGTCTCGCCAAAGTAGGCGTTCACTTTGGTTACGGCACTCTCGGTATCCGTATAGGCATCCAGCGCCTGATTCCCGATTTCCTGGATCTTATCGCCCACAGCAGACAGCTGATCCGCCGCCTGCATGAGCGCAGCGCCTTTCGTATTTTCTGCAATCTGCCCAATATCCTCGGCAGTATTTTCCGCAGCATCTCCAGCCTCGTTTAGCTGCTGGATCAGATTTTGAATGGCCTGCCCGTCATCCACGTTATCCAGAGCGTCTGTCAGCTGACGGATATCCGCTTTCCCTCCTGTGGCAGACTTTCCAATCCTCTCAAGAGCCGTCCGCAGCTGTTCAGAATTGGCAGTCCCATTTTTAATGGCAGAAGTCAACCTGCTACCAAGAACATCTGCATAGTCATCTACCTCTGTTCCGGTAGCGGCAAACAGCTTTTCTAACCGTGATGTGTTCTGTGAAAGGCTATCCTGCTCCGTCTGCAAATCAGAAAGGTCAGCCTTATATTTGTTCAGCTTCCCGCGGGTTTCTTCAATCTCCCGTTGGAAAGCCTGATACTTGTCCGCCCCGATATCCCCACGGGCAAAAGCAGCCGTCACCTGCTCCTGCGCAGACTCCAACGCAGAGAGTTTCTCTTCCGTCTGGCTAATAGCCTGTGCCAGCAGCTCCTGCTTCTGCGCCACAAGCACCGTATTGGAAGGGTCGAGTTTCAGCAATCGGTTGACGTCATTTAAAGCGGACTGCGTTTTGGTGATAGAGGAATTAACGCTTTTTAACGCCTTATCCAGACCGGTACTGTCACCGCCGATCTCCACGGTAATCCCTTTGATACGGTTTGCCACAACTCTCACCTCCTCGAAAATGGGTATAAAAAATGCCCGGATGTTCTCCGAGCATGAAAAAAGCACCGATTATTTCTAACCGATGCTATGTATTATTTCTATTTTGATAAAACTTGGATTTATTTAAGTTCTTCATCATCGGAAAGGCCTAATTGTTTTTCTAATTCTATATCCTCTATAGGTTTCTTTCCAGTTATATCTTTATATGCCTCTTTAATTCCATTTTTTACAGCCCATTTGACAATAAAATATAACGCAATCAGAACGATTATTGCAGTTCCTCCGCTTATTCCCAATTCTGCCAACATACTGTATTCCTCCAATTTTACAAATTCCAATTTTCTCTGCTCTACAACTGGAATTTACATTTTAGGCATAGGTGCGGTATAAAAACCTAATTTATGGAAATTATACCATTCTGATATTTTATCTTCACTGGCTACATTTAAAGCAGACAAAATCTCTTTTGCAAATTCCATAGGTGCCGTTCCGTTCGCAGTTATTATATTTCTATCTCTAACCGCCTGTTTTGCAACATACTTTGTTTCCCCTGTATAGGACGGGCCAGCCCATTGTTTTAAGTCATGTATATCATTACTTGTATGTATTACATCATTCAAAACACCGGCTTTACCTAAAAAAGCAGAAGCGTCACAAATACCGCCTAATACTTTACCTTTTTGATAACACTCTTCTACAAGCACTTCTATTTGCTGTGTATTTTCTGTTCTCCATGTCATTCCACCAATTAAAACTAATGCTTCATAATCCTTTGGAACAGATTTAATATCATAATCTGGTAATACTCGAAAACCACCTATAGACTGAACATAATCTTTTGATAATGATACTGTTTTTATATCATAATGCCCTTGTCCTAACATAGTTATTGCAGACGATAAATATGCAGCTTCCCAATCCGCATATTGCTGTAAAATAACGAATAAAATTGTTTTTTTCATTCTAATTACTCCTTCACAAGTTCAAATTTATCACTGAATCTTCAGCCTTTTCATGACAATAAGTATACCAAGAAAAGGCCGAAAATTCAACGTGTATCAGAACTTATCAAAATCCTCCTGGCTGGCTAACCGTTTATATTTCACGCCATCATTGGCTTTTTCCGTCCACATATCCAAGACCAGTCCAATCGTGAGCAGATCAAGGTCGTGGACGGAAATGCCAAGCTCAACACTCCGCAGAAGGAACAGCGGCGTGGTCATTTCCCGCTCACTTCTGCCAAGCCTTTTTTTGCTGTCACCTCTGTCATGAGGTTATCTCCCCAAAGTTCCAAAATCTGCGGCAGCACCTCATAAATGGAGAACATCTCAAACTGATCCAGCCACTCTTCGATAGTGGAGGGAATGCTGTTATCCGCATGGTAGGCCATGATGTATGCCACATTCTCGAAGATTTCCAAATCCTCGATCTGGAATTCGTCACTGCCCTCAGTCTTTCCTTTATAGGACTTCTCCAGCTTGGATAAATCCTTAAAGATGTCCCTCTTGAATTTCGCCCGGTAAAGGCGGGGGATCGTGGCAGAGGAACGGAACGGCACCTTTTTCCCGCTGATTTCTATCTCACGCTTAATCATACGCTACCTCCCTGACCACTTGTTTCCTCCGGTTCCTCCTCGGTAGGAATATACACCGTCTTATACCAGTTCGCATAAGTTCCGGCATCCGTGGTATCCCCAGTTCTGGCCTTCACCAGACCATCTGAACGGGGATCGGCCGTAATCGACAGCGTCTCCGTACCCGGCTCAATCGTATCCTCCTTCGTCTCCGACTCGATAGACGGACGTGAGGCAGAACAGTTATACAGCACATGTCGGATGGCATTCACGTCCCCATCAAATTCAAAGAGCAGGGCAAATTTCACGCTCTCTCCGACACCGCTATTTTCGACCAGCACTCCTTTCGCATCCAGCTTCTCCTGCAGGATCTCCGTGCGGAACCATTCCGGGATCAGGGCGATCTCCAGATCGCCGCTGTAACCGTTGTTGGTCACACTGCGGAAATACACAATGCCGTCCGCATAGAACGGGCTGGTTTCGCCCTCCGCATCCAGACTGATACTCACTGCACCGGGGATTGCTTTTGGCTCCGCATACGAAAAAGTAGTCGTACCATCGGAATCTGTCTCTGTCAGTTTTGCAGCGTGGACATTTTTCAAGTTATATTTCACCTTGTTTCCCATGAATATCATACCTCCAATTCAAATGAGTAAAGGACTTCATAGAGTTTTTCGCTCTCGATCCAGACCTCTGTTTTATCATAAAAAATACCCTGTATATCCAACACGGCTTCCAGCTTCTGTTCCACAGCCAGATCCTTGCTGTCTGTGTACAGTTCAATATTCACATTACTAACCTTCAAATAAACTTTTCCGTCTGCAGAAAAGTTGTCGCTCTGGGGCAGAAGGTAGCAAATAAAGGGAGGATCGGGAGATTCCCCTTCCGCAAAATGATCATAAGCAAACGGAATACCTGTCTCCTCCAAAAGTTTCACCAAGTCATCCATTCGTCAGGCTCCTTTCAATCTCACGCTCCAGCTGTTCGATACCTGCTTCTTCCGCAGCGGCGATATGGGGCCTTGCAGCTACCCGACCACCTCCACGCTTTGCATGGCCATGCTCCAGCAGATGAGCGATCTGATATCGGTTCCGGGAATGTACCGTCACCTGCAGAGCGTTGGCGCTTTCCTTTGTGGTCTTCACCGCCCAGCTTTTCGCATAGTCTCCGGTATCCCTTGGTGCGCTGGCTTCAATATCTTTCCGGACGGTCGTGCCCACCTTTTTCACCGCTTCCTTCATATCCTCTGTAGCCAACTCTGCGTACTCCGTCAATTGTTCCATCACAGCAGCGGAAAGCTGGCTGATCGGGATTTTCCTTCCCATCGCTATCGCCTCACTTTCTCACAGGACAGTTTGATACTCTTGCGCCTGAAATTCATATGATCTACAGCGGCGATATTGTAAAGTTCCCCGTTGAACTCTACACGGAAATGGGTGGAGTCAATCTCAGCCGCCTTTTTACACCAGCGGATCGTAAAATCAATGCTGGAGTCATCCACCACCAGCCCTGCATCGGCCTGTTCTTTCCCGGCCTCACCGCTGACGGTCGCATAGCAGGTATAGAAAGGCTGCCATTCACTCCGGTGATTTCCGATGTCGTCCGTAACTACCGTATTTTGGGATATGAAAATCCGTACATTCAAAAGTTCAATGTTCATCAGAAAGCCTCCTTCCTCGAACCAAACAGAAGGGAGCGAAGCGTCAGGATTAAATCATGGTGATCCGCTTCCTCCCGGTGTTCATAGAAATATGCGACTGTGTACATGACTGCTGTTTTGACTTTCTCATCATTACTGAAATCATCTTCTTCATCCATACGGAGGACATCCCTGCAAAGCTGCTCCGCCGTAGTGATAAAGCTGGCAATCAGCTGATCATCGTCTTCGTAGTCCGCTCGGAGATACTGCTTCATCTCTTCCAACGTAACGATCACAGGAATGCCCCCTTTCTATAAAATCAAGATTACTCGGTTCCACCACTGGAAGGCGTGCTTGTCTTCAACTTCAGGATCTGTACTGCTTCCGGCAGGATCAACTTGCCATCCACACGTTCCTTCGCCACATAGCCGATCATGCCGTTTCCTGCAAATAGTTCCCGCAGTTCAGAGAAAGAACGGGTGCCACGGTCACCGATGTTGTAATATTTGTAATCGCCAAAGGCAATCGCATCCTCCGGAGCATAGGCAGAGGTGTGTACCGCATAGCCCAGTACCCGATCCGGCTCCCCGGCCTGATAGGACGGCTGCCAGATATAGGCCCCGTTATTATCCTTCAGTTTCCGCAGGGAAGACAGAGTTTTATCATTCATGATAAAGGATGCCGTCTTACGGTACGGACGCTTCAGGGCATACACCAGATCCAGCATATCGTCCGACTTGATTGCCGCCGTTAAGGTTCCTGCCACTGTGCCACCACCTGTCGCTGCAAAAAGGCCCAGAGGCTTGCCAGTGCCATCCCCGTTGAGGAAAGCGTCCTCTTCCGCATTAGCCAGCGCTTTTCCGAACTGATCCAGAATGTATCCTTCCAGATTGAAGGCGTTATCATAGAGCAGTTCCTCGGTTACCTTGATCGCCACATGAAGTTTATGGGCATCCAGCAGGATCTGGCTAAAGGTTGCGTCCCCAAACGTAAGAGCGCCGCCCTCTTCAATCCAGCTGGCGGCGGGTTTCGTAGCAGCGATATTGATTTTGTGTTCCCCGGAGGTCGTGATGGTCGTAGCCAGACGGCGCATGATATTCTCTTCCGACAGGGTATCGATCAGCCTGTGGTCATACTCTTCCGGCACCAGATACCCGCCATCTGCGTCCACGCCTTCCTGCAGGATATTGGACACACGCTTAAAGTTAGAGCGGAACGCATCCAGCATAGCTTTCCGGTATTCATCGGAAGCACGTCCGGTCTTTGGCTCCTCACCCCGGCCACTGCCCGGTTTAGTCGTCAGGGGCTGGTTCACTGGGCGGTTTAGTTCCGCTTCCAGTGCCTCCTGCCTCTCCAGACGGGCGATCTCTTTCCCAAGGTCGTTGATCTCCTGCTCCATCTGGGTATAGGTGGCATCATCTTCTGCCGTCAATGTCCCTTTTTCCGTTCGGTGGGATTCCAGAAAGGCTTTTGCAGCCTCCCACGCCTTGTTCCGCTTTTCACGCAGTTCTAAAATAGTCATAATCGTTTACCTCCATTACAAATGTTGTTTGATCAGGTTCAGACGCTCCATCAGGGAATCGACTGAGCGTCCGGTTTCTTCCGGTTGCTTCTGAATACGGCATTTCGCCGCTAACTTGTCCATCAGGGAATTGGTGACCGCTGCACGGGAGAACATCATAGGCGCTCCTGCCACGGCCAAGTCCTCTTCCACCTCGGCATCCTCAGCTGCCCGCTTCAAGATGTCATCGGCAAAGCCCAGTTCCACAGCGCTGTGGGCGTCCATCCACGTTTCCGCATCCATCAGATGGGAAAGTTTGGCACGGGACAGTCCCGTCTTGATCTCATAGGCGTTGATGATGCTCTCCTTTACCTCCGAGAGCATGCTGATCGCCTTTTCCATCTCAGCTGTATCGCCAAAGGCAACAGTGGCCGGATTGTGAATCATCATCATGGAAACAGGGGAGACCAGCACCCTAGTCCCGGCCATAGCGATCACACTGGCCGCAGAAGCTGCAATGCCGTCAATCTTCACCGTCACGTTTCCGGGATAGTCCATCAGCATGTTATAGATCTGGGCCGCTGCCACACAGTCTCCACCCGGAGAATTGATCCATACGGTGATATCCCCGCTGCCGGAACACAATTCTTCCTTAAAGACCTGCGGCGTGACATCATCGTCAAACCAGCTTTCCTCTGCGATGGTGCCGTTTAGGAACAGCGTCCTCTCCTGTATCGGCTCCTGTGTCTCCTGATTCAGAACCGTCCGGTTCTTCCACTTCCAGAACTTCTTCATCGGATTCTTCCTCCTTCCCGCCGCCATCGGCAGCGAATATTCCCGCATCCTCCAGCTTCGTCATGTTTCCATTGATCAGGTACAGGTCACCGCCCTGTTCGGCCGGGATGCGATCAAGGTTTTCAAGTTCACGGATGTCATTGGCGCTCATCCAGCCGTTCTGGCGGGCTGTGGCATAGCCGTTCATCCTGCTCTGGTAGTCTCCACGGAGCAGACCATCCACGTTGAACTTGACAAAATAAGCAGCCTTCTCCGACTCTGTGAGGAGCACACGGTTGATGGACTGTTCCCAACGGACAATCCACGGTTCCAGCGTGTATTTCACAAACTCCAAAGACTGCTGCTCAATATTAGAAAAGCTCGACTTTTCCAGATCCCCGACCATGTGTGGCGGTACCCTAAAAATTCGAGCAATCTCATCAATCTGAAATTTTCTTGTTTCCAAAAACTGTGCCTGTTCCGGGGAGATGGAGATCGGCGTATACTTCATCCCTTCCTCCAGAACAGCGACCTTATTGGAATTCCGGCTGCCTCCAAAGGCTTCATTCCAGCTGTCCCGTACCTTTGCCGGATCTTTCACTGTTCCGGGATGCTCCAAGATCCCACCGGGTGTTGCGCCGTTGGCGAAGAATTTCGCCCCGTACTCTTCACAGGCGATGGCCATACCGATAGCGTTTTTTGCCATCGCAATGGGGCTGTAGCCCACAAGGCCGTCAAAGCCCAATCCGGGAATATGCAGCACATCCGTAGGCTTTAGGATCACCGTCCCACTCTTCATGGTGGGCGCATCAGAATCCGACACCAGATAGCTGTAATACAGATGCCCTTTCTCATCCCGATCCACGGTCATGCGGTTCGGCATCAGGGGATACAGCCCCAGCACCTGCCCTTTCCCGTTGCGGATGATCTGCGCATAGGCGTTTCCCCAAAGGAGCAGATGCGTCATCAGCGTCTCCCGGAACACAAATGAGGTCATTTCCGGGTTTGGCTCGTCATGCAGAATCCGGTACAGCGGATGGTCAATCGCCTTTTCCTTGCTGCCGTCTTCCCGGTATTTGTATAGATGAACAGGCAGTCCCGCAATGGATTCTGAAAGTATCCGCACACAGGCATACACCGCCGTCATCTGCATGGCTGACCGTTCATTCACGTTTTTCCCGGAGGTGCTGCCGCCAAAGAAAAAGCGGTAGGCACTGCCGGAGGTACTGTTCTTCGGCTTATCCCGTGACCGGAACAGCCCTGATAAGATCCCCATAAAGATCACACTCCCTTCTATATAAAGAGGATTCCTCTCTCGTCATACACACTGGTGGGCGGGGTACTGCGGATACAGCGGTCAAGCCCCATGATCAGGGCCACGATACCGTCAATCTTCTCCACCGACCGCTCCTTATCCGGCTTGATATTCCCGGCCGGGTCTTGGCGCATCACCACGTTCTGGGCCATCCATTTGAGAACCGGATTCCCACCGTGGATGATATTCCCTTCCATTAGCAGCTTATACAGTTCCTTGGACGGAGGGGACATATCTTTAAAGCCCTGTCCGAAGGGAACCATCGTAAATCCCATATCCTCCAAGTTCTGCACCATCTGCGTGGCATTCCAACGGTCATAGGCAATCTCGATGATGTGATACTTCTCTCCCAGCTGCTCAATGAACCGCTCAATAAACCCGTAATGGATCACGTTTCCTTCCGTGGTCAGGATGTACCCCTGCCGCTCCCATACATCATAGAGAACATGATCCCGGCGGCAGCGCAGTTCCAGTGTTTCCTCCGGCAGCCAGAAGAAAGGCAGAACAGTGTATTTCTCTTCTTCCGTCCTTGGAGGAAAGACCAGCACCAATGCCGTAATATCCGAGGTAGAGGAAAGGTCAAGCCCCGCAAAGCAGTCCCGGCCCAAGAGCGAGGCGTAATCAATCTTCTGATTGCCCCGGTCGTAGATATGCTCCGGTATCCATGCCACCGCTGAGTTTGTCCACATATTCAGACGCAGCTGCTTGAATACATTTTCCTCTGCCGGATTATCCAGTGCCTCCCGGTAAGCATCCCGGACACGGTCGATGCTGATGGTGTATCCCAGAGACGGATTCGCCTTGTACCAGTTCTTCTCATCGTTCCAATCGTCCTCATCACTCAGGCCATAAATCACTGGGTAGAAGGAATGATCCGCCTTCCGTCCATTCATAATATCCAGCGCCTTGGTGTGCAGTTCATAGCAGATGCTCTCCTTATCCGTTCCGGCCGTGGTTATAATAAAAAACAGCGGCTGCTCACGGGCATCGCCGGAGCCTTTGGTCATAACGTCATAGAGTTTCCGGTTCGGCTGGGCATGGATTTCATCAAAGACGAGACCGGAAATATTCAATCCGTGTTTCGTACCTGTCTCAGCGGAAAGCACCTGATAGAACCCGGCATTCCGGTAATTGACGATCCGCTTGGTGGCCGCTGCAATCTTCGACCGCTTTAAGAGCGCCGGACACTTTTCCACCATCCGCTTCGCCACATCAAAAACGATGGACGCCTGACTCCGGTCATTGGCGCAGCCATACACTTCCGCACTGGCCTCGCCATCCCCATAGAGAAGATACAGGGCGATGGCAGCCGCCAGTTCCGACTTCCCGTTTTTCTTCGGGATCTCCACATAGGCGCTCCGAAACTGTCGCTTCCCATCCGCTTTCACGATGCCAAAAATATCCCGGACGATCTGCTCCTGCCACGGGAGCAGTAAAAATGGTTTCCCATCCCATTTGCCCTTCGTGTGTTTCAGGTTCTGTATAAAAGCGACCGCATGATCCGCCCGCTTCGCATCGTAATGGGAAGTGGAGAGCATAAAAGGGGAAGGTGTGTATTGAAAATCCATCAGCAGCCGCCCCCTTCCAGTAGTTTCTCCATCTCATCTTCTTCATCACTGTTTTCACCACCAACGATCCGGCTCCGGGCCGATGGGGTAAGGCCAAACTGTTCACAGAACTTCAGCATGATCTTCATATTGGTCTGGGCGATGGATACCTGCGGCACCTGCTGCAGATAGCCATTGGGCGTCCGCACCATCGAGCCATGCTGGGTCAGGAATTCCTCCGCTTCCTTCCAACGGGCATAGGCTTGGCAGTACCCGGCAAAGGCCGCCATATCCATCTCCGTCAGAAGTCCCATCTGCTCCAGCACTTTCGCCATGCGTTTCCACTCTTTTTTCGCCTCATCCTCCAGCCAAGAAGGGCAGCGGGGAGCCTTCTTCTCTGGCTTTGGTTCTTTTGTATTTAAAGGCCGACCGCCCGGATTGCCCTCCAGCATCTTCAGTGCGGTCGGCTTCGGTTTCCTGCCTCTCTGCGCCATCGCTCCCACCTCCGTTTCATGGCACAAAAATAGGAGCCTTGCGGCTCCCATCCAAGTTTCTATCTTTAGCAAAATTCAATCGTCAGCATTCCTTCTCTTCCGAGGTAAAAATCATTCTGGGTCAGAGGGTCTTCCAGAAAGGTTTCCTTCGCCTCCTGTACCAGCCTTTTCAGCCGTTCCTCTCCAATCCGTTCCTGTAATGCCTTTTTCGTGATTTTCTTTCCATTCAGATAAAATTTTGTTCTCATTTTCTACCTCCGTTTTGCTTTTCCCTTTTGGTAGTAGCATATTACCTCTGAAACACATATTTATCCAGTGAATTCAATGCGATAAACTGCACAAATATCTATCTCAGAATGTGTCAATTTTACCACGAGAAACAGAAGCCTCCCGGCTTCCATTCTCATTATTTTTTTACTGCTGCATTGCCCATGCAATGGCGTGTCCGCCGTCCTCAAATAACTCTCCGCTCATGGCGATGAGATTCAGGCGGCATTCAATGTATCCGTATCCAGTCTCCTCCGGTGTTTCAATAAATTCATAAGCGGCTGCAATAAAGCCTTTCCATGCGTGGTCGGTAACCAAGACCTTATCGCCCATCTTCAGGACTGCACCTTCTCCGGCAGAAACCTTGATCTGCAGACTTTCCATCGTAGTCGTGTTCGGCAGCTTGTAATGATTCTCCATGTTTTCTGTGTAGCCTTCCTGTCTTCTGATTTTTAATGTTGCCATTTTCTTCTTCCTCCATTTTGCTTTGTTTTCCCTTTCGGTAGTACACATATTCGCTCTAAACGGAGAGATTATCAAGTCAATTCTGAAGGATAAATCACACAATAATTATTGGATTTATGTGTCAGTCTTACACAGTTTTTTCTATAAAATAGGAATGTCCGATCATGATATGCTGGCTTCGATACCTGATCCTCAGCTTCCCGGCATCTGTGTTCAGGATAACTTCAAAATGCGGTTCCAACTCTATCGCAGAAATCAAAGGGCACTCTTCTTTTGCGTCCCGTAATACCATCTCCATATCCAACTTTTCACCGAGGCAGTGGCGGGAATACCACCATCCCAGAATATCCGGTGCCCAGCAATTTTCAAATCGTTCCACAGCTTCCTGCCATGTTCCTTTTAAATCCTTTCGCTTCATAAATTTCTCCTTTCCCGATGGATAATCGCAAGAATCTCCTCCTGCTCCTCTTTATTCACATCAATACTTTCCAGTGCTTCTCTGGTTCCACAGTCCGGGCAGATCAGCGTTTGATCATCTATTCTGGAAAGAGCAGGCGGCTCATGGTATACCTGACCGCATCGTGGGCAGATTTTAATCCGGGTGATATTCGTTTCTTTCATGGCACATCCTCCTACTGTTTTTTATCGCTTCAACCAAATATCTGCTGTCAAATCCGAAACTCTTATAACCTTCCATACAGGTGGAAGTATAAAATCTGCTTGGAAGTCCAAACGGTCTGTCCTCGTGCATGATGTACACGAAGATATTCCGCATCCGGATTTTACCGCTTCGGATTCCTTTGATCGGAAGCAGCATCTCTTTTTTGTAATAAAAATTGGGAAAGCCCTCATAGCGATCCAGCGCCAACTCATCCTCAGCGCTTACCTCCCACGCTGCAACTGGAACCCGGCTGCCTTCCTTTGGCTCAATCGTCAGGTAAGACCCTGTCTTGCTTCCCTTGAAAAGCAATTCATAATCCGGGATCTCGGAAGTACCGATGATTCGTGCGGATGGGCAGCGCATCCGCATCTGCCGGATGTTCAGGTTACTGCCATAAGCAATGTAGTATCGTTTTTTCATATTGGTATCCGTCCTTTCCGAAGGGGTTACCCTTCTACCACCTTAAGACCGCCGAAGCGGTCGGAGGTAAGGTGGCAGGAGGCTAACTCCTGCGATTCCTTCAAGCGGCGGCCCTGCCCCTCCTGAAGGCGGTGTCTCCTGCAAGTCTCTTAGTCAGGATCTCCCTTGCGGTTTTAAATTCATCCCCGATAAATCCCAGCCGGAGGAGCCAAGTCCGCATGGCGTATTTTGGATTTTCGTTCTGCTGTGGTTTCGGGCTGGCGGTTTTTACTGTCTTCGCCATCTGGCTCAGTGCAAGGCAAAGCTGGATGTAGCTTTTCAGCTGTCCGGCATGAAGCCCACCTCTGCGGTCTCCGCTTGGAGCATCGAATTGGAAGAGCCGGAATTCGACCGTCCCTTTTGTAAAAGTCGCATGGTAGTTCAGCATATGGTAGCGGCTGTCGTTGTAGTGATGGCTTCTGTCGTAGTTGGCGTTGTGGCTGCTGTACCAAATATCTGCCAGCTGTGTCATTGTGGTAGGCTTCCTTTTGTTGACCTGCTCCAAAAAGCGGGGATCAACCGTCCGGCAGTAGCGTCTCATCCGATACCGGTCAAGATTCAAAGCCTCTGCGATCAGGCTCTCGTGGCTTGCCATGATATTTGCTAAGTTGCGGAGCGTCTGCGGCGTATGGCCTTTGGCTCCGATGTGAATGTGAACACCGCAGCCTATGGTGGCATCGCTCTTTGCTCCTGCGTGGCGAAGCTGCCGGATCAGTTCCTGCAGCGTTTCCATATCCGAGTAGGTCAGGATCGGGGTAACCATTTCGCATTTCTCGCTTTCCGGGCCTTCAATGCTGACATCCTTCTGGAATTTCCATTCCCGGCCCTGTGCGTCCCAAGCTGACCATGTACTGTATCCGTTGCGCCCTGCCGTATTTTCATACCGCTGGGTTCCAAAATATCTGGCTGCCACCTTTGCGGCTTTTTCTCTGGTGATGTTGTTCATTTCCACCTCAACCCCGATGGTCTGTTTCTTCATTTCCTCAATCTGCCTTGCAACTTTCTCATTCATCGTAGAATCCTCCGTTTCGTTTTGTGTGTTTTCCCTTTCGGTAGTACACATATTCGCTCTGAAGGCCGATAATAGCAAGTCAATTCTGAGGGATATCCTGCACAATCTTTTACGGGATAATTTGTGTATTTTACAACTGGTTTTTGCTGTCCAAACCTGCTGCCGCAAGCTGCATCCCAAGACGGAATCCATATTTGAAACTCTCTTTTACCTGAAAGCGCTCCACCTCTGAATTATTATCCAGAAGCCGTTCCAAAACACTTTTGCCAACTTCGTCCAGCATCTTTTGAAGATACTCGATATCTTCACATATCTGGTCGCTGTACTTTTCGATCTCCGGCGGCTTCTCTACCTGTCTTTCCCAAGGGACGATTCTGCCAAAATACAGCTGATCAATAATATCTTCTTCCATCTCAGACGGCCTCGCTTTCCTGTCCAGCCATCTGGGCGGCTTTCACAGCCGCACGTTTTTCCTTCTGGGCAATGCTGAATTTTTCTGCCTCCTCTTTTGTCCGGAAAGCTGTGTGCCCTTTCAGCCCAGCCAGCAGAGCCTTCCTCGATTCCTTATTTGCCGCACCGGCCATGCCCAGCTGCACCAGCCAAATGCGAAGATAATATTTTTCATTTTCTTCTACCACCGGAGTGGTACTGACTCTCTTGGCTTCTTTCACTTTTTTGATCATCTTCGCTGCCAGTTCAGCGTATGCTTTATTCTTCATACTGTCTGGCGAAAGGGGAAAGGCAAAGGTTACTTTTCCATCTTCCACCGTAAGGCCCTTCAAGCCCTCGCTGTCTGCTGTCAGAAGTGTCTGGAAAACCTCGTGGGCGTTCTCCTCCGGAAGCTGCTCCAGCTTTTCAAGCAGGGTATCGCTGACCACAAAGGTCTCATACCGGGTGATCCGATTGAGCAGGTATGCCCGTGCGTGAATCATGGCAAGTAAGTTTTGCAGAAATTTCCCATCTCCGGTATCTGCCGGGATCTCAATTTTCATCTCATCCACAGGGGCTTCCAGATAACCTTTCTCCTGCAAAAACTGTGTCAGGAGATCTTCTCCTTCTTCTGTCTCGCTTGTGATCACACCGTCTCGGTCAATGGTAAGACGGCCCACTGTGTAGGAAAAAGTGGGCGGCCCCACATAGTGCAGTTCTTCTCCTGTAAATTCTGCGATGTCCTGCACCATCTTTCTCCGGTTGTCAGTTTTGGTTTCAATCCTCATTGATTTTGCCTCCTTTGTTTTGGTAGTACATTAATCACTCTAAAAGGCAAAAATAGCAAGTCCTATTTCTCATTTTGCTAAGATATTTAAAACAAAGGAATTTCCTCTGCGTCCTGAGAAATCTGTGCATAGGGGATTTTGTCACCATCCCGAAGAACATAGACCTGAGCGGCAGAACCAGCTTTCTCCAGATACCTTTTTACGATCACATCGCAGAACTTCTCATCCAGTTCCACCCCATAGCAGATCCTCCCAGTCTCTTCGCAGGCGATCAGGGTAGAGCCAGATCCGAGGAAAGGGTCTAAAACAATGCAGTTGCTCATACAGGAATTCTGGATCGGATAGGCCATCAGCGCCACCGGCTTCATGGTCGGATGATCCTTGCTGGACTTCGGACGGTCATATTCCCAGATGGTGGTCTGCTTCCGGTCAGAATACCACTGATGCTTCCCACCGACCTTCCAGCCGAACAGGCACGGTTCGTGCTGCCACTGATAGGGGGAGCGTCCCAGTACCAGAGCGTTCTTTTTCCAGATACAGCAGCCGGATAGATAGAATCCGGCATCGTGAAATGCCTGCCGGAAGATCAATCCTTTGGAATCCGCATGGAACACATAGATGGATGCATCATTTTCCATGTTCTGTTCCATATTTACAAATGCTGCAAACAGGAATTTATAGAAATCCTCATCCGGCATATTGTCGTTCTGGATCTTCCCAGCTGTCTCTTCCACATTTACATTGTAGGGCGGATCGGTCAAAACCAGATTGGCTCTCCGACCTTCCATGAGTTTCGTGTATGTCTCCGGAAGGGTGGAGTCTCCACAGATCACACGGTGTCTGCCTAAGAGCCAGATGTCACCTTTCCGAGAGATCGGCGGGTTCTTTAATTCTTCCTCCACATCAAAATCATCTTCCTTGATGTCCTTATTGTGGACTTTGGAAAACAGCTGCTCAATCTCCGGAGCCTCAAAGCCCGTCAGATCCGTATTGAAATCCACGCTCTGCAGATCGACCAGAAGATCAGCGAGGAGCTGCTCGTTCCACGCACCCGTGATTTTGTTCAGGGCAATGTTCAGAGCCTTCACCTTATGCTCATCTTCAATATGAACCACGACACACTGAACTTCTGTATATCCTAAGTCTTTCAGCACCGTAAGACGCTGGTGCCCTCCGATAACCGTCATATCATAATTGACAATGATCGGCTCCACATATCCAAACTCCAAAATGGAATTCTTGATCTTCTCATATTCCTTATCCCCGGCTTTCAGTTTTTTACGAGGATTATATGCCGCCGGACGCAGTGCATCCACGGGCAGGGTTTTCCATTCCATTGCGCTCATGCCTGTACCTCCTTACGATCAGCGGGGCCGACATAAGGCTCCCGTCCTTCTTCTTTCCTCCAGAACCGATCCCGAACATAGCATTCATGGGAACAGTACCGGCGGTTCTTATTTCCATACGAGCGGAAAGTCTTTCCACAGTAAACACAGGTAGCTTCATAATAAGCGCTTTCCTTCCTCTTGATGGCTTCCGGATGAGCCGACCACCATTCCCGCCTGCATTTATCTGAGCAGAACTTCCGCTTCCTTCCAGTGGAAGGCTGAATCAATTCTTTGCCGCAGCAAAGACACGCCGTCCCGCTTTCCATCTGTTCCTTCACGTTCAAAACAAGGGCAGAGGCATATCCATCCAGCCCGTGGCTTTTACAATAATTTCGGACAGTATCTCTCGACAGCCCGACAGCGGAAGCAATGGATTTATATCCAGCGCCCCTAAGCCGTAATTCCCGTATCTGTTTTGCCTGAAAATCCGTCATTGCTTCACATCCTTTCGCTAAATGGTTCCAAAAGAAAAAGCCGGAAAACCCACCTTTGCGGATAAGTTTCCCAGCCTGAAATCAAACGTTTTGGCAAATGCTATTTTGTTTGGCAGACAGCTCAGATGCCAGAAATCCGCATCTTTACACGCCGCCCACTACATAATTTCCGTTTTTTCTTCACCCCGGCAGGTATCCCCCCTCTTTAATTTCGCAGAAATGCACGTTTGAGGGGGCGCCGGTCTTTTGAGGGACAGGTCACAGAGATTTCGACCGCCCCTTGGGGTAGCGGAATTCCTCGTATCTGTCCTCTGTCATGGTTTTGGAATCATGGCAGGATTTACAGAGAGCCTGCCAATTATCCCGATCCCAGAATAATTTCCGGTCTCCCCGATGGGGAATGATATGATCCACAACCGTTGCCTTCACATAACGTCCTTTGGCAAGGCACCTCACACAAAGGGGATGAGACCGCAGGTACACAGCCCTTGCCTTCTGCCAGCGGCTCCCGTATCCTTTCTCACTGGTGGTCTTCCTGTCGTGCTGGTGGAAGGGTTTGTGTTCCTCACAGTACAGGGTGCCGTAGGGAACCAGCTTGCCGCAGCCCGGATGCTTGCACGGGGTGTTCGGCCTACATGGCATGATACCCACATCCTATCCGGTTCCGTTCCACCACCCGGTCAATGCCACGGATCGCACCATCCTCATCACCGGCAAGGATCTGCCCTTTGATCGTGCGGTACTGCTGCACGGTCAGTTCCGGCTTCTTTTTCTTCAGATATAACAATGCTGCCCGCATCTTCTCTGTATCCATACGCTTCCACTCCCTTCTATGTACAGACGGGTGAAAGGATAAAGCCCCGCCCGGCCACGAAAAAAGGACCTGAAGTTTGCACTCCAAGCCCTGTCTTATTTCGGCAATTATAATGATAGCACAGAGGATCTGAAAAAACAGTACACCTTTAGTAAACCAATTAGCAGAACAATTTAAGATTCGTTTGCTTTTCTCTTTTGCCTTTCATTCTCCATTATTGTAATCGCAAATATGGCTATACTAAACCCAATAATGCAGATTAGTGTTGCACCAATTGAGATTCTTGTATTTATAAATCCAGTAAATCCATTTACCACAGCACAAATAATGAAACAAAAGCATATTCCTAATGTAATCTTAGAAGCCACAGTATAATTTTTCATTTCTACCATCCTTTCAATTATACAACTTAGCATTTTGTTCATCGAATACTAGTTATTCTTTAAATATTTAACGATTTCGTCAACAATTTCAGGGTGCCATGCATCAGAATTCAATACACCTTTATGCCACATTGAGAACCTAGCACCTTTATCAGTAGTTCCCCACCCATTACCATAATGAACTAACAATCCCATTTTTTCCATAATCTTATTTAAAGCATTTACGCTCTTAACATTATATCCCATGTCCTGTAATTTTTTAACAATTTCTCCTTTGTATAAATCTCCCTTATAGTTATACGGCATACTTTTCTCCCTTCATCTCTTTATTTTGCTAATTATTATATAGATAACAGATTAAATACAAATTCCAAGCTTACTATTATAATACCAAGTGCATCTCTGAAAGTAAAGCAATCAATTATATCTCTCCACAGCTCCAATCTGTATCTGTAATGCCTTTGTAACAGTAGCCATAATTTCCATATCTGTAACACTTCCTTTTTTCTCCATGAGGCAAGACTTGTCAATAGTGCTGACCTGCTCCGCCAGCGCCATACTGTTTCTGGCTAGTCCGGTACCAGAAGTCTTCGGGATCAGCACATGGGTAGGGAAGTGAGGCCTTTTATATGTTCTCCCTGTCAGAGGGATTACCGTAATCACCGGGGAATTTTCATTCGCCCGGTTATTGCTGACCACAAGAGCCGGGCGGATACCGCACTGCAGGCTACTCTCAGTATCTCTGCCAAAGTCCACAAAATAAATATCGCCTCGTCTGCATTCCATCATATTCGCCTCCTTAACTCAGCATATAGGACACCATCTCGGCATCTCGCTGCGCATACAGTTCCTCCAGTTCCCGGATCGCTTTCCGGCGGTTCTTTGCCACCATCGTCCGGGAGATATGATAATGCTCACACAGATAATCCCACGTGCAACCGTTAACCACCATGTCTGCCATAAATTCCGGTAGATAGCCACTTAAGGCTGACAGCGCCGCCTCAAAGAACCTGATTTCTTCATCCAGCATCAGATACTGTTTTTCCAGATGTTCATACCACTCCTGATTGATCCGCTCCATACGTTCATGATAATTCAGTGCAATCGAGGCGGGCTTATTGGAAATATTGCTGGTCTGAACCCGTTCACCTTCCGGGGAATGAAAGTTCATGGAGTCGATCATCTCCTTCTCAGAAATCCCTCTGAAATTCCGGATCTGATGCTCCAGACAGTTTCGCTCCTTCTTCATCCGATGATATTCCTTTATGATTTTTTCTATCCTTTCACTCATCACTTACCCTCCAATCCTTGCACGGACAGCTTCTATCAAACTAGACTGCCGCATATCTTTATTCTCCAGAGCCTTCATCACATCCTCGTCATGGGTATCCTTAGTGATGATATGGTGGATCACCACCGTGTGTTTCTGTCCTTGTCTCCAGAGTCTGGCATTCAGCTGTTGGTATAGCTCCAGAGACCATGTCAGCCCAAACCAGACGATAGTGCAGCCACCCTCTTGAAGATTCAACCCATGTCCGGCAGAGGCTGGATGGATCAGTGCTAAAGGGATCTTCCCGGCATTCCAATCCGTGATATCTTCCGAAGTGTCGATGCGCCGAGCCGCCGGGAATCTCTCCCGGATACGGGAAAGATCATGCTTGTACCAAAAGGCTACTAGCAGTGGTTTTCCATTGGCCGCTTCCACCAGATCCTCCAGAGCGTCCAGTTTCCGGTCATGGATAGGGAGGACTTTCCGGTCACTGTTATATACGGCACCGTTTGCCATCTGCAGAAGTTTATTGGACAGAGCACCTGCACTGACCGCATCCAATTCTTCCTCTCCGATCTGCACCACCATGTCCCGGCAGAAATCATCATAGATTTTTCTCTCCTTCCGGCTCATCTCCACCTCTACACGATTGTAAATACATTCCGGCATATCCAAATAATCCACAGCCTTCATGGAAATACAGATATCCGAGATCAGGGAGTAGATCGCTTTCTCCGCTCCCTCACGGGGTTTGTAACTGTAAATAATCTCCCGGTTCCGTTTATCAGGTGTAAAGAACCGCTCCCGGTACCCGGTGATAAACCGTCCCAACCTCTGTCCCATATCCAGAAGATACATCTGGGGCCAGAGATCCAAAAGGGAGTTAGGGGCCGGTGTCCCAGTCAGACCGATCACCCGGTTCACCAGCGGCCGCACCTTTTTCATGGCTTTGAACCGCTGTGCCTGATTCGATTTGAAACTGGAAAGTTCATCGATCACCACGGTGTCAAAATCCCATCGATAGTTCTGCACCAGCCAGCTGACATTCTCCCGGTTGATGATATATAAAAATGCCGGACGGGCAAGTGCCTCCTCCCGCTGCTTCTGGCTCCCAACCACCAGTGAGGCAGTAAGCCCTGTCAGGTGTTCCCATTTCTGTAATTCCTTTGGCCATGTATCCGTGGCTACACGCTTCGGGGCAATCACTAAGATCTTCCCGATATCGAAACGATCCAGCGCCAGTTCCCATAGGGCCGTGAGCGTGATCACCGTTTTTCCAAGCCCCATATCCAACATTAAGCAGCAGATCGGATGCTCCAGAATAAAATCCGCTGCATACTGCTGATAGTTATGTGGTCTGTATCTCATCTAAAATCCCTCCAATCATTTCTGTATGATCCACGGTGTAAACACGAAAGCCCAATGCGGCAAGCTGCCTTGCCCGGTACTGCTGCAGAGGCCGCATGGTCTCTCCCGGTGCTTTCAACTCCACAAAAGCCATCCTTCCACCGGGGAAGAGAACCAAGCGGTCGGGCACCCCATTGAATCCGGGGGAAACGAATTTGACAGCCAGCCCACCACGCTTTTTTACCTCCGCAGCGAACTTCTTTTCTACGATGCTTTCCCTCACGAAAATTCCTCCTGTTCCTTTGTGCTGTTCCCAGTGCTAAAAATCCTATACGTGCGTACACGCATATACGTGTGCCTATTTCTATATATTTTTATATCTTTTATCCTCAAGATGACTTTTCTTAGGAACATAGGAACAGGCTATCGCCAAACGCTTGAATTTCAAGGCTTTTTGCCTGTTCCCGTTCCCCGTTCCTAAAACCTGCAAGGATACAACGGAACGTTCCCAAGTCAGTCCTCTTGTTCCTTACTCCGCACGAACGTCTTCTGCGTTCCGTAGAGGGGGAAGCGGGTTTTCCCGCTTTTGAGTCCCTGTATCGGCTCCCAGCCGCCGATCTTCATCAGGATGGATTCCACCTCATAGGAGTCCGTCCGTTTCAGGTTCTGCCGCTCTTTTCCAAAGCACTCGCACCAAATCTCCATGATACACACCTTCTCCCGGCGCACTGTTCCCGCCGTGGGCGCACCATCAAACTCGCTGCCGCCAAGGAAACTTCTCCGCTGGTACAGATCCATCCGATCCCAGTTCGCAGGAAGCAGCGTCTCCAGATACTCTGCGATTACGCCTTCCCGATCATCGGACTCCATCGCATCCTGCTGCATCACATAGGCGTCCGCTGCCACCCGGCCCTTCAGATACAGTTCTTCACCGTTATGGTAGCGTTCCAGCGCCTCCGCCCAGATCAGATCCACCTCCTGCAGCTCCCACGGGTGGAACCTGCCATGCCCTGACACGTGTACTGGCCAGAAACGCCGGTTCCCGGTGATATCTCTAAGGAAACCACCCTCGGAGTTTGTGCTTCCCACAATGATGCAGGATCTGGGATGGCTCTCCACAGCCACACCATAGGACTGCCGGAACTTATCATCGGTTCTGGTGACAAAAGATTTCACGGTCTCCACGTCCACCTTCTTGATCCCGGCCAACTCTCCCAGTTCCAGAATCCAGTATCCCTGCAGCTTCTCGGCGGCAGTTTTATCTTTCATATCGGAAATGGAGAGGCTGTCCGAATACCACTCCTTCCCCAATAGGGCAAAAAGAGTGGATTTCCCGATTCCCTGCGGGCCGTTCAGCACAAGGATGGAATCGAACTTGATCCCCGGCTCATACACTCTGGCTACCGCAGCGGTGAAAGTCTTTCTGGTAACCGCCCGGACATAGGGTGTATCTTCCGCACCCAAATAGTCGATCAGGAGCGTATCCAATCGTTCTGTCCCATCCCACTGCAGGGTGGAGAAATATTCTTTGATGGGATGATAGAGCCGCTCCGCAGACACCACTGCAAGAAGGGCATCCTTAAACTTGGTCGGTGACCAGATCCCATAGACACGCTCAAAATACAGCTTGGCACAGGAGATATCGGTATCACCCCAGCCGGGCTTCACCTGCCGCCACGGAAGCGGGCCGATCACGTCCACCATGCTTTTAAATTCATTGAAGACAATGTTCTTCAGCTTCGGATCGTACCGGAGAATGAGGGCAATATTCGTCAGGGTATCTTTCACTTTTCCCTGTTTATCCAGTTCCAGAAGGGTCTGCCAGTTTTCGCCGTCTTCTTCCGTAAACTCCGCCTGCGCCGCCTCTGTCCGCTCCTTTGCCAGCTGCTCTTTCACCCGCTGATCTTGGAGGGCAAATTCCTGCATGGCCTTAAAGGATGGCAGCTTCGCCGGATCGGTATCCTCACTTGCTTTTGCGTCCAAGGCTCCAAATTTATGGATACGGACAACATCAAATGCGTTCATCAGCTTCCCGCAGGCCGGATCGGTGGCATGGTGGCTGTAGGCAAAACGGTCTTCGTAGATCACAACACCTGCCTGTGAGTCAGCGGGGATGTAATCGTACCGACCAGACATGGCGCTGTGTTTATACACATCGGTCAGGAAGGTGTCGATTGCTTCTGTAATAGAGTAAGCACGGCAGAAGGCTCCCACCATGCCCGGTTTTTCTAAAGGATCGGCCTGCTTTTTCATATCCCGGCAGACAATCGTCTGCTGCCGTTTGGAAACGGGCCACTCTGCTGTGTTGTGCCAATCCGTATATTTTGCCAGAACCGCATCCGGATCGAGCAAATCTCCCGTGATCTCCCGGAACACGAACTCTCCATTGGAAGAGGTGGAAGGCCAGTACATCAGCCTGCTCGGTTCGTAGGTGGTATCATCAAAAAGTTCAATCCCGATCTCTTCCGCAACTTTTCTGGAGACGGCGCAGTATTCATCCGGCATCACTTCACGGGACAGAGGGATAATAAGACGGAGCCTCGGCTTTTCCGGTGTGTGCTTATGGGTGGAGTACACATAACACTGGAAGGAAAAGAACATCTCGATCTGATCGATAATATCTTCTGTCGCATAGTCCATATCCAGCGACAGGCCCGACCGGGTAAGGACACAGTCCTTCTTCCTTCGGCCGCCTTTTAATGTGCCAAGGACAAACCCACCCACATCCTTAATCTCATCCTGCTTCGCCTTCCCCAGCTTCCGGTACTGCTCCACCGTCTCGGCCGTCCGCCGGGTATGGGAGATCCGGTCTCGAAACTCAGACAATTCCATTTCCACAAGGTTCCAGTGTTTCTCCATTCTGGAGTTACCAATACTCAGTCGGATCATTCGGTTCCCTCCTCTATCAAGATTTCCATGTTTCTTCCTATCCTCCGCAGCATCCGTTCACACTCCCGGATACAGCGCTGCAGTTCCCGCTTTTCCGATTCATCTTCCGTCTTTTTCTCCCGGTTCTGATACGCCTTTATCCGGGAACGGTAATTGATCTCCTGTTTCACCAGAAACTGCCGCAGCTTTTCCTGTTCTGATTTTTCACAGTACCGCCGGATCAGCGGAGAGATTTTCTTTGCTTTTGCAACGGTACAGGGGAAGAAGTGCTCGATTTCCAAAACCATCTGCCCTGTCGGGTACCGGATGTGTAGCCTCTTTTCTTCCGCTTCCATATGCTGTACAGCATAATAGGCTGTCGGATCGGGACAACCTGATCCATTTTTATAGCTGATCCCCATAACGCATCCTCCTCTAATCTTTTTTATAAAACGCACACTCATACCCATCCGCACGAAGAGGCAGGCCCGCTGCCCAATCCGGCTGCTCCGACATGATCTGGCAGATTTCCTCTACACTGGAGACACCCTCCGGAACTTCCAATACTGCTTCATCGTGGATATGCATCACGATTTCAAATCCTTTATTTCTGAGCCGGAGCATTGCCAGCGCCAGAAGGTCACGGGCTGTGGCTTGCACGATATTCTCCACCAGCTTCGGGCCATAGGTTTCAATCCGCATCCACTTTTTACTTTCCCCGACACCCTCGTAAGAAAGGCTTTCCCGGCCGAACCGGTTCTGGGTCATCCTGGGCTTGATATAGGATAGCTTCCGGCCGGAGGGAAGGGTGATAAACAAGATGCCGGAGCGGTAAGTAAAGCACAGGTTTCCCAGAACCACTTCCGTCCGCTCCTTCACAGCCTTCGCCGCCGCTGCGTCCACATCCCACCAAAACTTTGTAATATGGGGATTGGAATTCCTCCACTGGCTCACCAACGGCTGCAGTTCTTCTTCCTGCATTCCCATGTCCAGAGCGCCCATTGAGGTAAGTGCGCCGACAGCGCCGCCATATCCCAGCGCCAACTCAGCAATCTTGCCCTTCTGCCGCAGATGTCCGTTCACACCGTGCTTCACCACCGGGACGCCAAACATCTTCGATGCAGAAGCGCAATAGATATCCCCGCCCTCTGCAAAGGTATTCAGCCGCCACTGCTCCCCGGCGAACCACGCCAGCACCCTTGCCTCGATTGCGGAAAAGTCTGCCACGATAAACCGGCATCCGGGCTTTGGCACAAAGGCTGTCCGAATCAGTTCCGACAATACTTCCGGAGTGGACTCATAGAACAGATCCAGATCTTCAAACCGTTGTTTCTTTACGAGGTTACGTGCCAGTTCCAGATCTGGGATATGGTTCTGCGGAAGGTTTTGCACCTGCACCAAACGTCCGGCCCAGCGCCCGGTACGGTTCGCCCCGTAAAATTGGAGCAGTCCATGCACCCGGCCATCCGAGCAGACGGAGCGTTCTATGGCCTCATACTTTTTCACGCTAGTCTTCGCCATCAAAAGCCGGAGTTTCAATACCTCCAGCACTTCTCCGTCTGTCTCTGTAAGCAGACCTTTGACCGTTTTCTTATCCAGCTTTTCCGCTTCCACGCCATGCTCGGCAAGCCAACCCTTGATTTGCACAGGGGAATTGGGATTGGAAAGCCCGGTCAATTCATAAGCTCTGGACGTGACCATCTGCCGGTACTGGTTATCACAAAGGACTGCATTCTCCACCAGCTGCTGATCCACCAGAATGCCCCGATCATTGATCTCCTGATCCATCCGGTACAGTTCCATCTCCGATTCCGGGATGGGAAACTTCCACAACCTCTGCCGGATCTCTCGCTCCGCATCCACATCCCGGATACAATAGGTTTTAAACCGTTCCCATTTTTCCGGCGCATCCTCCGGACGATTTCGTGTCCGGCCGCCGTTAGCCTTCGTGGGCTTGCATGGCATGGAGAAAAACCGGACAAGGTCAGCACCTTCCTTCAGCTTTTTCCTCTGTATATTCAACACCTCACCAACGCTATCCAAAGACAGGGGAAGTGCCAGCATGGCAGACTGGACAGCCGTACACTGCCATCCGGAAGGAGAAAGTCTCCGTTCCAGATACTTGGAGATGCAGGTACGCTCAAACTGTGCGTTGAATGCTGCTTTTGTGATCGCCGGATCTTCCAAGGCAGCCAGTACCCTCTCCGGAAGCCGCTCTCCACAGGCAAGATCCACAATCTGGGTTGGTTCCTCATCAAAAGCGTAGGCAAAAAGTAAAATTTCAAAGTTTGGACTATCCGAATAGGCATACACGCCGCATTTGGACAGATCCACATCCGAATAAGTTTCAATATCTATCGACAGGATCGGCATAAAAGCTCCCTCCTTAGTTGCGCTAAATTTTTTTATTTACGGTATTCCATACTCAAGTGGACTGTAGTATAATAGTCTTGTTGACAGGGGCCGCAGATACAGTGGGCTCATGAAATAATCGAAGGATAAGTCCCCCGCTTCCGGCTTTCGCTTCATTGCCGAATACAGCCAGACGAGCGGGGGCATTTGTTTATGTATGGCAGAAGGGAGAGGTTTTCTCCCGCTCTGCCTTTGATCAATTAAGCCAGAAAATCCTCGTCCTCTTCTGTCTCAAAATCTTCTGCTGCGGTTGTGCGTCCTCCAAGGCTTTCTCCATCACGCAGCTTCTGAATATTGCCAAGTCCAGCAGCAATCCCACGGTTCCCGTTGGAGTTGTATCCGTAGAAGGTCACGCTGATCTTTCCATAACAGCCGGAGTACACTTCGCTCTGATCCAGAATCGGCTGTACATGGGAATCCACCACCTGTGGGGCCTGACGGCTGTTCGCATTGAAGAAGTAACTATTTGCGTAGGCTTCATCATCCGGACGATCAATGTCTCCATCACGCAGCGGCAGCTTCAGGTTGGCCGGGATCTTCCCACCCCACTTGGAGATGGAGTCTTTCTTAGCCTGCTCCACGGCAGCTTTGATGGCGTTGATGGTTTTCGTGTCGCTCTTCGGAATGATCGCCGAGACACTGTACTTGGGATCGCCGCCATTGACGGAATCCGGCTCCCAGCAGTGCAGGTAGGAAAAACGGCAGGGTACGATTACTTTTGTAGGGTTCATATTCTTAGACATGGTTTAGTCCTCCTTCTGAAAATCCGCTTCTGCGGTTGATGTTTGAATGGCTTCTCGCTTGTCCGACTCCGGTACAAGCGTTATTTTCCCAGCGGGCTTGTACACCAGAGCGCCGAGGATACGGGCAAATTCCTTTTTCCCCATCAGACGCTCCATATCAGTAATCCCGATCAGGGTATGCTTATAAATATCGGTGTAGCCTGCGGCCTTTGCGGCAGCCGCCACTTCCTCTTCTGAGGTGTATTTCCGGTTGCTCTTTCCCATCACCAGCTTGAAGCCTTTCCACTGTTTGTGATGGACAATGGCCTGATCCTGTGCGTAGGCATAGACATCGGCCGCCCATTTGGAAAGTTCATCGGCCTGCTTCAATACTTCCGCTATTTCTTCATCTGTAAGAAGCGCAGGCTCCTTAAATTCCATCTGGGCCAGCTTCAGATTTTCCTCGGCTCTCTGCCTGCAGGTAAACCTTGCTTTACAAAATCGGCACCAGCTTCCAGCACTTAAATCGCCCTCGCCCTTCAGGGCCAGTTCCCCAACGGGCCGAAGTACCTCATCGCCCCACGCTTTCAGTTCCTCTGGAGTAATCTCCCAAGTGCTGGAATTGGAAAGTCTTGGCTGAAAGATAGTCAGGCGTACCATCTCCACCGGGAACAGCATCTCTGCGATCTCCAACACGCCAAGCCCGTAGATCATCAGCTGTGGATTCTTCTCCGCATACACCGGAACACCCTTTCCCAGCTTCAGGTCAATGATGTGTACCAGCTTGTCCGTCACAATCACCATATCCGCCGTGCCAAAACAGTCCGGTACATAATCAGAAATATCCACTTTCTGTTCCACGGAGAAAACCGGATCGGCACACTGCCTTTTCGCTTCTTCGATCTCGCCAATCACAAAACTGACGTAAGCGTCCACCGCTTCCAGCAGGTCATCGGAATAGTAATCCGATACCGGGCGGCGGGTCTGTTGTTTCAGGTGCTTTTTAATCAGGTGTTCTGCCAGTGCATGGCCAGCAGATCCTTCCGCTGCATACGGACTCTCTTCCTCCTGAAATGCCTCTCCCAGCACCAGAGAGGGAGGGCAATGGAGCAGACGGTTTGCTGCCGAGGGAGAGAACCGTGCGTGAGCGCCCATCAGAGCGCCTCCGCATCGGCCAAAAGTGCCGCATAGTTTTCCGGCTTCACGCCAGAGAGTTTCCCGGAATCATACTTCAGAAGAAGTTCTTTCACTTCTCTGCGCTTCCCGGCCTGTGTCTTGGCAGCCAGTACCGCCCTGACATCCTCAATGGCAATCGGCTTCTTTTCCGGTTCCGTCTGGGTTGCAGGTTCCTCTACTACCGCTTTTCCATCCTTCTGGTCTTTTGCCAAAGCACGGTAGCCAGCGGCCAGCTTTTCATACCCTTCTGCAAGGGTCTTATAAATTTCATTCATATGTGACATCCTTTCTTATGCAAATCTCAGCTTATAAACTGCCTGACGGAATGCATCCGTAATGCGGTCATCGATCATCATGGTTTCCGGATAAATCCGACTACCATCATCGGAATAAAGACGAACCGGAATTCCCAGCTTGCTGGCATGTTCCAATTCAAACGCCATCCCATTGCTGATGGTGCTTCCGAAGATCCAAACTTCATCGCAGATCTTCATCAGTTCCACGCCAAGGGTAATACCGAGAATCCGTTCATCCGGATCGGAATCCTTCAGAAACTGTGGATACATCAGATGCGGAACCACAGGACAGTACCCGCAACGAGCTGCAAATCGTGCGTGGGCTTTCGCAAGTGCTACATTCCTCTCAACATCGCCACGATAGGGAGAACAAATAAAAACTTTTTTCATCATCATTCACCTATACCTTTCATAATCATTCGGGGGTGTTCCCGTATTCTGGTCTCAATACGGAGAAAACTGGGAAATGATACTATTCATAACAGCGAGATCATCGCCTTCCAAAGAGGGGGCCAGCCTTTTTAGAAGTTCTGCCTGTTCCGGCGAGAGCGTCTTCCGGTTTTGGTGGTACCAATCCGCCACCTTCACGCCACCGCCGTATCTGCCACGAACCGTCTCGATTGGGTATGAACACGATAGTTCCTCAATATCACGCCGGATGGTCTTCTCACTCACGCCAAACTCAGACGCCAGATTTTCTACTGTATCATGGCGTCTGATGCAAAGCGCATCGAAGATCGCCGCCCTTCGTTCATTGGGTCTCATCGTGTCACACCTCCTTTCCCTTGCTCCGTGGCTTTAATTTATTGGTTAAACCGGACACCTTTTGACCGCTTTAAAAACTTTTTCGCAAAATTTCCCTCTAACTCTTTATTCTACGTTCATATATAAAAAAGGTTTGAAAAACGCCAATGTGGAAAAACCGATAAAAAAAAGGATCAGAGCACAACTGTAAACATTTACAGTTCGCTCCGACCCTCAATGGTGACCATCATGTTGTCCCTACGGCCAGTCAGCTTTTCTATCTTCTTCGCCCCATACGTTTCTGGGCTTTGGCTTTTTCTGTTTTTAAGGAATCCAGATCTGCTTTGTATATCTTCTTACATTTCGCACACTGGACGGAAATTGTAGCCTTTGTGCGGCGATCCGCTAATATTTCACTCCCTCCACACCACAGACAACTCAGATGAATATCCATTTGAAACTCTTTCATAATACCTTCTCCTTCATTTACTTGTTCGCTAACTAGCGAACATTTATGTTAAAAATTTTGCGGGCTTCCTTAGAAACCCGCTATATTCCATTTTATATATAGGCATACTGCTCGTCCCGCATAAAACAAAGGACTTGCTGTGTCATATAGATTTCCTGTCTCATGACTCCTAATTCTTTTAAGCGAATTGTTGCTGCCTGAAATGACACGTTAAACACCTGCGAAACGGTATCTGCCTCAATATAACACCGCTGCGTTTCCGTTTTTTGGCAGAATCCCGGCTTTTTCCTGATCTCCCGCACAACCTTAAGAACCATCGCTCTTGGCATCAGAATTGCGGAAGATAACGCATTCGCCTGCCACTCCATCCATTCTTTATCTGTCCAGACGGCCTGCTGCTCGCAATTCATCTTTTTTGTATCCACCCTGCACTGTATCATTGCAGCTTCTTTCCCGCCGCCCATCAGATCCATCAGCGTTATCTGATTTGGATCATAGGCAAAATATGGAGTATGTAAGAACACATGGCTTGCTTCATGTCCCATCGTAAAACGATACCGGTGTTCCTGCTTTTCTTCTAAAAGCGTCTGGTCAATAATTATCGTATTGGCCCTTGCACTGATATACTCCGCCCGATTCTGAACGGGATCGTATACAGGTACCTTATCGGTATCGTTAAATACCGTCATTCCCAGATAGACACCGCAATGAGATAAATATTGGAAATCCTGATCTGCCCCCAGATAATCCTGGACGAAAAGATCAATATCTATCTCTTGGGGCATTTGCATTGCAGCCGGATTAAAATCTGAGACCAAGTTTTCCCCTATATCATCAATCTCCTTCCGGCTCAATACCGGAGCCCCTGACCTTTTTCGCATAATTTCTGCTACATACATAGATAGGCACTTACCCCTTTCGCTTTCTCAGTTCTTCAACAAAACGCTGCCATTCTTCTTCGCCAGCATCCAAGTCTCTAGCTGTACGCAATGCCGCACTCACATAATCCCGTTGCATAATATACTCCGGCAGGTCTGGAGCAACAGCCTTTCTCTTCTTGCCAGCTAAATTGAGCATCTCATCTTTTTCTTCTTTTGTCAGTTCCAGAATATGAGCGAGTTGATTCAGCTTCTCAATGTCGAAAGGATTTCGCCTATCTTTTTCAACATCCGTAAGAAACGGCGCAGAAACTCCGAGCATGTCCGCCATTTTTCTGATGGTTATCTTCTTCTCGATTCTCTTTCTGCTTATAAAATCTCCAAAATTCGCATACGTCATAATCCTTCACCTTTTCATCTCTTTCGTTTGTACTTTTGTTTTTCTCTCTTTTTTTCTTTTTACTCATTAGCTTTTATGCTTGTTCGCTTTCTTGCTAACATGAGTATACAAAAAATATCTGGGATTGTCAATCACCAATATTTAAACATTTCACTTTTTAATGCCAATACTGATATGGTGACCGTCTCCCGGATGTCTGAGAAATATGTCTGTTCTTTGAAAGATGCTCTTTTGCAGCCTCTTCTGATGAAAATACCCGACTTTTCCGTAATTGGATGCACCCATTGCTGTCGAACCGTACCACATAAAAATCTGAGTTCTTACGAACTATGGTTACTTCTCGAATAATTCGATTGCTTTCAATGATGAAGGCTTTTGATCCTATTTCGCATTCCATTAATCATCATGCCTCCCAACCAAGATTAAACGCAAGGGAAAGTGTCTGTTTAATCTTTTATGATTTCGTATCAACGATTCCTACTGTAGCGATGACTATATTATACGAACATACGTTCTATTTGTCAACGTCTCAATTTTCTTTGCGAACGCCAAGATTATGTTGTAGATATAGAGAAGTTTTGATATAATTAAAGAAAATCACGCCTTTGGAGGTGTTCCATTGAAAGTAAGCTATAAAAAATTGTTCAAATTAATGATCGACCGGGAAATAAAGAAAGGGGAACTTGCAAAAATGGCTTCTCTTTCTTCCAACTCCATTTCCAAACTGGCAAAAGACGAAAATGTAAGCCTTGACGTCTTAATCCGGGTCTGTACGGCTCTGAATGTAGACTTTGGTGATATTATGGAACTTGTTCCGGATAATACAGACTGAACCTTTATTATAAAAAATTCAGAGGCGCATCTTAGCCCTCTTTATTCCCAATAACTTCCGATAATCTTCAGTTATCGGAATCAGGAGGTTTTATTATGAGTGAATTAATGCAAAAACATGAAATGACCGAAGAGGACATCAAGCTGCAATTCATCACTCCTGCTATCGAAGCGGCTGGCTGGGATAAATTTAAGCAAATCAAGCTGGAATATAATTTTACCGATGGCCGTGTCATCGTAAGAGGAAATGTGACTGCAAGAGGAAAGCGTAAAAGAACAGACTATCTACTCTACTACCGTCCCAACCTTCCGCTTGCTATTGTTGAAGCAAAAGACAATAAGCATAGTGTTGGTGCCGGTATGCAGCAAGGCATAGAATACGCTGAATGTTTAGATGTTCCATTCGTTTATAGTTCCAATGGCGATGGTTTTCTTGAACACGATATGAAAACCGGAAAGGAACGGGAAATATCACTGGATGAATTCCCTTCCCCAGAAGACTTATGGAAGCGCTATAAAAATATGGAACAGATTACGCCTGATCAGGAAAAGTTGATCACGGAACCATACTATTTTAAACCGGGAGACAAAACCCCACGATATTATCAGAGAATCGCCATCAACCGTACTGTTGACGCTATCGCCCGTGGCCAGAACCGTATCTTGCTCGTCATGGCCACCGGTACAGGCAAAACATATACAGCTTTCCAAATTATCCATCGTCTATGGAAATCTGGTACAAAGCGTAAGATTCTGTTTCTGGCCGATAGAAATGTACTGGTGGATCAAACCATGCAACAGGATTTTAAACCCTTTGCAAGAGTCATGACCAAAATCGAAGGGAAAAAACTGGATAGTTCTTATGAAATATACCTCTCTCTTTATCAGCAACTTGCCGGAGATGAGAATGAAGAACCATTCCGTGCGTTCAAACCGGACTTTTTCGACCTGATTGTGATCGATGAGTGTCATAGAGGATCGGCAAAGGAAGATTCCCGCTGGCGTAAAATATTAGAATACTTCTCTAATGCTACACAAATTGGTCTTACGGCCACGCCTAAAGAAACGAAGGAAGTATCCAACATCAACTATTTTGGCGAACCTATTTATACATACAGCCTGAAGCAAGGTATTGATGATGGCTTTCTAGCACCATACAAGGTTCTCCGTGTAGGTCTGGACAAAGATCTGGAAGGTTGGCGTCCGCTTGCAGGTCAGAAAGATATCTATGGTTACGAAATCGAGGATCGTGAATACAACACCAAAGATTATGATAAAACGCTGGTCATTGATGATCGTACCATTGCGGTTGCCAAGCGTATTACTCGCTTCTTAAAGGAAAATGACCGCTTTGCGAAAACCATTGTTTTCTGTGTAGATATTGACCATGCAGAAAGAATGCGACAAGCGTTGGTAAACGAAAATAACGATCTGGTAGCACAGAATCCTAAATACATAATGCGTATTACAGGCGATAATGCTGAGGGCAAGGCCCAGCTGGATAATTTTATCGCAGAAGACAGTAGTTATCCGGTTATCGTTACCACTTCAAAACTGATGACAACAGGTGTGGACTGTAAAACTTGCCGCCTTATTGTACTGGACAATAATATCAATTCCATGACCGAATTCAAACAGATCATAGGCCGTGGAACACGATTGAAACCAGATTACGGCAAAGAATATTTTACAATTATGGATTTCCGTAACGCTTGCCGCCTTTTTGCAGATCCTGATTTTGACGGCGATCCTATTTCTGTTATAGACGATCCTATAGATGATCCTGACAAACCACCCGTGGAACCAGACGTTCCCCTTACACCTCCTACGATTCCATCTGGTGATGAAGGAAATGATCCACCAGAGAAGAGACACAAATTCCGTGTCAGAGGTGTGGAAGTCAGAGTATTAAACGAACGTGTTCAATACTACGATAAAGACGGGAAATTAATCACGGAAAGTGTAACGGATTACTCCAAGAAAAACATTCTCGGAGAATATGCCACTTTGGATTCTTTCTTACGTGCATGGAACGGTGAGCAGCGAAAGCAAGCCATTATTGATGAACTGCAGGAACGTGGTGTATTACTTGAAGCGCTGCGGGAGGCTTCCGGTCAAAAAGATATTGACGATTTTGACCTGATCTGCCACATTGCATATGATAAGGCCCCTCTTACCAAAGCCGAGCGTGTAAACAATGTAAAAAAACGTGGTTATCTCTATAAATATTCCGGCTTAGCACAGGATGTGTTATCAGCACTGTTGGATAAATACATGAATGACGGTATCCGGGATATTGACAACTTGGAGATCCTCTCCAATGATCCATTCCGGCAGTTTGGCACCCCTATGAAAATTGCGAAACTGTTCGGTGGAAAAGCCGGATATTTAAAGGCTATCCATGAATTACAAGGGGAAATATACGCAGCATAAGGAGAAAGCAAAATGAGTTTGAATAATCTTGTAAAAAGACTTCAAGATATCATGAGAAACGATGCTGGCATTAATGGTGATGCACAGCGAATTGAGCAGATGGTGTGGATTCTGTTTCTTAAAGTATATGATGCCAAAGAGGAAATCTGGGAATTCTACAATGACGATTATGTATCGATCATCCCAGAAGAACTGCGTTGGCGCAACTGGGCCGTAGATAATAAAGACGGTAAGGCTCTCACCGGCGATGCGCTTTTGGACTTCGTCAATAACAAACTCTTTCCGCAGCTTAAGGCTATTGAGATTGACGAAAATACGCCTATGAGCCAGATTATCGTCCGTACTGCCTTTGAAGACAACAACAACTATATGAAAGACGGTATCCTCTTAAGACAGGTGATCAATGTCATCGATGAGATCAATTTTGAAGAATATGAAGATCGCCACGCCTTTGGAGAAATCTATGAAACTATCCTGCGAAGTCTCCAGAGCGCTGGTAACTCCGGTGAGTTTTACACCCCACGTGCCGTAACAGACTTTATGGTTCAGATGATCCAGCCTAAACTTGGAGAATCCATCGCAGATTTTGCTTGTGGAACAGGCGGCTTCCTGACCTCTGCGCTTAAGGTTCTGGATAAACAGGTTGAGACCGTTGAGGATCGAACTGTATACAGCAATTCTGTATACGGCATTGAAAAAAAGGCTCTCCCGTTTTTGCTTTGTGCCACCAATATGCTATTACACGATATTGATAATCCAAAAATTATACACGGCAATTCACTGGAGAAGAATGTTCGTGATTATAAAGAATCCGACCGGTTCGATGTAGTTCTTATGAATCCTCCCTACGGCGGTAACGAAAAGGATGCTGTTAAGCAGAATTTTCCTGCTGAACTCCGGAGCAGTGAAACTGCAGATCTTTTTATGACTGTAATTATGTACAGGCTGAAAAAGAATGGGCGGTGCGCCATTATCCTGCCAGACGGATTCTTATTCGGGACAGATAATGCTAAGATGGCGATCAAAGAAAAACTTATGAGCGAGTTCAATTTACATACTATAATCCGAATGCCGCACAGCGTATTTGCGCCATACACTTCAATCACTACTAATATTTTGTTCTTCGATCATACCGGCCCGACCAAGGAAACTTGGTTCTATCGTCTGGATATGCCAGAAGGTTACAAGAATTTCTCAAAAACGAAACCTATGAAGTTGGAACACTTCGCTCCTGCTATCGAGTGGTGGAATGATCGTAAAGAAATATCGGTCGATGGATTCGACAAAGCTAAGAAATACACTGTGGAAGAAATTGCTGCCCGTAATTATAATATTGACCTCTGTGGCTACCCACATGAGGAAGAAGAAATCTTACCACCAAAAGAACTGATACAGCAATACCAAGAAAAACGTGCCAGCTTGAACGCTGATATAGACCGTATTTTGGCACAGATAACAGAAATTCTTGGAATAGACTTAACGGAGGATACAGCAGAATGACAGCACAACAATTGAAAAATTCCATCCTGCAGATGGCTGTCCAAGGCAAACTGGTTCCGCAAGATCCCAATGATGAGCCTGCCAGTGTCCTGCTGGAACGCATCCGTGCAGAGAAAGAACAGCTTATAAAAGAGAAAAAAATCAAGAAGGAAAAGAACCCTTCTGTCATCTTCCGTGGTGCCGATAATTTGCCTTATGAGAAAGTTGGAAAAAATGATCCAGTGTGCATTGCAGATGAGGTTCCGTTTGAAATTCCGGAATCATGGGAATGGGTACGTCTCTCAAGTGTTGTTTATAATCATGGCCAGACGAAACCGGAGGAAGACTTTTGTTATATAGATATCGGATCTGTTGATAATCAGCATCAAAAACTAAGTGCAGTAGAAACCATTATTCCCCCGGAAAAAGCCCCCTCACGAGCGAGGAAAATTATTTGTAAGGGTGATATTATATATTCTACTGTGCGGCCCTATCTACATAATATGTGCATAATCGACCGTAACTTTAGTAAAATGCCCATTGCCAGTACAGGTTTTGCTGTTTTTACATGTCATGCAGATTTTTATAACGAATTTCTATTTTACTATTTGATGTCCCCAGATTTTGATTCATATGCCAATAATGTAGAAAATTCTAAAGGGGTTGCATATCCAGCAATTAATGATACCCGTTTGTATAAGGCTTTGATACCATTGCCTCCAGTGGATGAGCAGCACAGAATAGTAGATAAAATAAAATCCGTTCTCCCGGAAATAGAAAAATATGATTTAGTCGAGACAGAACTAAGTAACATGAACCGAGATTTTCCTGAGAATCTCAAACGCTCCATTCTTCAATGGGCAGTACAAGGCAGGCTGGTACCACAAGATCCGTCAGACGAGCCTGCTGAAGTCCTTTTGGAGCGTATCAGGACGGAAAAGCAACGACTGGTTAAAGAGGGAAAAATAAAGAAGGATAAACATGAATCCATCATTTTCAGAAGGGATAATTCTCATTATGAGAAGTTGGACGGTATAGAGCGCTGTATTGATGATGAATTGCCATTTGAAATTCCAGAAAACTGGGGTTGGATACGTCTTGGTGATATAGGCGACTGGAGTGCCGGAGCAACACCCAGTCGCTCTCATCCCGAATATTATGGTGGAAGTATTCCTTGGTTGAAAACAGGTGATTTGACAGACTCATATATAAAACATATTCCTGAAAGTATCAGCGATTTGGGGTTTTCTAAAACATCCGTAAGACTTAATCCTGCAGGTTCTGTTTTAATCGCTATGTATGGGGCAACCATAGGAAAGCTTGGTATTCTTACCTTCCCATCAACCACAAATCAAGCGTGTTGTGCCTGCAAGCCAGTTCATGGAATAGATACTCTGTTTCTGTTTTATTTTCTTCTATCACAGAGAACCGCTTTTATAAAGCGTGGTGAAGGAGGTGCCCAACCCAATATTTCTAAAGAAAAAATCATATCAACGTATATGCCTTTGCCACCTCTTTCTGAGCAGCTTAAAATTGTATCAAAGATTGAGGAACTCTTCCCGTTACTCAAGAGTCTGTAAAAACTGAGCGGTATAATCATGGTGAAAGGAGGTCTTTCACTATGATAGAAGAATTCGAAAGACATTTGAGAGGGACAAATCTCTCAGAAAACACGATATCCTCGTACCTTTTTGCCCTACGGCAATACGGCTCGCAGTACGAGGGTATAACAAAAAAGAATCTGCGGGCCTATAAAATGTGGCTGATAGAGAGTTATAAACCCAAGACGGTCAATTTGCGTCTGCGAGCAATCAACTGTTACTTGGAGAGTATCGGTAAAGAGAATTGGAAACTGCCGTTTGTAAGGGTGCAGCAAAAAGCCTTTCTGGAAAATGTCATCAGTGAGGCAGATTATGAGTATTTCAAAAACTGCCTCAAACGGGACGGTGAACTGTTCTGGTACTTTGTAATACGCTTTCTTGCAGCAACCGGCGCACGTGTCAGTGAACTCATACAGATCAAGGTGGAACACATTAAGTTAGGACATTTGGACTTATATTCAAAGGGCGGTAAACTCCGACGAATATACATACCAAAGGCTCTACAAAATGAAGCCCTTTCTTGGCTGAACGATAAGCATCAAGAAAGTGGCTTTATTTTTTTGAACAAATATGGGGATAGAATCACGACCAGAGGCATTTCTGGACAGCTAAAAAAGCTGGCTATTCGATACGGGATCGATCCGGTAGTGGTTTACCCGCATTCATTTCGCCACCGCTTTGCAAAGAGTTTCTTGGATCGTTGCAATGATATTGCATTCCTTGCGGATCTGATGGGCCACGAGAGTATCGAAACTACTCGCATTTATCTCCGTAAAACATCGACCGAACAACGAGCCATTGTTGATGAGGTCATAGACTGGTAAAAGAAATTAGGCATACGTACGATTATGGCGTATGCCTAATTCCTAAATATTGTCTATTATAGAAAATATATGAGAAAGTGCATCAGCAATCCTTAGTTGTTCACTTGCTGGTGGAAGAGGAAGAAGCATCTTTGCTAATGTCTGACCATTACAGTTTGGCTGTGCAGTAGATGTTGTGCCCCTTTTCAACTGGTGCCAATATAATGGTGACTCCATGAAATACTTCAAATACCGGGGACAAAGGAACGAACTATATCGTGTACGAATTAAATATCCGGCATAGATGGATTCACATGGCACTTCACTAACAAGAAATGATTTTCCTACCGTTCCGCCGGTACGTGCGAACAAAATATCGTTTTGCCGCAAAAGATATGTTGGAATATCAGCGTCATCAATGTCACAGAAGGGAACAGTATTCCAGGCCACAACATTTTCATAAATATCGCTTATTCGAACCATTTTGATGCGTCCTTCCTGTTTAGCAGGCGCATTGTAACCGTATTGGATAGATTCTGCTATTGTCCCCCATCGTACCCAACACCAAGAATCCGGTATTTCAAATGGCAATTCATCATCAATACAGCGCTCTATACCGTCCAACTTCTCATAATGAGAATAACGGGTTGCTTGACAATGGGGTAAGCAGATCCATTATTGTTTTAATTGCAAATATGATTCTGTGTTGCTCTGCCAATGGCGGTACTGGTATAAGCATAGCAGAAAATTCATTAAATTTTAAGCTTTCAACGGTTGTAACTGATTTTACCAGTTCTTTAAGGATATACGGTTCAAAAGCCTTTATCCCATAGTATAACCATTCTGATAGGTCGATGTTATAAAGCATAAAGGCTTTAATATCTTGATTTATGGTGCTGTCGATCCCCAGTGTACATAAAGGAAGTAATCTCTTCAAAATACCGCTTCGAGCAACCAGAAGAAGTGTGCCTGCTGGGTATAATTGCATTGTTGATGCTGCCAATTCAGTGATATGCATTTCAGAGTCTGTAATTACAGGCCGTTTCATATCTTTTGAAGTTATCCACGGAACATCGCCATTCCAAAATTGAGGATTTGACATTGAAGGTGTTTTGCCACTACTGAATATGCCAAGCGACGAAAGCCTTGCCCAAGCCCAATTCTCTGGTATTTCAAAAGGTATCTCATCATCGATGCAGACTTCTTCGGAGCCACGCTTTTCATAATGAGAATTATCCCGTCTAAAAATGATGGATTCGTGCTTATCTTTCTTTATTTTTCCTTCTTTTACAAGCCGTTGTTTCTCTGCCCTGATACGTTCCAGAAGGACTTCGGCAGGCTCATCGGACGGATCTTGTGAGACTAGTTTTCCTTGTACCGCCCATTGAAGAATAGACCTCTTCAGGGCTTCTGGGAAAGTTTCGTTCAATTTTGTAATTTTAGTTGCGGCATCATTGTAATCAGCAAGATAAGGCTGAAGATTGTCTATTTGTTGGATAATCCGATGTTGCTCGTTTAGTGGTGGCAGTGGTACAAAAAATTGCTCTAGACTTTTAGCTGCAAGATTTGGCTGAGCAGTTCCATTATCATATTTTTTGATTTCAGAGAAAAAAAGCGGAGAATCCAGCCATAGCATAATATACTCAGTTAAAATCTCTTCACATGAATGGCAACGTAAAATAACGAGAGAAGATGCAATAGCGCCCTTATCAAATGGATATCTTCCATGCTTCCCTAAAGAACCACGAATGCAAACAACGACATCCCCTTTTTTTAGTTTGCCGTTTCCAAGTTTGGCGTATTGTGCTTCTGTCATACAAAGCAAACGATCATCCGCAATTACAGTCCTGCCGTCCAGATTTATAGCACTAATAAATGGGATTCCCGTAGAAGATAACGTTGACTTTGCAGGGTAGTTTTTTCCACGATCTCCGTTAAGGATAGAAAAAATATGTGAAAGTCGAACCCATTCCCAGCTATTTGGTATATCAAACGGAACTTCATCCGCAATACACGCAGGCTCATTTTTCCCGACTTTCTCATAAGGCAAATTATCAGCAGTGCTTATTCAGACTGGCGTACTATCTTCAGAACACCTTCTTCTATGGTTTCAACTGTAATATGACTGTTCGATGGGAAGCCAGCCTCTTCTAACCATCTTCCCTTTAGAATAATTGTAGGTCGCTCTTGATAATGATATCCTGATTGGCTGTAAACTTTTAGTTTTCTACTTTTATTCATATTCATATTTCCTCCATTTCGCTAAATGATTTTTTCGCTATAATGTTTCTCTATTTTGCCAAATTATTTAAGAAATCCCCCACCCCCTCGAAACCTCCAAAAGGACAATCGCAAAAAATGAAGCTGAAAATTGCTAAAAATAAATGTAAATATGGGGAATGAAATCCGCCAGAAACGGCGTATTTACGGGTTTTTTCAAAGCCACATATATGCCAAGAATAAAGTTTGAACACCTGATATAGCCAGGATATGCCCAATCCCATTCACCTGGTAAAGTTCCTTCATCTCCGGATCCATATCACTCTTTTCCCCAAGAAGTATCGCAGCAAGGACTCCCCCTTCCCGTTCACCCATTTCCCGCACCAGCAGTTCCTTCCACCCGGCACGGAACACTGCCAGCTTTTCCCGGAAAACGTCCACACTTTTATCGGTGATCTGCATCTGACTGCCGTAGATTTTCCCATGGATCCCCTGTTTCTGATAATAAAACTTCTGATCAAAATTACCCGGGTTTCTTGCGTTTTCATAAAATGATACTGTTCCCCGGACTTTTATCCTGTTTCCTATATGTAGTTTTTCTTTGGAATTGATATAAACGATTATCTTTGACTCTTGAAATTTTTGTTTGTTAGAAATAGAATAAACAGAATTATGTTTCAGATAAATCATCTGACCATTTTCTTTTTGCTCCTGCCTGTAAATCACACCACAGACGATGACAGATTCATCTTCCGTGGTGCAGATTTCAAGCGGCGATGGGCGAAGTTCTTTTATAAACCGTTCCTTTCCCACCAGCGTACAGGAAGCCAGAACACACAGAATAATCAGACAGACACTAAGAAGCGGCCTGTTCCTCACTCACTACTCCCCTTCCACAATATTCAGGTTTCGGGAAAGCGGCTTTTCCAGACTTATCTTCCCCATATAATTTACATTTGTTTTTCCATCGATCAGGATCTGTACCCTGCCGATCGAGCTTCCTTCTATAATTGTATTCACGATCGCATAGACCGGAAGCTCCGGATTCATCACATTCGTTGTATCCAGGAACCCCTTATCCAGGTTCACATAACAGATATGATCCTTTACAGATACACTCAGCACCTTTGTCTCTGCCGGGATCACTGCCGTCTCGTTGTCCGATGAAGGACCCTTGATCAGCTGTTCTACCAGCACTTTTTCTTTTGATATGCTGCTGTTATACCGGATACTGACCTTTTCTTTTACCAGACGGTCTCCCTGCTTATTACCATAATACAACAAAAATGTCTCTTTCTGATAGGAATGGAGACTCACACCTGTATTTTTTACAAAATCCGATGGCTGCATATAACCAACCACCTGTCCATTCATATCTTGCAATGATTCTCCGTCGATCGTGAATAACACAGCATCCACTCCAGAAATCTGTCCGACAGACTGAACAACCGCAGCGCGCAGCAGAATCTCTTCCGTCGCACTCAGTTTCTGGTAATTCCTGTTAAAATCTACTATAAGTTTTCCATCCTTCACTGACCATTCTTTCACCTTTACCTCTTTTACAAAAGGACTGCGGTAATCAATGTCATCCGTATTCTTCTGTATCTTATCCAGGATTTCATCAATCTGTTCTTTCTGTGTTTTGCCTTCTGGCTTTATGCCTTTTTCAACCAGCGACACACCCTCGGAATCTGTATAATAGCTGTCTCTTATACACATCTCCGAGCCCACGAGACCTCT
>ENA-UAOZ01000116-UAOZ01000116.1-human-gut-metagenome-genome-assembly--contig:-NODE-116-length-42311-cov-16.674555_pt1 | contig 42311 bp, 39 predicted proteins | sample MGYA00243474_ERZ654565 | MGnify/ENA primary metagenome ERZ654565 (study PRJEB26926, sample SAMN06164854) | human gut metagenome | biome: ENVO:00009003; feature: ENVO:2100002; material: ENVO:00002003...
TCCATTTCGCGCCTCCACAGAATACATTATAGTTCTTTACCTCGAATAGTACAAGTTGGAGGCTGCACATTGATGAAATGAAATACTACTTTATGTAAAATTTCATTACATTCTCATAATCCAACCCGAAATGTACAATGATATAGGGTGATATGAGAATGAACCAAGATGAAAGAAGGTTTGACTTTCACGGCCTCGGGGCAGCTCTCAAAAGAGCCAGAGAAGAAAAGGGCTGGACACAAGCCTACGTTGCGGAATTAGTAGACCGTGACTCCCGTACCATTATGAATATTGAGAACAAAGGTCAGTATCCCAGCTTCGACCTTTTTGTTAAACTCATTACCATGTTTGACGTTTCAGTTGACCAGTTTATTCATGCGGACGGAGGGGCAAGGTCAAGTTCTTGCAGAAAGCACATTGATGTGCTCCTAAATTCTATGAATGAAAAAGAGCTTGTTGTAATAGAAGCCACAGCCGAGGGCATTAAGAAAGCCAGAGAAACGGAGGTTCCAGAATAAGGGCCTCTGTTTTTTTGCGCCATTTTAGGGGCTGCCGCTAAGTGGCAAGCAATGCCTCTGTGGCCACAAGTGGCACAAAGGCGGCTTGTTGGGGCTCGCCCCAAACCCGTATCTTCGGGCCAACATGGCCCGAAGTGTCAGCGTCGCTTTGCTCCTTATTTTCATAACCTTAACGCTCCTTTTCCTGCTTTCTTCCCGGCTCGGTGTAGCCCATCAGAGTGTCAATGTTCGCCTTGATCGTGACGATCTCCTGCATATCCCGTCGTGCCTTCTGGTATTCTCCATAGAGCTGTTTTTTCTTTGCTGTGAGCTTGCGGCCTTCCTCCTTCAGCACATCCATTTTAGGGAGCTTCGCCCCGCCCAGCAGAGAGCGCATTTCCGCTTGTGCAGCCCGGTACAGTTCAAGGTCGGCCTCATGCTCCGCAAGGAATTTCCGGCTGTACTTCGTCGCCTTATACTGCTCAAAGACTGGGCGGGTTTTGGCATACTGAACCGTTGCGGCCTTTAGCCCGGCATTGGTTTTCATGGCCTGTTCCGTCTGCTTGACCTGTTCGGAAATAACATGGAAACGGTCTGCCGCCTCGGTGGCTTTCTTCGCCAACTGCTCATAATCGGTCAGGTTATTGTCCTGTATATAGGCAAGAGCGGCGGCCATCTGCTTAATGTTAAATACCTTCGCCCAGCGTTCATATCCCGGCCCCTTACCGGCAGCCAGCTTTGCTTGAATATCCACCGCCAGACTGATTTTCCGCTCCGAGCGCCCGGGGCGTTTTTCTTTGCCCTCAATGGCGGACAGAACATCTTGCAAGTCGTAGCCGTCCCCCAGCGTGGAGGCACGCAGACGGGTGAAGCGTTCCTGTCCCTGCCCGGTCAGCCGGAAGCTGATACCGCCGCCCCGAACCGTCTTGACCTCATACCCGGCCCGCTTCATCAAATTGAGAAATTCGTCCAGATCAGCGGGGCGTTCCGCCAGCGCAGTATCAATGGCAAGGCGCAGTCGGTCCTGATAGGAAAGCGGCCCTTTCCGGTCTTTCTGCCACTCTCCATAGTTCCGATACTTGCCCTTGCTCCGGGGCTTCGGGTTCTCCACGATGGACAGCCCGTTTTCAAGGCACAGCCTGTCAGAGAGCCGCCGAAGGGCGAAGCTGGAGCCCCAAAAATTTCGGAATTTCCGGGTGCAGTCAAGGGTGGTGGAGTTGTAATAAATGTGACAATGGATGTGCTGCTTATCGGTGTGCGTGGTAACGATAAAAGCGTGCCGCCCCTTTGTCCAGCGCATAGCCAGCTCATAGCCGATACGGTTCGCCTCCTTCGGGGTGATCTCGCCCGGATAGAAGGATTGTCGTATCTGATAGCACAGCACATTATTTTCTTTCTTCTGTTCCCGGCCCGTCATAGCGGCATAGCTGGCCTTTGCCAAAAGGAACTCGTCCGCCACGGTGGCCGGATCACATTCATAAGCGGAGATATACTTTCCGCTTTCTGTTTTCTCCGGGTCCTTGCCATAGTCCAGACAATCCCGGATAGCCTCAGCAATCGTTTCGCCTTCGCCCGCATGGCGCTGTAACAAAGTTGTGGTAGCCAAAAATCATTCCTCCTTTCCATGAGAAAGGGGCGGCCCATTCAGACCGCCCCGACTTCGGGCCAGTATGGCCCGAGGCTGCTTAACTTGCCAGAAACCGGTACAGAGCGGATTTGCCTCCGTCCAGCGCCCAAAGAAGGGAGCCCGCCGCCGCTTGCAGTCCATACGGCGAAAGAAGGAAGGCAAGAAACAGAAATACAATCCCACCTATGGGCGTCGGCGTGAAAAAGAGAGCGACACCCAGCACCGCCAGGATCACAGAGGCAATCGTCAGCAGGACGGCACAAATATCAAACAGGAACACCAGCAGAGCCGCCAGAAGGGACAACGCTAAAGCAAAGGGAGCAACCAATATTTTCAGCAGTATCTTCATCTTCAAAACCTCCTTTATCTATCCTTCCTACCTCTATTTTATCATGCCTGCCCGGGGACATAAATGTTGCGAAAGATTAGTAAATCCTGTCCCAAACCTTCGGGTCATACTGGCCCGAAGTGGTAAAAAAAGAGCAGGGCGGCAAGCCCCGCAACGGAAGCCTGCCGCCCTCGTCTTACTTTGCCACCAGCTCGGAGAGCTCCCGCAACACCTTTGACACCTCGCCCCACAGCTTTTCATAGTCCCGCTTCAATCCGTCGATTTCCTCCGGGTACACGCCATAGGTATGTGCGTGTATGGCAACCTGATTGAGATTGTTAGAACAGCGCCGTTGCAGAGAGATCAGCTCTTTTACGGGCGCAAGGTCGATGTGCAGGATATACCCATTCAGAGCCATTTTCCGTACATAAGCCCCGGCGTTGGAAATGCCCGCCTCAGCCATCCGTTCATGGATGGCTGCCAGCTCGTCCGGCGTTACCATGACGTGCAGATGGACATTCCGCTTGCGGTTCTCCATCAGCGTTCCAGCTCCCGGCCTTTCCGGCGCTCTTTGGGTTCCTTTACCTTATCAAGCGGTTTTGCGTCCAGCTCCGGGGGCGTGGGTGGGATGGGCGTGTTGTTGGGTACGCCGTCGATCATGTTGCAGTTCTGCTCTGTGGAGAGCTCGGCGGTTTTCAGATAGTTGTCTTTTTCGTGCATGGCGATCCTCCTTTATCGTTCCTCATGGTTTTTATGGCTCCGCTTCTGGCCGGGCTCCTTCGGGGGTTCCTGCCCTCTGGTTCCTTCTTTGAGCCGGGCGGTAATGGATGGGCGCACCCGGTCAGGATTGCCCGGTGCTGGTTTCAGTTCATAATCCTCCATCTGCTTTTCGGTCAGCGGCTTTGCGTAGGTCAGTTCGCCCCATGCCATCAGCCTGCCGTCTGCCACAGGACGCCGCCTGTCATCGTCGTAGTTGACGATGGAAAGAGGCTGGTTATCCGGCAGCTTCGGGTAAGTTCCTATGTCCACGGGCCGCTGGGTGGAATAATAGCGGTAAACGCCCTCCGGTCCCAGCTCGGTATGCTTGACCGCCGCATGGTAAAGCTGCTGATAGTCGTCCACCCGGCGGTCAAAGTCCCTCTGCGCCCACGCCTGACTGGTTCCATAGCGGCCCCAGTAGTAATCCCGATGGCCGTTTTCCCCCTCGGTAAACTGCCAGGTCACAAAGGGGCTCGGCGCTCCCGGATTATGCCCCAGCGCAAAGCCGTGTCCGGTTTCAAAGGTGGCAGCTTTCAAAATCACATATCCTTGTACTGTCTCCAAGAGATCCCTCCTTTCTGTGCCTCGGGCCAACATGACCCGAAGTGCTGGATGTTACGAAATAAGAGGGCAGACCGGGGAGGAATGTAATAAGATATTCCTACCCCGGAAACACCCTCAAAAAAGCCCGGAATGTCAAGCCTTTGGAGGCGGCAAATCGTAACAGCCGCCCGGCCTTTTCTCCCGCATTTTCCTCATGCGTTCCCGGCTTTTCCGGCGGTTCCCTTCGGCCTTGCAGGCGTCGGAGCAGTAGGCTTGACGCCCCTCGGGCAAAAATGCCTTTCCGCAGACCGCACAGGCCCGCAGCTCCGGGGAGATGCCTTCCGTTGTCAGCGCCGCTTGAAGCTCCGGGTCAAGGGGCAGGACAGCCTCACGGAAGTAACGGCAGTACGCCCCTGTCCAGCACTTGTGCAGCATATAACAGGCACAGCCCAGAGGAAGGCACAGGCCGCTTTCCCTGTCATAGTTGGCACACATCCCCGTGACCAGAGAACGGATTTTCTTCTTCTCGTCACGGGTCAGCTCCCGGGCGTCCATTTAAGACTTCGGGCCACGATGGCCCGAAGGGCGGGGCTCCACGATCAGCGCCCGGAACTTCTTCCGGCACTGTTTTTTCTTTCCTTTGCACTCCTTGTAATAACGGCATCCCTTACAAGGGTCGTCATTGTCCCAGCCGGGGTGCGGTACTTCCTTCATCATTCGTTCAAAAGGGCTGCTTGTAAAATTCATTCTCATTCCTCCGTATCTTCCTCCCACGGCGGGGTATCTTCGTCCTCGGGTTCCTCTGCGATCTCCTCCAGCTCCCCGTCCTCATATTCGCAGTAATCATCTTCCAAATCCGGGGCCTCATGCTTCGGCTTGTAAATCTTGAAATAGTAACCAATCCCACCGCCGGCCAGCACCACCGCACCGATCAGGAGCAGAGAGAGAAGGGGGCTGTCCTTTTTCTCCGGCTCGGGTTCCGGTACTTCCTCCACCGGTTCGGTGGGCTTTGGCTCTGGCTCCGGGGTCACTTCTTTGGGCGGTTCCTTACCCTGTTCAGCAAGAGGCAGAAGGTCGTCTGTGGTAACGGTATTGAGGAAATAGACGTTCTCGCTGGTTTTCTGTTTGTCGATCACCAGATAAAACACGCTCTCGTCTGCGGTGGTGATGGTGTAGAACTCCTTTCCATCCTCGTCGGTGGCGTTGTCCACCACGGTTCCCGTCCCGTCCGGGGTAAAGGGGTTCTGGGTTTCCGGCTCCGCTTCGGTTTCTGCCGGGGCGGGAGCTGTCTCCGGCTGCGGCTCGCTGCTCTGGGCGTAGGCCGGGACCGTAAAGATCAGGCAACACAAAAGGCTGGCAGCCATCGCCGCCAGCCTGCGGTATTTAATTTTCTTCATGGGCTGTGTCCTCCTTTTCGGGTGCCTCCGGCTTCGGGTCAGTATGGCCCGAAGCGGTAAGGCTGTTTTTGGGGTCATTCAGAAAAGCCATAAGCTGGGCGGGCGTCAGTTTGAGGGAGCGCACCGCCTGCACGATCTGGCTGTTTTCTTCCTCCTGTTTCTGCTTTTCCAGCTCCCGGATTTTGGCCTGCCACTCGGCAGCCTTCTCCCGGGCTTTTTCCAGTTCCTTATCGAGCTTGTCGATCTTGTTCATGCAAGGACTCCTTTCCTCTGGCTCACAAACGCCCGAAGGCATAGAAATGTGTCTGCCAGTAGCTTGAATTGATGTTTGCGTATTGGATGGGCGAACCACAATGAAGCATCATCCCGTCGCCCACATAAATCCCCACATGGGACACAGGGCCGGGGCTGTCATAGGTTCCCGTGAAAAAGATAATGTCGCCGGGCTTTGCCTCGGAGGGGGAAATGATAGCACACTGGTTGTAAATGCCCTGCGCCGTGGTACGGGGCAGGTTGTGGACGCCGCTGGCCGTGTACACCCAGCAGACAAAGCCCGAACAGTCAAAGGAGGTGGACGGGCTGGAGCCGCCCCACACATAGGGCCAGCCGATGTACTTTGTGGCTTCTTCCATGAGCGCCGCAAAAGCCGGGTCATCCAGCGCCTCGCCGGGTATCTCATAGCTGGGGCCGGTATCTTCGCCGCCGTTGTAAATCCCTTCCCACAGATAGGGTTTGTTGCCTTTGAGCTGCTGCATAACGGTGTAGATTTCCCGCTGCTGTTCGTTAAGCCTCGGCAGGATCACGGCGGGCAGCGTCTTGTTTGTGAGGGTCACATTGAGAATGTAATACTCATAGGGGACTTCCTCGGTGGTGGTTTCCCCGGTCTCCGGGTCGGTGCTGGTTTCGGTGCGGTAGCGTATCTCGACTTCCTCCGTCAAGGTCAGCTCATACTGTGCCTCGAATATCTCCCGCAGTTCGTCCTGCACCTGTTCCCGGAAATACACATGGTACTTTGCCGAGAGATAGGACGCCAGCTCATAGGGGTTATGGCCGATCTCGTCCACGGAATAGCGGTACTCGTCATAGCCGGGATGGGTGCTTTCGATGTTCGCTACCGTCTGCGCCAGCTCGTTTTCCAGTGCCGTGTAGTCCTCGTCCACGCCCAGCAGGTCCGTATCCTCCGAGGCGTAGGAGGTGCCGGATAACGCATTGGCAAGGCCGCTGCCAAGCGTGGGGAAGATAGAGCTTACCGCCGACACAAGAAAACAGAGCAGCAACAGCAGGAGCAGGACCAGCACCGCCACGGGATGACGGGTCACAAACTGCGCCGCCCGACGGGTCGCAGTTCCCGAAGCGGCAGCGGTTTTCTTTGCGGCCTTTGCGCCCTGTTTTGCAGCCGCCTTTGCTTCTTTGGAATACCGGCGTTTCAGTTTCCATTTCTGCTGCACACGGGAAAGCGGATTGCTGGCAAGTTCCGGGTGCTCGGAGGCCATCTTTTGAAAATCCACATTGGCCCGGGCTTTTATGTCCTTCCGTTCCCACTTTGCCACCTTCCGGGCTGGGTGTTCCCGCCAGCGGCGTTTGGCATAGCGGGTCAGTTTCCGGGCTCCGGCCTCTGCGGCCAGCTCGGATTTATGGGCTCCTTCCACACCCACATTTTCATGCTCAACCTCGTGTATCTTGTTGTGGACATAGAACCACGCTTCTGTACGGGCTCCCCGGACTGCCTTTTTTGCAAGCCCCGGCGGCTTCTTCGCTGCCCGTTTTGCCTCGGTCTTGTCCAGTTTCTCCCGGGCCTTTCCCAGCTTTTCCCCGGCGTGTTCCGCTTTTGCCTGTGCTTTCTGGTACTTGTCCTTTTTGCTCCCGGCCTTCTCGGCGGAGCCCTCCGGCTCCTGTGCCTTGCCGGTATCCTGCGGCCCGCCCGCTTCATCTTCCTGCCTCATGCGGTCAGAGGGACGGCTTTTCCGGCTGTCCTCTTGAAACTTACCGCTTTTGGACTTCAGGCCATCATGGCCCGAAGGGCTGTCCTGTCCGGTATCCTCGTCCTCAAACCGCAGGCGTCGGGATGGTGCAGGGGAAGGTCCTTCCCGTTCAGCCGGTCCGGGGCGATTGCCCCCGGTATCCTCCGTCGGCCCCGGCCTTTGAAAATTCCGTTTGTCCGGTTTCTTTCCGATGATGTATCCCTCCTTTCCAAACCTCGGGCCATCATGGCCCGAAGTGTGTTATGCCCGGTTCATTTCCTGTTTTTTGTCCTCCGGGCGGGTGGTCATAATGGCGTACAGCTCGGTATTCTGCGGGAAGCGGTCAACAAACGGGATGGTGGTGTTTCCGAAGAACAGCAGCCCTTCGCCGGAATTGGTATGGGTCACATAGGAAAGCTGATGGGGGCTGATCCCAAGCTGTTTGGCTAAAATCTGCCGGTCCCCCTGTGCCTGCGAGAGAAGCACAAGGAAGTCTGAGTTTTCAAAGATGTTCTCGATCTCCGGGCTTGCCAGAAAATCCTTCACGTTCTGCGTTAAAGCACTTGGAACGCACCCTTTTTTTCGCAGCATTTTCCAGATCGCCACACAATAGCTTGCCGTCAGACGGTCACGGAGCAGCACATGAAATTCGTCGAAGTAGCACCATGTAGCGATACCGCGCAGGAAATTCATGGACACCTGCGAGTTTACCAAGTCCTGCATAATGAGCATGGCAATCGTCCGAAGCCCGGCCCCCAGCTTTTTTAAGTCAAGGCATACCAGACGGCGGTTTAAGTCCACATTGGTTTCATGGTTGAATACGTTAAGGGAACCCGACACATAAATTTCAAGGGCCGTTGCCAGCCGCACCGCCTCGCCCTCCGGCTGGGAACAGAGCAGGTCATATAGCGTTTGGAGGGTCGGCATTTTGCTTGTTTCCGGGTTTTGCAAGTGTTCCCGGTACATCTGGCGTACACAGCGGTCAATGACGGTCCGCTCCACCGGCTGCAAGCCATCCTTGCCGCCGACGATCAGCTCCATCAGCGACAGGATAAAGTCGGCTTTCAGCGCCATCGGGTTTTCCTCGTCGAAGCTCAAATCAATGTCCATCGGGTTGATGTGGTGGGGGCTGTCCGGGGCGATCTCGATGACCTGTCCGCCCAGCCGCTTGATAAGGGGCGAGTATTCGCCCATCGGGTCCACCACAATGATCCGGTCACGGGTGGCAAGGAACACGTTCACAAGCTCTCGCTTTGCGGCAAAGGATTTGCCGGAGCCCGGCACGCCGAGGAACAGGCCGTTGGGGTTTTTGAGCTTTTTCCGGTTTGCCATGATGACGTTATGGGAAAGTGCGTTGAGCCCGTAATAGACGGCTTCGCCATCCATGCGGAGCTCCTGCGTCATAAAGGGAACGAAAATGGCCGTGGAGCTGGTCGTCATGCCGCGCTTGATCTCAATGCCGTTATGGCCCAGCGGAAGGCTGGAAAGAAAACCGTCCTCCTGCTGGAAGTCCAGCCGCTTCAAGGTGCAGTTGTATTTCTGGACGATACCGGACACCGTGAACAGGTCATTGTCCAGCTCCCGGCGGGTCGGGGCCATGTTTACCACAAGGAAGGTCAGCAGGAACATTCTTTCATTCCGGCTCTGTAAATCTTCCAGAAGGGTCTTTGCGTCGTTGCTGTACGTTACAAGATCGGGTGGAAGTATGTCCATGTCGTACCCTGACCGGGCTGCCTTCTTTTGTTCCTCCACCTTCATCTTGTCAATGTCGGAGACTTTGGCCTTGATGGATTTTACGGCGGCGGCCTGATCGACGGTTTGGATATGGAGGGTGATGGTCATTTCCGCATCCATTTCCAAAAGCTCCGCCAGCAGCTTGTCCGAGAGCTCCGAGGCCAAAATCTGCAAGTAGGAGGCGGCGCCCCAAGTCGTCCCCACCCGGAACAGACGGCTGAAACGGAAGTCGAAGCTGTCCGGGGCGATAAAGTCTTTGGTGGAAAGCCCGGTTTTGGGGATCATATCCCATGAAAACCGGAAGGGGGAGCCGCTGCCGGGGTGGAGCTGCCCGTGAAGAAGCTCCAGCCGTTCCAGCCCCGAAAGGGAGCGGCACTTGACGCCCAGCTTTTTGAAGTTCCCGCAAATGTCCGCCTCTACACGTTCCAGCCTTGCCCTGGCGGTGGAAAGGTCGTCCACATTCACGCCGAAGGTCAGGAGCTTTGTGCGGACAATGCCGTTGTTGCTTTTGGCGATCTGGTTTTCCAGCATTTCCACATACTCACACCGGACGCTGTTGTAATCATCGTCCTGCATGGGGATGTTCACGCTGTACCGGCTGCCCGGGCGGCTCCGGTGGTTGAGGAAGGAAAGCTGGAACGGAAGGCTGCTGTCAAAGTAGTTGAGGCAGGCGCTCCACCCGTCAAAGATGGCCGCCTGATCTTCGGACTGTGCGAGCTGGTAGTTGATGTCCTCGTATTCAATGGTTTTGGTGTAATAGCGGTCCGCTACCCGGCACACCCCGTCCCGGTACATTTCCCGGTAAGGGAGGGTCTGCTGGGCGGTGGTGGGAATGTTCTTTCCCTTTGTGAACAGGCCGAGAAGGCTCTGCTTTTCAGGCTTTTTGCCTGCGGGCTTTCCGGCCCTTCTGCTGTTTCGCAATCGGCTGCGCCTCCTTTCTGGCGCTAAGCAGCGCATAGAAGTTTTCGGTTTTGTAAGGCCGCACACGGGGATAGAGGAACCGGGTGCGGATGATGTTTTTCAGCACTTTTTCCAGCGGCAGACCGTCTCGTTCATACATAGCCAGAAAGAAGAACGGGAGCATGAGGCCGATCATCAGGAACATGGCGGCACTGTTCCCGATACTGCCACGGGAAAACAGGTAAGCCGGGAGGCCCACCGCCGCCGCGCTGGAAAAACAAACAAGCTGGCGCTTCGTTAGGTTGAAGGCCAGCTTTGTCTTGATTTTGGAAAGGTCTTTTGGTACTGGCACATAGGCCATTTGGGTACACCTCCTTTACTGCTTCGGGCCAGCATGGCCCGAGGTTATCTTGCGGCCTCTTTGGCCGGGGCTGTGCTGCGGGCAGCTTCGGCGGCCTCTCGTCCGCTCTGCCTTGCCCGCCAGTATTCGGGGTGATACTGCCGGATGGACTGATTGAGTTTTTCTTCAAACTGTCCTTTGTCCTTAATGCGGTCAGGGATTTTCCACAGCTTTTTGTCCAGCAGCTCCCGGAGCACTACGCTTTCCTGTGCGTCCTCCTCATAGCAGATATAGCCCTTGTCCTTGAAGCCGCATTTTTTGGCCGCTGGGGAGAGAACGGCGGCTACCTCGTTTGCCACCATCGTTCCGCCGTGGCTGGCGGTAGATACCAGAAACACCCCCGGACAGAGGGTTTCACAGCTCTGCACCTCGCCCCACGGGGAACTTTTCGGCGCATGGAACATTCCGCCCGTCCGGCTCCGGTCCGCCTGCATGAGCGCCGCCTTTTCTAAGATGGCTTTCAGTTCCGGGGAAAAATAGGCATATTCCCGCAGGACCCGGGCGGCCTCCCCGCCGCAGGCGTTCATCAACAGGGTATAGGCGTCGCTGTCCGCTTTGGTACAGCGGCCCAGCAGTTTTCCGTCGTAATAGCAGGCCGCGTCATAGCCCGTCCGTTTGCGTGGCATGGTTCCCGCCTCCTTTCTGCTTCGGGCCAGCATGGCCCGAGGTCAACGCTCTGCGCTGCGGCTGGGCTTTTCCTTCGGAGGCCGTTCTGCCTTTGCCTGTTCGGCAGCCGCTTTTCCGGCTTTGAGCTGGTCGCTGATGGACGCACGCCCCACAGAGCCGCGCTCCGCCATCTGTTCCAGCTTTGCCTCATAGGCTTGCAGAACAGCGGTATTGAGCTGTTCCCGGAACTCCTTTGTGACAGGGTAGGCCATATCCCGGTAGCCGCCTTTGCCGTCTGGCTGGCTGGGCATCCCAAGAAAGAGCCCCTTGCTGCCCTGTACGATTTTCAGATTTTCCACCACAAAGCAGTCATTGAATTTCACGCTGGCAAAGCCCATGAGGTTTTTCACAGGTTCGATGACCCGCACGCTTACATCCAGCTTCAACGGTGCGGCCGGGGTGGTGTTTGCAACCTTTTCCTGCATGGTTTCCTCCTTTCCGGCGGGAACAAGGTTCCCGTCCTTGTAGTCATAGCCTTCCGCCCGGAGTGCCGCCAGCGTGTCCGCCGATACGCACCCGGACAGTTTCAGATCGGTTTCCACCATAAAGCGCATGGTGTCTGCTTTAGAAAATTCTTCGGGGAGCTTTCCGTAGAAAGCCGGGTGCGGCTGTCCGTCCGCACCCTGTTTGTAACGCCGGGGCATACCGCCTCCTTTCCGCTTCGGGTCAGCATGGCCCGAAGTCTCTTAATGGCAGCCGAAGATGGATTTTGCAAGACTGCCTGTTTTGAATAAGGTAAAACACAGCAGCACCGTATATCCCACACAGCCCCAGATCGCCCCGATGGGGTCGCCGTCGGCGGCGATACTCTGGATCAGCACCGCATAGATGGCAACACAGACTAAGATCAATAGACCTTGAAAGCCCACCGCAAAGAGGGAGCGGAAATAGTTCTGCCCCATGTGTCCGGTTTCCCTGTTGGGGACTGTGGCAAACGGGATAGGCGCTAAACTTGTGAGTAAATAAATTTCAATCATACGGCCATATACGATGACGAAAATCACGATGTTTAAGGCAATCATGGTAAGCTGGATCAGGAAGGACTGGAGCCAGAGTCCGAACAGAGGGCCTAACTCCATCGCCTCAAGCTCTGTCCGCAGACTGTCCAGCACATCCGGCGTGATTTCTGTCCCGTTCTGGATAATGCCCGCTGACTGCTGGATCACATGCTGGCTCACATCAAAGACCGCCAGCACGATATTGAAGGTATTCGTCAGGATCATCACAGCCACAAAGGTTTTGAACACCCACTTAAAAAACATCCATGTGTCAACTTCATGGAGGTTGTTGCGTTCTATGAGCATCTGTATCAGTTCATAGGTCATAACAAAAGTGAGGATGACCCCGGCGATTGGCAGAATGGCAGTTTCGGAGATCTGTCGTATCATGGAAAAGACCCCGGCGTTCCAGTCCGCCGGGGTCGTGCCTACCTGTGTGGCGATCTCGCCAACGCTCTGATTGACGTTATCGAAAAGACCGTCCAGATTTCCCATGATACCATCGACGAGCAGACCTTTCAGCCATTCAACGATTGCGTCGATGATAAAGTCCATACATCAGCTCCTTTTCTGGAAAAAGGGACAACGGGTGACACTTAGCTGAACAGGCCGGACAGCAGAGGGATAAGCTGAAGGCCGATCAGAACGACACCGCCGCCCGCCATGAGCTGCTTAATGCCCTGGCTTTTTGCCGCAGGGTTGTCCGACCCGTAACCTTCCAGAAGGTTGATGACGCCCCACACCGCCAGACCAGCGCCAAGAGCCATGACCAGAATTTTAAGAATGTCGATTGCCTGATTGAAAAATTCCATATACGTTCCTCCATTTTGTTTGTTTGATGGTTTTGGGTACAAAAAAAGCCGCCCACATCGGCGGCGCTTCGGGTCATCATGGCCCGAAGTTACACAAACTCGTCGCTGTCCAGATCATCGAAATTCAACAGGTCAGCTTCTTCGTCCGTGTCGGAGCCGTCCACTTCGTACACCGTGTATTCGTCCTCCGGCTTTAGTCTCAATGGCCGGTGGCGGAACAGGCTTTCCAAGCGGAAGGCGTTTTTCTTTTTATCAAATTCGGCTGTGTACTTGTAATTCGGGTGCTTTTTCAAGTCATACTTCGGGGACAGGAAGGGCGGGAGCCCCCGAAGCTGCAAGATACATTTATCCCCGGGCATGGTGGTGATCTCGCTGGTGGTCATCAGTTCCCGGCCAAGCCGCTGCATATTCTGGCTGTAACTTTCAGACTGTCCACGGCTTCGGCCCTCGGTCTGCATAGAGATGGTGGCCTTGCCCAGCCAGTTTTCCGAAATATCCTTTAGGGTGGAAGCCTCCCGGCCTCCGAGGAACACGATACTGTCCATGTTTCCCATGATGGTTTCGGAATGGTCTTTGTACAATGCCTTGCACTGGCTCATTGCCTGATAAAAAAGCGTCAGGCTGATCTCACGGGAGCGGATGACAGCCACGATTTTTTCCAGCCCCGGCACCTGTCCGGTGTTGGCAGCCTCGTCCCACAGCACCCGCACATGGTAGGGCAGACGCCCGCCATAGGTGTTGTCAGCCCGTTCACACAGAAGGTTGAACATCTGCGAAAAAGCGAGGGCAACCAAAAAGTTGTAGGTGGTGTCCGTGTCGCTGATAAGAAAGAACAGCGCCGATTTTTCGTCCCCCAGCTTATCAAGCTCCAGCTCGTCATAGGACATGATCTCCCGGAGCTGTGGAATGTCAAAGGGAGCCAGCCTTGCACCGCAGGAAATCAAAATGCTTTTGGCTGTCTTGCCGCTGGCGAGCTTGTATTTCTTATACTGCCTCGCGGCGAAGTGCTGGGGGCTGCGGCGTTCCAGCCCGTCAAACATATAGTCCACCGCGTTTTTGAAGGTTTCGTCATCCTCCCGGACTTCCATGCTGTTTATCATTTCCACCAGCGTATTCATGTTGCGTTCTTCCTCCGGCCCCTCAAAGACGATGTAGGCCACAAGGGCGCAGTACAAGAGGGTTTCAGCTTTAGTCCAGAACTCGTCGCCCTCCTTGCCGTCGCCTTTGGTGTTGGCGATCAGAGCAGTAACGAATTTCAAAACATCGCTTTCCGTCTTGATATAGGCCAGCGGATTGTAGTGCATGGATTTTGAAAAGTCGATACTGTTGAACACCCGCACCCTGTATTTCTCCCGTTGCAGAAACCGCCCGCACTGGTCGAGGGTGCCGCCCTTCGGGTCTACCACCACATACGAGGAATGGGCTTGAAGGAGCTGCGGGGTCAGCCAGAACCTTGTCTTGCCCGAACCGGACGAGCCGATGACGCAGGCGTTTAGGTTCCGGGCATTGGCGGGTATCTTCGGACGGGTGTTCATGGTAAGGAACTCCGTCCCGGTCAGAATGACATTGTTCTGAAATTTAGGGTCAACAAACGGCTTTATATCCTCCTTTGTTCCAAAGCGGGCGGTGCCGTACTCCGCATCCCGCCGGAATTTTTTCGCCTGCCTGATCTTTGACTGTATCAGCAGATACATCCCAGCCGCACCGGCAAGGCCCACCAGCAGGTCAATACCGCCCAGCCCCGGCCAGTAGGTTTCAAAGGCTTTGGGGAAGGTATCAAGCATCCCCATGAGCTTTGTCCCGAAGTCTGTGCCGGGGGCGATCCGGTAGGCCGTCCCGATTTTGGAGAAGAACCAGAACACAAAGAGGTACGGCAGGTTTGGGAGCACATATTTTCTAATCTTGTCACTCAACGTCCGTCCTTCACCGCCTCTCTGGTCCGCTGCTTTTCCTTTGCCTGCGTCCTGATCTGCTCCGTGAATTTCCGAAGCTGGCCGAGGATGGAAGCCTTGTCCTGCTCTTTGTTCAGCACCTTTGCGCTGTACTTCTGGAAGGCCGCCGTGATAGCGTCCGCCTGATTGGCTTTGAAAAACAGCAGGTAATGACCGGGGCTCACTTTATGGAAAGCGTAGTCCACATGGAACTCCTTCGCGATCCGGTCAAAATCCTTTGGGGCTCCCACATAGGGCATGGCGCTTTTGCCGCCATAGTGGTTCATCAGCTTTTTTACACTCTGGCGTCCCTGCGGGGTCAGCGCCTTCCGGTGGTGCTTTTGCAGCGCCCGCGCTACCTTCCCAAGAGCGGCAGCCAGCACTTTTCCCGTGAGCTTCGTTGTCCTGATCGAAAGGGCAACCGTTTTTTGGTTTACTTCTTCCTGCATAAAACCTCCTTTCCGTCGGGGTTCCCGCTATCCGGGAGGCCCCCGTACAATCTCGGGGAACAGAAAACCTCGGGCCAATGTGGCCCGAGGCTTACCGCTCGGCATCCCTGCCGGACGGAGCTTTCTTTTCCGGCTCCGTCTGGACTTTTTCGCCCTGTTCCCGCATGGTCTGCAAGATAGAGGGCTTCTTTTGAAGCTGGGAGGGCTTTTCGCCGGACAGCGGCTTGATACATTCCAAACGGTCAGCCGCCCGGATGGCGTTGTCCGTGAGCTGCCTCTGCCATGCGCCCACGCTGGGAGCCCAACGAAAGCCGCTGCTTTTCAGCTCGGCCCGGGTGTCCGCGTCAGGCTTTCCGTCAAAGAACACCTGCAAGCGGTTGTCCTCCCGGTTCATTTCCACACGGCCCCCATCGAACTCCCAGCCGGAAAATTCCTGCTGTGCCTGTTTGGAAAGCTGTTCGATACGGGCCTTTACCCGGCGGATCTCCGCATTGTTGTTGGTAAGCTGGTAGCTTTCAAAGGGCCTCGGGTCGCTCCGCCAGCTTGACGCCATGCTTGCTTTCAGCTTTTCGATCTGGTCCGGCGACAGCAGCGCACAGCCGTCCAGCTTGCCATGCTTGCGGTAATAGGCGTTGACCTCCTTCATAATGAGCTGGGAGCGTTCCAGCCCGTCCAGCTTCTTCTGGAGCTTTTCAATCGCTGCCGGGTCATCGGCGCTGATCCCGCCCATGCCGATACTGCGTATCTTATCCAGCAGCCCTTGAATATACCGCCATTCCTCCATGTTGCTGTCCCGGGCCCGGTTCTGTTTTTCCTTCTTTCCCACCGGGAAATTGGCAGGTCCGGCGATCATCACAGAGGGAACCCTTGCGTCAATGGCAAAGCCCTGGTTCATGTTTTCGGCCAGCTTGCGGGCGTAGGTGTCTAACAGATGGTCGATCTTCTCATGGTACATGGGGTCCACCCGGGATTTCTGCTGTTCCGCTATGGCGGCGGCCTTGTCCACCATTGCCCGGTATTCCGCCGTTGCGCTCCCTTCCTTGTAGTCGGAAAAGCTGTTCATTTCCTTTGCCCGGCGGGCGGCTCCTTCATTGATAGAGTAATAGTTGATGGTATGCACCTCCTTCATGCTTCGGGCCATGCTGGCCCGAAGTCTTACCGTTCTTCATGGGAAGGCCCCGCCTTGTCCTTTTTCGGAGCGGGTGGGGCTTCTTGAAACCGTTTGAGTGCAGCGAGAATGGAGTGGACAGGCTCGGCCTTTTCAGGATAGGCAAATATCCGGTGTTCCGGCGGAATGTCCTGCGGCCCGTGGTAATACTCCTTGAAGCCCTCCGGGACTGCCGACACATACCCACCGGGAGCGAATACGCCGCCCTCGTTGATACGCACATCCCGCCCGTATGCCTCATAATCGAAGTAGTTCTGAATGTGCTCCGGTATGTCGATAGTCCCAAGCTCGTCGGCGTAAAGACGGCCCAGCCCTTCATCATCAGAAATATCCGGGTAAAAGCGGTAAAGGTCAAGGTTCTGCGTCAGGTTTATCAAATCCTTCACGCTCCTTGTGTGGTTTCCCAAGACAAGAGCGGCTTCAAAGGTTTCCAGTCCGCCCTTATCCCGTACTTCCAGCAGGGCGTGGCCCAGCTCGTTCAGCTCGTCGATGTTCTCACATTCGTAGAGATGATCGTAGAGCCCCAGCACATCACTGTCAAAGCTGGTAAAGAACACTTCGCTGTACCGTTTCCCGTCTATCCCGATTTTGGCAAGGGCGGCCTGCAACTCCTGTGTCGTCATGGGGAAATGTACCGTTGTCCCTACCTCAATCCCCATTAAGGGGTATAGGGCTGTATTGGTTATATAGGCTTCAAACATGGGCTCATTCCTCCTTTCCGGCCCGGTCAGCCAGCACCTCATAAATCCCGGCCATAATGTAATCGGCGCAAGGGAGGGCAATCGCATTTCCCAGCGCCTTGTAGCGTTGCAGAGGCCGGATCTCCACGCCGTCCGCCCCGTACTTTGTCCAGCCCTCTGGCAGCCCCATCAGCCGTTCGCTTTCCGTTTCCGTCAGAAAACGGATACAGCCGCCCTCCGGGTCGCCCTCATACCAGAAGGCAAAGGGCGTTACATCACTGGCTAAAAGAGTGGGAAAAGGGTCAGTTGGTAATCCGAAGCTGTTTCGGAAGGCCGTTTCTTCCTGCCTTTTTGCCGCTCCCCGCATACGGAAGCACTGAAAGGGGTGGATGACTGGTATCTGCCGCCCTGTTTCAAAAGAAGCTGTTCGATCTCCTTCGGCGGCGGCCCGCCCGCCCTCTCCGCAAGGCGGAGGAAGTGGGAGCATTGGACGGGGCTTAAATAGTATGTCTGCGGCACATCTGCCTCCAAAATCCGCCACGACGAAAATCCGCTGCCTTCGTGCCAGCCTTCGGGAGCCTGCCCAATACTGGGCGTCCATGAGCCGCCAGCACACATCAGGCGTTCCCCCTCGCACCATTCCGGCGTTTCCCCATCTTCCCGAAGGAGGCATTGGAACTTCGGTGTCCGAGAAGGCGGATAGGACGGCTCTAAAGTCCATCCGGTCATTTGTAGAAAACGCTCCCATGACGTTTTCCCAAACAGCGATAGCTGGATATAGGTTATCAGTAGCATCCCTCATTTCCTGTATGATACGAAACGCCTGATAGAACAGGCTTGATTTTGCCCCGGCAAGGCCGGAGCGGTTGCCGATCAGAGAAAGGTTCTGACAGGGGGAACCGAAGGTAATTACATGGACCGGCGGGATTTTCCCGCCGTCCACCTTCGTAATATCCCCCAAATGCACCATGTCGGGAAAGTGCCTTTTGGTTATGGAGATGGGCGCTTTTTCAATCTCACTGGCCCATACCGGACGGATACCGCACCGGGAAGCAGCCAGAGGGAACACGCCGATCCCGTCAAAAAGGCTTCCCAGCTTAATGTCCGGCATGGCCCGGGGTGCCGTGTCCCTTCACGGCAAGCACCCCTTCCAGTGTGGTCGCCGCAATGCCCAGCCGCCCGGCAACCGCAATATCATTTTTTACATCCTCGTCCACAGCGCTGCCGCAGACGATCAGGGTGTGGGAGCGCCGCAGCATATCCCGGCGCATATCAATCCCGGCCTTGTGTTCCTCGGGAACGCTGTCATTCAAAAACAGCGGCAGATACAAGAGCGGGCAGATCGGGGAAAAGCCCGCCTCATAAGCAAGACGGCAGTAGTGGGCCGCCAGCTCCATATCAACATCCGGCTCGCCGCTCCATGCGGCGGTCAGGTATGCTAAAGGTCGTTTCATTGGTTGAGCCTCCATTTCTGTTTTGGTTTAGGGAAAAGCAAGAGTTCGCCCAACCCCTCCGCCCCTTCCCCCGGGAAGGGGAACGGCTCTGGAGAATTTATATCCCCGTCGCTTGACCGGGAAAAAGCATAACCGGGAGAAATCCGTCAAGGGTGCCTCTGGCACCGCCTGCGGCGGCGCTGCCCTTGACTGATTTTCCCGGCTATGCTACGGAATAACTGGCGACGGGGAATAATTTATATCTCCAGAGCTTCGGGGCGCGGGGCAGAGCCCCGCAATCCTCGGGCCATGCTGACCCGAAGTTTGGGCTTACTTTTCCTGTTCGGTTTTCTTCTCCGGCTTTTCATGTTCCTTCTGCTGACCCTTCCAGTCGTCCAGCAGCTTGATGATCTGGTCCTTCATTTCCCTCGGCGTAGTTTCCTTGCCGAAATACTTGCTCAGTTCCGCACCTGTCAAAATCACTTTGTCTACCTCCTTTTTGTCCTCCATCATAATGCCGTCGATCACATCCCCGTTGAGCAGCTTCTTTTCGTCCAGCTCACGCATACGCTTTGCCTGCGCCTGTGAAGGCGAGGACTGCTGGCTGTCAATGGCGACGGCGATATAGTTCTGGTTCTTCTTGCCGATATAGGAAAGCTCCACCGCCGTAGTAAAGCCCAGCTTTTTTTCATCCATCAGCTTCATCAGGTCGGGAACCAGCTCATTGAGCCGGATATACCGCTGCACCTGCTTGACCGCCATCTTATTGCGCTCGGCTACAATTTCGTTGGAGCGTTTTCCTGCGTCCTTCGGGTCAATCTGGCCCGAAGTGCGGGAGCCCTGGTGCTTGATGGCCTCAAGCTGCATTTTCAAGGCTTTGGCCCGCTCACTGGGGAGGATTTCTTCACGCTGGTTGAGATTGTCCTCGACCATCTGCGTGATGGCTTCATCGTCCGTCAGATTGCGAACAATACAGGGCATATCCGCATATCCGGCAAGCTCGCTGGCCTTCTGGCGGCGGTGGCCGGACACGATCTCATAGCCGCCATCCTCACGGGGACGGACGATAGCGGGCTGGGTCACGCCCTTGTCCTTGACGCTGGACACCATAGCCCGCATTTCTTCATCATCCCGAACCTCAAAGGGATGGTTCTTGAAGGCGTGGAGCTCGTTCAGCTTGATATAGACGATCTGCTCCTTGCCCCGGCGTGGTGCATCCTTCGGCTTCTCGGGTCCCTTCGGAGCGGAAGCGGCCTGTACCGTTGGAGCTGCTTTTTTCTCCGGTTCCTTTTTGACCGCCTTTTCCGGTTTCTGTGCGGGGGCTTTGGGCTTCGGGGCTGCGGCCTTGTCCTTATCTGCTTTCGGGGGACGGCCCCGGCGCTTTGGCTGTTCCGGCTCTTTGGGTTTTTCCTCCGCTTTCTTCGGAGCCTCCGGCTGCTTTTCCGGTTTTTCCGTTTTTGCCGGGTCAGGCTTTTCCACGCCGGGAGCTGCCGCCCGTTCCTCGGCTTTCTTTTCCTTCATAATTTCAGTGAAGTTATAGACGGAAACCTGCGGGTTCTTTACCTCCGGTTCCGTCTTTTTTTCCGGCTCCGGAGAAACGGAAACCTTCTCCGGCTCTTTTGGGGGAGCGGGAGGCGTTTCCTTGCCCGGCCCGCTATCCGTTACCGGCTGTTCCGGCGTTTTTGTGGTTTTATCATCTGCCATAAGCATTTACCTCCTGTTTTTTGGCATGAAAAAAGGGGCTCAACTTTTCAGTCAAGCCCCCGTGGGAAGTTCCTCCTTTCTCCGCCATGATACAAAAATACCGCCCGTAGTCTCGTTTGGGCGGTACTTTGTGTAAGATTGGCAGTCCATTATTAAGTTTTTTATTATGTTCCCTTTGTACACCGTTGCAAACATTAATAAAATAAAAAATATTTTGCTGGCGTATAAATTATTTTATGTGGGGTGTTCCAGAGCGAAAAAGGAGTTGACGGTTTTTGTATCTGCTAGGAAAGTGGAAAGTTATGAACAACAATTCATTGATACATTCAGTAAAATGGGATTTGAAGTTTGTGAGTGTAAAATGGGATTGCCAAAAAATTAAATGGAAAATTGCCCATCAATGTGTATAATAAAGTTAAATAATGTAACTGTTTAAGAAAGACCGGATTTGGCAGAATCAGAAATGAGGGAAAAGTGGACCAGATTTTTATTACCGATATTAAAATAAATCAAGTGCGTCATTTGAAAAATATTGAAATTCCTTTATCAAAGGATCGGATGAAACATCTGATTATTACTGGCAAAAATGGAAGTGGAAAGACGAGTCTGTTGGATGCGTTGGCAGTATTTTTGAATTCTGTTACTAGCTCAAGAGAGCCTATGGAAAGTATAGAAACTTTGAAAATAAGAATAAAAAACTTGCAATCTTATATAGAGCAAGGGAGAGAGAAATATGAAATTGATTTAAAAAGAGAGAGGGTAAAGAGGTGTGAATATCGGATTGAAACCACAAGCGGTGGAGTGATATTGGATATGAATGTTTCATTGTATGATATTTTGCCGTTGTTCTCCCAGGGCAAATTCGTAACCGCCTACTACAAAGCAGACCGCATTTTCAAAGCCCAGATTCCACAGCATGTAGAAAAAGTAGCTCTAAAAAAGGATTATTCTATTAAAGAAACGCCACGCCAGGACTTTGTAAAATATCTCCTCGATCTGAAAATGACGCAGGCTTTAGCTGTCACAGGTGGAAAAAAGGAGAAAGCAGATCAGATAGCAGCGTGGTTTCAAAATTTTGATAATCTGTTAAAAAGAATCTTTGATGATGACTCGGTAGAACTTGTATTTGACGAGGAAACGTTTCAGTTTACGATTCATATGGAAGGCAGAGATCCGTTTGATTTTAATGAGCTTTCCAGCGGCTATGCAGCAGTTTTGGATATTGTAGTTGACCTGATCATTCGTATGGAAAGCCAGACTGAAAGAAGATTTGATTTTTCAGTAGCCGGAATTGTTCTGATCGATGAAATAGAGACACACCTGCATTTGGAATTGCAACGCAAAATTCTGGATCTGTTGACATCAATTTTCCCGAATATCCAGTTTATTTTGTCGACACATTCACCGTTTATTATCAATAGTGTGGATAATGCAGTAATTTATGATCTGGAAAAGAATCTTCTTGTTGAAAATGGTTTGTCAGATGTACCATATGCTGGAATTGTAGAAGGCTATTTTAATTCAAATGAAATGTCAATGCTGTTGCAGAAAAAATTCAATCGTTATAAAGAACTGGTAAATAAAGAAAAACTTACAGATGAGGATTATGATGAAATATCAGAGTTGGAGATGTATTTAAATGAAATTCCAGACTATCTTGCACTTAATATTACGACAGAATATCAAAGATTAAAGGAAGTGTTAAGGAGCAGGGAGGATATTTAATGGTAAAAGTAGAACGCAGTTTTCCTGCTCCGGCATCATTGGCATTGGAATCACAGAAAGCAAATGGAAGTTATTCGATGCCGGATGTCGTAAAACAGTTGAAGGAAGATTTCCATAATAAATGTTATATATGTGAATTAAATGAACTGCAGGATGCACAGGTGGAACATTTATTGCCACATTTGGACGGAAAATATCCAAAACGCAAATTTGACTGGAATAATCTTTTCTGGTCATGTGGGCACTGTAATAATGTGAAAAATCAGCGTATTTATGACGAGGGGATTATCGATTGCTGTAAGGATGATCCAGAAGAGATGGTTATTTTTCGGCTGCAGGAAAATGAGATTGATGTACACGCAATAAACGATAAAAATAGACAGGCTGTATTGACGGCAAAATTAATAACAGAAGTATTTAACCTGAAAAATACAGGGATGAGGGTGTATAAAAGTGATTTCAGGTTTCAGGAATTAAACCGCGAAATGAATAAACTTTATGATTCATTGGAAGAAATGAAAGAACCATCACAGCAAAAACTGGCTTTAAGAAAAGTGAAGTCATTGCTGCGAAGAGAATCAAAATTTGCTGCATTCAAGCGAAATTACATAAGGGAAAATAAAGAAAAATATCCTGATCTGATAGAATACTTAGATTAGATCGTTGCGATTTTCAAATTCCGCATAATTTTTTCCTACCTCTTGACAACCCACCCGCCTCAAGCGTATACTTGCAAAGTAATCTAAAATTTTGAAGAAAGAGAGGTAAAAGTAATGATTAGATTAACAAATGTTACAATCAACGAACTGCATAATCATCATACAATTACCTCGGTTAATTCTGTTACGCTGGCATAAATTCATGCAAAAGTAAATAGAATGTTTTTTTGACATACTTCCCGTGGTGAGATATGACACCGCGGGATTTTTTTGTGCTAAGGGGACTGCTTGTGAAGCGTGCAGGCGGCTGTCAGAGTGGTGCGTCACGGTACAAAAATATGTCAGAGACCGGGGAGTGTAAGAGGGGAAAGTAAGGAGGAATCACAAGAATTTATGAAAAAGTTACATACATATATCGGAAATTACTGGTATGGGTATTTGTTCGCAATATGTTCCATGATTATAGCGACCGGACTGGATATGGTTTATCCACAGATCACACAGCGGATCGTGGATGAGGTCATCATCGGCGGGAAAATGGAACTGCTCACTGGGCTTCTGGTGGGAATCGTTGCGGTTGGGATCGGACGCTGCATCTTTGGATACTGCAAAGAGTTTTCGTTTGACGTCTTAAGTTCTAAGATCGGCGCACAGATCCGTAAGGATCTGTTCCGGCACATTCAGACATTGTCGATGAATTATTTTGACAATACGAACACCGGAGAACTGATGGCGAGAGTCAAGGATGATGTTGACAAGATCTGGAATGCGATGGGATATGTCGGCATGCTGACGATCGAGGTCGTCATCCATGTGAGCATGGTGCTCTACTGTATGTTTCATCTGAACTGGAAACTGGCGCTGATACCGCTTGTGACGATGATTTCCTGCGGTGCGATCGCGATCATCATGGAGCGGAAACTGGATAAAATTTATGAGGACATCAGTGAGGAAAATGCAGTGCTGACCACGGTTGCGGAGGAAAATCTTGCAGGTGTGCGTACCGTAAAGGCATTTGCCAGGGAGAAATTTGAAATTGAGAAGTTCCTGTCACACAATAAACGTTATTATGACTTGAATATCAGTCAGTCTAAAGTATTAGTGAAATACTATCCGTATTTCCAGTTTGTGGGAAAAGCACTGCCGGTTGCAATGACGATCCTGGGTGGTATTTCCGTGATGCATGGAAATATGACACTTGGAGCACTTGTTGCATTTGTAGAGTACAGCAGAAACTGCACCTGGCCGATGGAGATGCTCGGCTGGCTGACGAATGATTTGTCCTCTGCCGTTGCTTCTTATAAGAAGATCAAGAAGATTTACGGGGAGACGGCGATGATCAAAGATGAGGAACAGCCTGTCGTGTTAGAACAGGTGAAAGGGGACATTTCTTTCGAACATGTTTCATTTTCCATTGAGGGAAAAAATATCCTTTCTGATATTAACTTTACGGTTCCGGCAGGAAAAACCATCGGAATCATGGGTGCGACCGGTTCAGGAAAATCCTCAATCGTCAATCTGCTGCAGCGTTTTTATGATGTGTCGGACGGCGCTGTAAAAGTGGATGGCACGGATGTGCGGAAACTTTCTTTAAAACAGCTTCGCAGCAGTATTTCTGTTGTATTGCAGGATGTATTTCTGTTTTCCGACACGATCGAGGAAAATATCAAGATGGGGCAGCGAAAGGTAATGCCGTTCGATGAGATCCGCAGAGCGGCAGACTGTGCACAGGCAAAGGATTTCATTGAAAAAATGGATGAACAGTATGCGACCGTCATCGGTGAGCGCGGTGTCGGACTTTCCGGCGGACAAAAGCAGCGTATCAGTATTGCGCGTGCCATTGCAAAAAAGGCGCCGATTCTGATTTTAGACGATTCCACGTCCGCGCTTGATATGGAGACGGAACATGAGATCCAGAAAACATTAAATGAATTAAAAGATACAACGAAAGTGATCATTGCGCACCGTATTTCTGCGGTCTGTCATGCAGATGAGATCATCTATCTGAAAGACGGAGGGATTGCGGAGCGCGGAACGCATCAGGAACTGCTTGCAAAGCGCGGACTTTATTATGAAACTTACATGGCGCAGTATGGCACGTTCTTAGGAGGGGAGGCGATGTAATGGCAGTCAATTCGTATCGTGAAGACGAATTTATGGAAAATACCGACAAGAAAAAAATCATGCGGCGGCTGTTTTCCTATCTGCTTGCGTATAAAGGCACGATTATTGCCGTGTTAGTATGTATGGGAATTACGGTGGCGATCTCACTGGTAAACCCGCTCTTGATCGAGGAAGCAATCGATCACTATATTGCACAGTCCGATCTGCATGGGCTGATTGGGCTTGGAATTTTTGCACTCGTGTTAAACCTGATCTTTATTGTGATGGTAAAACTCAGAATGTATGCAATGGCGGTGATCTCCAACAAAATTTTGCTTCAGATCCGCCAGGATCTCTATGAGCACATCCAGACGCTGTCGTTTTCATTTTTTGACAGCAGACCGACCGGAAAAATCCTTGCGCGTATCATCGGGGATGTCAATTCTTTAAAAGATGTGCTGGTCAATGTGGTCACGACGATGGTGCCGGAATTTGTGACGGTAGTCGGGGTTGTCGTGATCATGCTGGTAAAAGACTGGCGGCTTGCGCTTGCATCACTCTCTACGATCCCGCTTATGATCGCGGGGATCTGGTTTGTACAGACGGCATCCCACAAACGCTGGCAGATATTCCGGAAAAAGGCATCAAACTTAAATGCTTATGTGCATGAGGATATTGCCGGAATGAATGTGGTTCAGAGTTTTGCGGCAGAAGATGAGACACAGGAGATTTTTGAAGGACTGACGGACGAACATCAGAGATCATTTGTGGATGCGGTAACTTATGCTGACATGTTTGGCCCGGTCATTGATTTCTGCTGGGGATTTGGTGCGATGATGCTTTATCTGGTCGGCATCCGTTTTCTGGGATTTGAAAAAGTATCGGTCGGACTTCTGGTTGCATTCGGAACTTATATCAATATGTTCTGGAACCCGATCATGAACTTGAGCAATTTTTATAACAATCTTGTCACAAATCTTACGGCGGCAGAGCGTATTTTTGATATCTTAGATACCGACGCTGACATTGTGGACGCAAAGGATGTGACGGAACTGCCGGATATAGAGGGAAGTGTTGAATTTTCACATGTAAGTTTTACTTATGATAAGGGAACACCGGCGGAAACAAAGGTACTTTCCGATGTCAGTTTTTCTGTAAAACCGGGTGAGACGATCGCACTGGTAGGACCGACCGGAGCAGGAAAAACAACGATCGTTAATCTGATCAGCCGTTTTTATGACATTGAAGACGGCAAAATTTTAGTGGATGGTTACGACTTGACAAAGGTTTCCATTGAGAGCTTAAGGCGTCAGATGGGTGTTATGACGCAGGATAATTTTATCTTTCATGGAACAGTCCGTGACAACATTTTATATGGGAAATTAGATGCGACAGATGAAGAAATGATCGCGGCTGCAAAGGCAGTCAATGCGCATGATTTCATTATGAAAATGGAAAAAGGTTATGACACGGAATTAAAAGAACATGGAGCAGGACTATCCATCGGACAAAGGCAGTTGATCGCGTTTGCGAGAACGATGATTTCCATGCCGAAAATCCTCATTTTAGATGAGGCAACATCCAGCATTGATACACATACAGAACTTTTAGTGCAGCAGGGAATCGAGGCGCTGCTTTCCGGCAGAACCAGTTTTGTGATCGCACACAGACTCTCCACGATTCAGAATGCGGACCGCATTTTTGTGATCGACAAGGGCGGTATTTTAGAACAAGGAAGTCCGGCAGAGCTGATGAAGAAAAAGGGCGCTTATTATAAACTTTATATGGCGCAGTTTGCAGGTCTGCAGGAGTAAAAAAATATTTGCTGCTCACACAGTACGTGTGAACGGCAGCAAAAACGAAACAGAAAATTTCTACAGGAGGATGCGATGTTTTTAACCACACTTTGTTATATCGAAAAAGATGACTGTTACCTGATGCTGCACCGGGTAAAAAAGGAAAACGACCTGAACCATGACAAGTGGATCGGTGTCGGCGGCAAGTTTGAAGCGGGGGAAATGCCGGAAGAATGTATGCTGCGTGAGGTAAAGGAAGAGACAGGTCTCACCCTGACATCTTACCGCGCGCGGGGCGTCATTACCTTTATTTCCAACGAGTGGGGTATCGAATATATGCACTTATTTACGGCAGACCAGTTTACCGGGGAGATGACTGACTGCGACGAGGGAGAACTTGTCTGGGTTCCGAAAAAGGAGATCAAAGACCTGAAACTGTGGGAAGGTGACAAAATATTCCTGCGGCTTTTGGATGAGTGTGAGGAATATTTTTCGCTGAAGCTGGTATACGAAGGCGATACGCTGGTCGATAAAAAACTTATCATTGCCGGGAAAGAACAGAAAGCAGAGTGACAGGCCGGTAACAAAGGAGAGAAACATGATAACAAAAACTTACCCGGTCGGCACCCTGCCTGCTTATAAATATGTAGTAGTTTTATCTGAATATCAGGGCAAAATTTTGTTGAGCAGACACAAAAAACGCACCACATGGGAGACACAGGGCGGAAAGATTGAACCGGGAGAGACACCGCTTATGGCGGCAAAGCGTGAACTTTACGAGGAGTCCGGGGCAGTGGATTTTGAGATAGAGCCGTTGTGCGACTATTGGGCGGGAGAGGTGCAGACCAAAGAAGAAGGAAATGGACGTGTCTTTCTTGCAAAGGTAAAAAAGCTGTCAGCCATGCCGGAAAGTGAGATGGCAGAGGTACGCACCTTTGACGAACTGCCGGAAAAACTGACTTATCCGGCGATCACACCGACACTGTTTGAGCGGAAAAAACAGGGCATCGGGAAACGTCTGCTTTACGGCACTGGAAATCCTGCAAAATTAAGTCTGATGCGGAAAAATTTAGAACAGCTGCAGATAGAGATCGTTGGGTTATCGGATATTGATGTGGCAGTACCACAGGCAGACGAGGATGGCGATTCGCCGCTGGAAAATGCAAGGAAGAAGGCAAAGTGTTATTACGAGGCTTTTCAGATTCCGGTGTTTTCCTGTGACACAGGTCTGTATTTTGAAAATGTCCCGGAAGATAAACAGCCGGGCGTGCATGTCAGGAGGGTGAATGGAAAAAATCTGTCAGACGCGGAAATGCTTGCATATTACAGCGGACTTGCTGCAGAGTATGGTGGTCTGCATGCATACTACCGCAATGCCATCTGTCTTATCATGGATGAGGAACATATTTATGAGTCGATGGATGAAACGTTCTCGAGCGAACCATTTCTGATCACGTCGGTCCCGCACCCGGATGGAATCCGCAGGGAGGGATTTCCACTTGACTGCCTGTCGGTGGATCTTACAACCGGAAAGTACTATTATGACCTCGATCCGGCAGAACTTGGAAAGGTTGCCGCAGAAGACGGAAGTCGGCGGTTTTTTGAAAAAATAACTGGTATTTTCCCACACAATATGTTATAATCCTAAAATGACTGTGATAGTCGTAGTACGCCCTTTTTTCCGAAAGACAGGCGAAACCCTTGAAAAACGGGGGTGCTCGACAGGAACATAGAATGAAATGAACGGAAAAAAGTACATCAAGTATTCATATAAAGTTTGAAGGAGGAAATGAGTAATAATGAGTGTACAGGTGGAAAATTTAGAAAAGAACATGGCAAAACTTACGATCGAAGTTGCAGCTGAGAAGGTAGAGGATGCAATCCAGGCTGCATATATGAAAGAGAAAGGAAAGATCAGCGTTCCAGGTTTCCGTAAAGGTAAAGTGCCGAGAAAGATGATCGAGAAAATGTACGGAGCAGTCGTATTCTATGAGGATGCTGCAAATACCCTGATCCAGGAGAACTACGCACAGGCAGTAGAAGAGAGCGGTGTGGACGTCGTTTCAAGACCGACTATCGAAGTGGTACAGATCGAAGCTGGCAAACCTTTCATCTTCACAGCAGAAGTTGCTGTAAGACCGGAAGTAAAACTTGGCAAATACAAAGGCGTACAGGTAACAAAGATCGATACAACAGTATCTGATGAGGAAGTTGCAGCAGAGCTTGAAAAAGAGAGACAGAAGAACTCCAGAACTGTTACTGTAACAGACAGACCGATCGCTGAGGGAGATACAGCAGTGATCGATTTCGAAGGATTCGTTGATGGTGTTGCATTTGAGGGCGGCAAAGGAGAGAATCATCCGCTTGAGATCGGTTCCCACTCTTTCATCGATACATTCGAAGATCAGTTAGTAGGAAAGAATGCCGGAGATGAAGTAGACGTAAACGTTACATTCCCGGAGAAATATCAGGCAGCAGATTTAGCAGGAAAACCTGCATTATTCAAAGTTAAGATCCACGAAGTAAAAGCAAAAGAACTTCCGGAGTTAAACGATGAGTTCGCACAGGATGTATCTGAGTTCAATACTTTAGAAGAGTACAAAGAGGACTTAAAGAAACACTTAGAGGTTCAGAAAGAGGACGAAGCAAAACGCACAAAAGAGGATGAGGCAATCCAGAAGATCATTGACAAATCTACAATGGAGATTCCGGAAGCAATGATCAAAACCCAGTGCGAGAACATGGTAAATGAATTTGCTCAGAGACTTGCTCAGAGCGGACTTTCCATGGAGCAGTATATGCAGTTCTCCGGTCTTACATTAGACAAATTAGAAGAGCAGGTTCGTCCGGAAGCTGAGACACGTATTAAGAGCAGTCTTGTATTAGAGCAGATCGCAAAAGACGAGAACATCGAAGTAAGCGAGGAAGAGATCGACGCTGAGATCGAGAAGATGGCAAAAGCTTATGGCATGGAAGCAGACAAGCTCAAAGAATACATGGGCGACGCTGAGAAAGAATCCATGAAGAGAGATATTTCCGTAACAAAAGCAGTTGATCTTGTTATGGAGAACGTAAAAGAAAGAGCAAAAGCTAAGACTAAGAAAGAAAAAGAAGCGGAAGCTGAAGAAAACGCAGAAGAAAACGCAGAAGAATAAGAGAGGCTTCGTCGAAAGCAGACAACATACAACAGACTGGCTCATTCGGGCCGGTCTGTTTAAGCATATAAGCAATAATTAAATTTTTATAAACAAAATGGATTGGAGGAAAACAAAATGAGTTTAGTACCTTACGTCATTGAGCAGACCAGCAGGGGAGAGCGTAATTATGATATTTACTCCCGTTTATTAAAAGACAGAATCATTTTCCTCGGAGAAGAAGTGAATGAGACAACAGCAAGTCTTACCGTAGCACAGTTACTTTTCTTAGAGTCAGAAGATCCTGGAAAAGATATCCAGTTATATATCAATTCCCCGGGTGGAATGGTAACAGCAGGACTTGCAATTTATGATACAATGCAGTACATCAAATGTGATGTATCCACGATCTGTATCGGACTTGCAGCAAGTATGGGAGCATTTTTACTTTCCGGCGGTACCAAAGGAAAGAGACTTGCGCTTCCGAACGCAGAGATCATGATCCATCAGCCGTCCGGCGGAGCAAAAGGTCAGGCGACAGAGATCCAGATTGCAGCAGAGAATATCTTAAAGACGAAAAAACGTTTGAATGAGATCCTTGCTGCAAATACCGGAAAACCATATGATGTGATCGCAGCAGATACAGAGCGTGATTATTATATGTCTGCGGAAGAAGCAAAGGCATATGGTCTGATTGATGATGTCATCACAAATCGATAGAATACGGAGAAACAGCAATTATGGCAGGAAGAAATGACGATAAATTCCGTTGTTCCTTTTGCGGGAAGACGCAGGATCAGGTTCGCAAGCTGATTGCAGGACCAAACGGTGCATATATCTGTGACGAGTGCGTGGATATCTGTGCTGAAATTATCGATGAAGAATTAGAAAATGATGAGGCAGCAGGTGAAGTGGCAGAGCCGGAAGAGCAGATTAATCTGTTAAAGCCGGAAGAGTTAAAGGCATTTTTGGATGATTATGTCATTGGACAGGATCAGGCAAAAAAAGTGCTGTCTGTGGCTGTCTATAACCATTATAAAAGAATCATGGCCGGAGATGACCTCGGTGTAGAGCTTCAGAAGAGCAACATTCTGATGTTAGGACCGACCGGTTCCGGAAAAACACTGTTGGCACAGACATTAGCGAGAGTCTTAAACGTTCCATTTGCAATCGCAGATGCGACCACACTGACGGAGGCCGGATATGTTGGAGAGGATGTTGAAAATATCCTTTTAAAGATCATTCAGGCGGCTGATTATAACATTGAACGTGCACAGCGCGGAATTATCTATATCGACGAGATCGACAAGATCTCCAAAAAATCTGAAAATGTATCCATCACCAGAGATGTATCCGGTGAGGGTGTACAGCAGGCATTATTAAAAATCTTAGAGGGAACTGTTGCGTCTGTTCCGCCACAGGGTGGAAGAAAGCATCCGCAGCAGGAGTTGATCCAGATCGACACGACCAACATCTTATTTATCTGCGGCGGTGCGTTTGACGGACTTGAGAAGATCATTGAGACCAGAATGGATCAGAAGACGATCGGATTTAATGCAGATATCCGTGACAAGAGAGATTACAATATCGGTGATGTGTTAAAACATGCACTTCCACAGGATTTTGTAAAGTTCGGGTTGATCCCTGAGTTTATCGGACGTGTGCCGGTAACGGTATCTTTGGATATGCTTGACAGGGACGCATTGATCCGCATTTTACAGGAGCCGAAAAATGCGCTGACCAAACAGTATCAGAAGCTGTTTGAGTTAGACGGTGTAGCGCTTGACTTTGACAAAGAAGCACTTGAGGCGATTGCAGATAAAGCGTTAGAGCGCAAGACAGGAGCGCGTGGACTTCGTGCGATCATGGAGGCTGTTACATTAGATCTGATGTACCACATTCCATCGGATGAATCCATTACACAGTGCCAGATCACAAAAGAGATGGTGGATGAACAGCTTGCGATCGAAGAACGTGAACTTGAAAAGATAGAGGAAAAACAGGTTGGATAATAAAGCGATGAAAATGCCTGCGGTGGCACTTCGCGGAATGGTCATCCTTCCGGGGATGATCGCACATTTTGATGTGAGCCGTGAAAAGTCGATTCATGCAGTAGAACAGAGTATGATGGATGAACAGAAGATCTTCCTTGTTGCACAGCGTGATGTGGAGCAGGAAGAGCCTGGCATCGAAGATTTATATCATATCGGTATTATTGCAGAGGTCAGGCAGGTCATAAAATTACAAAACAACATCGTCAGAGTTTTAGTGGAAGGAACAGAGCGGGCACAATTGTCCGCTTTTGTTTCCCAAACGGACTTTTTAGAGGTGGAACTCACGCGGTGTGAAGAAATTGATGAGGGATTGTCGGACGAGGCAAAAACGGCTATGGTGCGCAGTGTACAGGACACATTTGAAAAATATGTAACTGTCAACCCGCGTGTCGGAGGTGAAATGCGCAGACAGGTCAGGGAAGAAAAGAATCTGCCGAAGATCATGGATCTGATCGCCAACAATCTTCCTTTTTATTATGAACAGAAGCAGGAAATATTAGAGGCAGTTTCACTGACGGAGCGCTATGAAGTTTTGATGGCGCTTCTTTTAAAAGAAATTGAGATCACTGCGATCAAAAATGAATTCCAGGCAAAAGTAAAGAAACGTGTGGATAAGAACCAGAAGGAATATATCCTGCGTGAACAGATGAAGCTGATCCGGGAAGAACTCGGCGAGGATAATGCGGAGTCAGATGCGGATGCCTATTTAGAACAGTTGAAAAAGTTAAAGGCAGACAAAGAAGTCAAAGAAAAGATCAGAAAAGAGATCTTACGCTTTAAAAATATCAGTGGAAGTTCTTCGGAGAGTGCAGTCAGTCGCGGTTATATCGAGACCATGTTAGAACTGCCGTGGAATAAGGCATCCAAAGATAACAAGGATCTGAAAAATGCAGAGCGCATTTTAAATGAAGATCATTACGGATTGGAAAAAGTAAAAGAGCGTATGTTAGAGTTCCTTGCTGTGCGCAATCTGACGAAAAAGGGCGAGAGCCCGATCGTATGTTTAGTCGGACCGCCTGGTACCGGAAAGACGAGCATTGCCCGTTCCGTGGCGCGTGCACTTGATAAAAAGTATGTTCGAATCAGTTTAGGCGGCGTCCGTGACGAGGCGGAGATCCGTGGACACCGGAAAACTTATGTCGGTGCGATGCCGGGACGTATTGTCAATGGTCTGCGCAGTGCCGGCGTGAAAAACCCACTGATGCTGCTTGATGAGATCGATAAAATGAGCAGCGATTATAAGGGCGACACTGCATCTGCCATGCTTGAGGTGCTCGACGCAGAGCAGAACTGTAAGTTCCGCGACCACTATATCGAGGTTCCGATTGATCTGTCAGAGGTACTGTTTATTGCGACAGCAAACTCTGTTCAGGATATTCCACGTCCGCTGCTCGACCGTATGGAACTGATCGAGGTGAGCAGTTATACGGAAAATGAGAAGTTCCATATTGCAAAAGAGCATTTGCTGCCGAAAGTAAAAGAGAAAAACGGTTTAAAGCCGGAACAGTTAAAGATCAGTGACCGTGCGCTGCAAAAGATCATTTCCGGTTATACAAGGGAAGCAGGTGTGCGTAATTTAGAGCGCAGGCTGTCTGAAATTGCAAGAAAATCTGCAAGGGAAGTATACGAATCCGAAGTCAAATGCGTAAAAGTTACAGGTCAGAATGTAGAAAAATATCTTGGAAAAGAGAGATATACGTTTGATCAGAAAAACGAGAACGATGAGGTCGGAATCGTGCGCGGTCTGGCATGGACGAGCGTCGGCGGTGATACGTTGGAGATCGAGGTCAACGTGATGCCGGGCAAAGGCGAAGTACAGCTTACCGGACAACTCGGAGATGTGATGAAAGAGTCCGCACAGGCAGGCTTAAGTTATATCCGTTCGGTAGGGGAAGAATATCATATTCCAAAGAAGTTTTTTCAGGAAAATGACATTCATATCCATATCCCGGAGGGGGCAGTGCCAAAAGACGGACCGTCCGCAGGTATCACGATGGCGACGGCAATGCTTTCTGCGATCACACAGACTCCGGTCCGTGCGGATGTCGCAATGACAGGAGAGATCACACTGCGCGGCAGAGTTCTCCCGATTGGTGGCTTAAAAGAAAAGATCCTTGCAGCGAAGAATGCCGGAATCAAAACGATCTGCATTCCGAAGAAAAACGAGAAGGATGTGGAGGAAATTTCCTCAGAAATCAAAAAAGGTCTTGAACTTGTATTTGTGGAAAAAATGCAGGAAGTGCTGGAAGTGGCATTTGTAAAAAGGAGAAAAACATGGTAATAAAAAATGTAAACCTGGAAATTGTCTGCGGTGTGACCAGCAAGGTGCCGGATACCGCATATGCGGAGGTGGCTTTTGCAGGAAAATCAAACGTTGGAAAATCATCTCTGATCAATGCACTGATGAACCGCAAAGCACTGGCGCGTACTTCCGCACAGCCTGGAAAAACGCAGACCATCAACTTTTACAATATCAACGATGCCATGTACCTTGTCGATCTTCCGGGATACGGCTATGCAAAGGCATCCGAGGAAGTGAAGGCAAAGTGGGGAAAAATGATCGAGAATTACCTTCACACTTCAAAGCAGTTAAAGGCAGTCTTTCTTTTGATCGATATCCGCCACGATCCGTCTGCAAACGACAGAATGATGTATGAGTGGATGGTGTATCAGGGATTTGCACCGATCATTATTGCAACCAAACTCGATAAGATCAAACGAAGCCAGATCCAGAAAAATGTCAAAGCGATCCGCGAGGGCTTAAATGTACAGCCGGGAACCACGATCATTCCGTTTTCTGCAGAGACGAAGCAGGGGCGTGACGAGATCTGGAAGCTGATCGATTCTTTCGTGCTGCCGCAGGAAGAAAAATAGCCTGTTTAAAAATATGTCAGAATATGGTATGCTGAAACTATAAAAATTTACAAAAAGCAGAAAATCTTAACAGGAAGCAAACTCTTATCAGATTGCGCCTGTATGAGGTTCATGCTAAAATAATCACTATGACGAAGAGTCAGTATCGGAGGATAGCCATGAAAAAGAAAAAAATCGTAATAGCACTTGGTCATGAAGCACTTGGTACCACATTACCGGAGCAGAAAGAGGCAACAAAACGCACTGCAAAAGCGGTTGCTGATTTTATCCGCGATGATTATCAGGTAGTCATTACACACAGTAACGGACCACAGGTTGGTATGATCCATACAGCAATGAATGAGTTCTGCAGATTATATCTGGAGTATACCGCTACGCCAATGTCTGTATGTTCTGCAATGAGTCAGGGATACATCGGTTACGATTTACAGAATGCTATCCGTGCTGAACTGCTCAATAAAGGAATTTATAAAACGGTTTCAACAGTTTTAACGCAGGTTGTCGTAGATCCGTATGATGAGGCTTTTTACAAACCAGGTAAGGTGATCGGACGTGTGATGACAGAGGAAGAGGCTGAGGCAGAGGAGAAAAAAGGAAATCATGTCACTGCAGTAGAAGGCGGTTTCCGCCGTATTGTTGCAGCTCCGAAGCCAATGGATATCGTTGAGATCGATGCGATCCGTGCATTATCGGATGCAGATCAGGTTGTTGTTGCCTGCGGAGGTGGCGGTATTCCGGTACTTGCACAGGACAATAACTTAAAGGGCGCGAGTGCAGTCATTGAAAAAGACCTTGCAGCAGGAAAATTAGCAGAACTTTTAGATGCTGACATGTTAGTCATTTTAACAAGTGTGGACAATGTATGTCTGAATTACGGCACAGAGAATGAGAAACCTCTTTCGACCATGACTGTTGCAGAAGCAAAACAGTATATGGAAGAAGGTCAGTTCGGAGAGGATGACATGCTGCCAAAGATTCAGGCGGCCATTGATTTTATTGGAGATTCCGCAATCCGTTCCGTACTTATTACAAAGCTGAACAAAGACGGCACCTATGTGAGCGGTGGACCGGGTACGATGATCACGAAATAAACTGCCATTTTTATGGTAATAATAAGACTGAATCGATTGCCGAAAATAAATTTTTTTACGAGGAAAAAAGATGTTTAGAAAAACAAAAATTGTTTGTACTTTAGGACCTTCAACAGATAAGGAAGGTGTATTAAAACGCCTGATCGAAGAGGGAATGAACGTTGCCCGTTTTAATTTTTCCCATGGTGACCATGAGGAGCAGTTAGGACGCCTTCAGATGTTACAGAAACTTCGTAAGGAATTAAAGCGTCCAGTCGCAGCACTGCTTGACACAAAAGGACCGGAGATCCGCCTGAGAGATTTTACGGACGGAAAAGTCGAACTTAAGGATGGACAGACTTTTACCCTGACAACCGATGAGATTATGGGAGATGCAAAACGTGTTTCCATTACTTATAAAAACCTGCCGGAGGATGTAAAACCGGGAGATCGCATTCTGATCGATGATGGTCTGATCGGAATGGAAGTAAAAGAAATCAAGGTGACATCTGGCGCAAAGGCAGATAAAGATGGCAATAAGCCAAAAGATATCATCTGCCAGGTGTTAAATGGCGGTGTGATTTCCAACAGAAAAGGCGTGAACGTTCCGAATGTAGAATTGTCCATGCCATATATCAGCGAAAAAGATTATGGTGATATCGTATTTGCGGTAGAGCATGATTATGATTTTATTGCTGCATCTTTTGTCCGTACCGCAGATGATGTGCTTGCAATCCGCAAGATCCTTGCAGAAAAAGGCGGCGAGGATATCAATATCATTGCAAAAATTGAAAATATGCAGGGTGTACAGAATATTGACGATATTATCCGTGTTTCCGATGGAATCATGGTAGCGCGTGGTGATATGGGTGTTGAGATCCCGTTAGAGGATGTACCGGTGATCCAGAAGATGATCATTAAAAAAGTATACGATGCAGGCAAGAAGGTTATCACAGCGACTCAGATGCTTGATTCCATGATGAAACATCCGCGTCCGACCAGAGCAGAGGCAACTGACGTTGCAAATGCAATCTACGACGGAACCAGTGCGATCATGCTCTCCGGAGAGACAGCTGCAGGTATGTATCCGATCGAGGCTTTAAAGACCATGGTGCGTATTGCAGTCCGTACGGAACAGGATATCAATTACTTACAGCGTTTTAAAATGCGCAAAACCATGAGCAACCCGGATGTGACCAATGCAATCTCCCATGCGACATGTACAATGGCGGGAGATTTGAATGCGGCAGCAATCATCACGGTAACAAAATCAGGACGTACCGCCCGCATGGTTTCCAAATATCGTCCAAACTGTCCGATTATCGGAGGATGTCTGACAGAAAAGATTTACCGTCAGCTTGCATTATCCTGGGGTGTGATCCCGCTTATGATCGAGGAAAAGACACAGGCAGAAGAACTGTTTGACTATGCAGTCGATGCAGCAGAAGCAGCAGGAATCATTTCCAAGGGCGATGTTGTTGTCTTAACCGCAGGAGTTCCTCTTGGTGTATCCGGTACGACCAACCTGATCAAGGTGCAGGTGGCAGGACATATCTTAGTGGAGGGACAAGGAATCGGAACACAGAAGATTTCTGCAAATCTCTGCGTTTGTCACAATGAAGAAGATCTTAAAAACTTTAAAGTCGGGGACATCATTGTTGCAAAAGATACCAGCAATGCCATGATGACACAGATGCGTGAGGCATCCGGACTCATCGTGGAAGCATCCGGTGAAAACTGCCACGCAGCAATCGCAGGATTAAGCCTTGATATTCCGGTTCTGATCGGTGCTAAACATGCGCTTGATGTCTTAAAATCCAGTGCATATGTAGAATTGGATTGTGAGAACGGACTTGTGACAGCAAATTAATTTGCAACAAATTTTGATAACTGGAAATAGAAGATTAAAGTGAAAGAGAAAAGGATATGAAAGGCTCTAGAGAGGGTCTGCATATCCTTTTTTCCATATTCCGGTCCAGTATAGCAGATACAGGATTATGGCAGAGGTTCCATTACTGATTACAACGGAATACCAGACGGATGCCACTCCCATATGAAATACATTTGCGCATATCCAAAGAGACAAAAGACGGAATATCCATATCCGGGAAGCATCTACGAGCATTGTGATCAGTGTATGCCCACATCCCTGGAACAATCCCTGTGATACATTATAAAAAGCGTTTGTAAAGCACCAGAATGCAATAATGGATAAATAGTCTGCAGCCAGAGGGATGACTTTGGCATCTGTTGAAAAGAATGATACCATAGTCTGGGAAACAGGGTGTCTTGAAAAAATGAATCCCAGAATAAGTAAAAATAAGGTACACATTTTTAATGAATAATGGAAGGTTTTCTTCGCCCGCTCTGTGTTTCCGGCTCCCATATTTTGTCCAACTATAGTAGAAACGGCGGAACCGACACCACTGGCTGGCATTGTGATAAGACTGTTGATTTTGTTGCCAATACCATAGGCGCTGGTTGCAATATAACCATAAACATTTACATTTCTGGTCATGATCAGCGTACCTAGCTGCATGGTGCTGCCGCCAATCGCAGTTGGCAGACCGATTTTGATAATGGCATATATCATTTTCTGGTCAAAGACAAAATTTTTAAAAGAAATCCGTATGAGCTGATTTGATTTTGTAAGAAGGATCAGTCCAATGAGAGCGCAGGGGATTTTTGCTATAAGCGTGGCAAATGCTGCGCCTCCGATTCCAAAGTGGAACACAATGAGGAAAAGAGGATCTAATATCAGATTGATCATGATACCAAGCAGATTGAGAAGCATGGGTTTTACAGTGTCCCCCTGCGCCTGTTTCACGGCTGTGAATAAATTGATCATGAACAGAAATGGCATATCAAGGACCACAATTCTTAAATAAGTAAGACCGTACTCATAGACCACTCCCCTGGCACCGAGCCAGTTGACTAATGCCGGGGATATCAGCCAGCACAGTAATGCACAGATGAGGGAGAAACCAAGGGATGTAATACAGATATGATTTGCCATTTTGTTTGCCTGTTCATCTTTTCTGGCACCAAGGTATTGCGATATAAGAATTGCACCTGCGGTTGTTATGCCGCTGCCAAAACTGTTAAGGATATTTTGAAATGGTGATACGAGCGTTATGGCAGACTGGTTTTCAGTTCCGATCCGTCCAAGCCAGAATGTGTCCGTAAGATTATACATCGACTGGATAAAACTATTGATCATGACCGGAACGGCGAGCATAAGGATTGTCTGGGACAGGTTTCCATTTAGAATCATATTTCGTTTATTTTCAGATATTTGTTTTGGCATAGGATCTCCTTGTGGATTTATAAAATATGTTGACAGTTTATATTCATATGGTTCATAATATGACAAAAAAACAGTATATTCCTTGAAAAAAATGATAAAAACACATAAAAGTACAGAAAAATGGAGAATTATATGTTTCAGGATATGTCAAAAGATTTTGATATTAAGAAGATCAGAAGAAGTAATACGATATCTGAAAGTAATTGCGAGCCACATGTACATCCATTTCATGAAATTTTTTATCTTTCCAGTGGAGAGTGCACCAGCTTTATTGATCACAATATCTATAAGTTTGGAAAAGGTGATCTTGTAATCGTTCCGGGTGGCTGTCTGCATAAGACAGTATATACCGGGAAAGGAATTCATGAAAGGATTGTTATCAGTTTCCGGCAGGAGATTACGGATTGGATCAAAGAACAGATCGGAGCGGAATATCTTAAGAACTGTATGGTTCCGGGGGTAATCAATATACCGGAAAAACGCAGAAACTATGTGGATTCCCTGCTGGATAAGTTAATGTTTGAAAATGATACGCCGGACATATTATCAACGGCATTTATAAAAGCAGGACTTGTTGAACTTTTGCTGTTTATCATAAGATGCAAGGAGTATGAGGACAATGTTATAAAAGAGATTGATGTTGATAACCGAAAAATCCAGGAAGTTGCAACATATATTTTTGAACATTATACGGAAAATATTTTACTGGAAGATGTGGCGGATAAATTTGACATGAATAAGTCATTTTTGTCTAAGAGATTTAAGACAGCGACGGGGTTCGGGTTTAAAGAATATATTATTAATCTCCGGATACAGAATGCATGCAGGCTGCTGCTGGAAACGAATAAATCTATCACAGATATTGCTTTTGAATGTGGATTTAATGACAGTAACTATTTTGGGGATTCGTTTCGAAAGATAAAAGGTATATCACCACGCAAATACAGAAAAAATGAAACATTTTAGTTTGGGATACAAAAGAAGCCTTCATAAAAAGAAGGCTTCTTTTGTCAGGTAAAGACAGGCAGGGAGGTTAGCCCATCGTTACTTCTACATTTACATCTTTCTTCTCAGCCGAGAATGGAATCGTAGTTCCCTCTACCGGCTGTCCATCCACGATCATGGAAAGCACACCTTTTTCCACATGATTTGGATTCTTTACGGTGATATGGTAGCTGACACCGCGGAAATCACGTTTGGCGGTAAAACCATCTAATTTGGATGGAATACAAGGATCAACAGTCAGACCATCATAATCCGGGCGGATACCAAGGATAAACTGGGAAACATTGAGGAAGGTCCATGCGGCGGTTCCTGTCAGCCAGCTGTTCTTTGCCTCACCGAAGTTCGGGGCGTCTTTTCCGGCAATCATCTGGGAGTATACATAAGGCTCTGTGCGGTGGATCTCGCTGATATCCTCAATGTATGCAGGACAGGTTCTTGTATATACCTGCCAGGCACGGTTGCCTCTGCCAATTACAGTCTCCGCGATAGAGATCCATGGGTTGTTGTGACAGAAGATACCTGCGTTTTCTTTGTATCCTGGTGGATAAGAAGAAATCTCACCAAGTTCCACATGATATCTGTGGTAAGGCGGCTGTAACAGTACGATACCGTATTTCGTGTCGAGATATTTTTCGACGGATTCCATTGCCTTTAAGCAGCAGCCTTCCTCTAAACCAATCTCAGCCATAACACAGAAGCCCTGTGGCTCAATAAAGATCTTGCCATCTTCGCATTCTTTTGAACCGATCTTATTTTTGTAATGATCGTAAGCACGCAGATACCATTCGCCATCCCAGCCGGCATCCATAACGGTTTTTTCCATCTCTGCGATTGCTTTCTCTGCAAGTTCTGCTTCCTCCGTCATGCCCTGATGGCGGCAGATTGCTGCATAATCTTTTCCGTAGCGGACAAACATACCTGCGATAAATACGGATTCAGCATTCGGGCCTTCGGAAGGACCAAAAGTCTGGAAAGATTCACCCGGCTCAGTCGAGAAGCAGTTTAAGTTGAGACAGTCGTTCCAGTCGGCACGTCCGATCAGCGGTAAATTGTGCGGTCCCAGATGTTCCATTGTATAATGGAAGGAACGGCGCAAATGCTCCATGAAAGTGGTTGCTTTGGAAGCATCGCTGTCATATGGTGTCATCTCGTCGAGAATTGAGTAATCGCCGGTCTCTTTGATATAAGCTGCAGTTCCGGCGATCAGCCATAACGGATCATCGTTAAAGCCGCTTCCGATGTCAGAGTTGCCTTTTTTGGTGAGCGGCTGATACTGATGATAAGCACTTCCGTCCTCGAACTGGGTAGCTGCGATATCTAAGATACGCTCTCTCGCACGGTCAGGGATCAGATGTACGAAACCGAGCAGATCCTGACAGGAATCACGGAATCCCATGCCACGGCCGATACCGGACTCAAAGTAAGATGCGGAACGGCTCATGTTAAAGGTAACCATACACTGATACTGGTGCCAGATGTTTACCATACGGTCTAATTTCTCCTCACTGGAAGAAATGGTAAAATGGGACAGCAGTTCGTTCCAGTAATCTTTTAATTTGACGAGTGCTGCGTCTGCTTTTTCTGCGGTATCAAAACGGGAGAGAAGTTCATCGGCACGTTTGCGGTTGATGACTCCATCCTCAGCACGTCCAACCCATTTTTCCTCTACCGGATTCTCAACATAACCAAGTACGAAAACGTAGGTCTTTGTCTCGCCCGGAGCAAGAGATACTTCAAGGTGGTGGGAACCGATCGGTGCCCAGCCGCTTGCAACAGAATTCTTTGAAGTTCCGTTTACAACAACTTCCGGAGCAGAGTTTTCACCGTAAGCGCCTAAGAACGAGTCACGGTCTGTATCAAAACCGGCGATCGGAGCGTTGACAGCGTAAACAGCGTAATGATTTCTGCGCTCTCTGTATTCGGTCTTATGATAAAGAGCAGAACCGTGGATCTCAACCTCACCGGTGGAGAAGTTACGCTGGAAGTTGGTCATATCGTCCATTGCGTTCCACAGGCAGAACTCTACATATGAGAAAACAGAAAAATTGCGGATTTCATTGCTCTCATTGGTAAGGGAGAGTTTTCCAACTTCACATGTCTCACCGACCGGAACAAAAGAGGTAAGCTCTGCGGTCAGTTTATTTTTGGTTCCTTTAAATACGGAATAACCCATACCATGACGACAGCTGTAAGCGTCCAGTTCTGTTTTGGAAGGCATCCAGCCCGGATTCCAGATCGTGTCACCATCTTTAATATAGTAGTAATGTCCATTGGAATCGAGCGGTACATTATTATAGCGGTATCTGGTCAGGCGGAGTAACTTTGCATCTTTGTAGAAACTGTAACCGCCGCAGGTGTTTGAGATCAGAGAAAAGAAGTTCTCGGAACCAAGGTAGTTGATCCATGGCAGTGGTGTTTTTGGAGATGTGATGACATATTCTTTGTTGGTGTCATCGAAATAACCGAATTTCATAATAAAATCCTCCATATACATAAATATTGATAAGTAACGATTTCGAAAACGATTAAGTTTTCATTCTTTAATAAAAAGTATATATTCAGAAAGAATACTGTCTCTTATACACATCTCCGAGCCC
>ENA-UAOZ01000147-UAOZ01000147.1-human-gut-metagenome-genome-assembly--contig:-NODE-147-length-37977-cov-7.804757_pt1 | contig 37977 bp, 35 predicted proteins | sample MGYA00243474_ERZ654565 | MGnify/ENA primary metagenome ERZ654565 (study PRJEB26926, sample SAMN06164854) | human gut metagenome | biome: ENVO:00009003; feature: ENVO:2100002; material: ENVO:00002003...
GAGATGTAGAGAGGTCTCGTGGGCTCGGAGATGTGTATAAGAGACAGGCATTATTTATTTAGGCGCTCCGTATTTTCTGAATATTCTGTCTTTTTATTGTTTTTTATATTTTTTTCAGATTACCTATTGACATTTTCTCTTTCGTGCGATATTATAATATCAACAAAAGAAAAGGAGGACGAACCACCAATCAGTTAAATCTTTATTTAAAATTTAAAGAAAGAGGTATAGTCCAATGCAGAGGACAATTTAAACTGAAAAGATTCTAATAAAGAATAAGGAGGATAAACCACCAGGAACGTAAATTTAACATCATTTCAAAATGATAAAAAACAAATCGAAGAAAGAAAGAGGTATAGTCCATTGGATGAGATATCATAAAAATCCATCGTATTTAAAATATTATTAAGTACGGTGGATTTTTCATGTTTCTTTTTTGTTTTTATTCTTACTCCTTGTATTCAAACTTACGGATCTCACAATTCCTGATACCGAATCTTGCAAATTCATCATTTGTCATATCACCAAAATAAGACTGTATCGCTCTTGAGATCCCGTTATGTGCAACCAGAAGATACGTCTTCTGATCTGATTCTTTTTTAATATCATCGAGCAGATCGTAAATCCGGTGACAAAGCTTCAGCATCGATTCGCCGCCTTCATAAGAATTAATAAAATTAGCCTTGGCCTTCTGGAACTCTTCTCCATTTCTCGGCGTACCTTCGTATTTTCCAAAGTTCTGTTCTTTCAGGCGCATTTCTTCACGCATCGGGATCCCGGTTACCTCAGATACATGTCTGGCGGTCTCCTTTGCCCTGATCAATGGTGAATACAGTATCTCATCAATCTGAATTCCCTGCTCCAGAATTGCCTGTCCCAGTTCTTCTGCCTGCTGATGGCCCAGTTCTGTCAATTCAATATCCGTTGCTCCGCAGATCTTATTCTCTACATTCCAGACTGTCTGTCCGTGTCTTGCAAAATATAAATGTCCCATTTCTGTTTCCTTTCTGCTCTTACCGCCTATATAAGTTCTGCAAGAACCGGCAGTTTCTTTTTATAAATTCTTCCCGAAAATGCAATATGCGGCAACTCATAAAATGCCACATTCTCCGGGCAGACCGGGCGATACAATGGATCCGCCACAACGCCTTTTACATTCTTTAAACTCTGAAGTGCCTGCTCCAGTTCTTCTTCTCCACAAACTGCAATATCTCCATCCGCAAGTAATCCTTTCTTTTCCCTTAGCGGACAGATTACTCTTACAGATATCTGATATTCCGTCTCGATCACCGCTGCCAGAGATTCCATGATCACTGGTTCGCCGATTAATATGATCTGATTTTCTGAACTTTTTTCCGACTCGTTTCCTGTCAGGCCGATATGCCTTCCTTTTTCGAGATATGCTACCTGCTTTTTTTCTTCTATTGCATTCAACAGAGTTTTCATAAATCCCCGAATCGGTGTACCGGTCACATAAGGCGTCCCGAATCTTTCCTGCAATATTTCCGCTGCCCGGAGTCCCGTCGAAGAGACCACCAGATTCACCTCTGCCTCCGGTGCACGAGCAAGGTTTTCCAGTGTATCTCCCATCGCCCAGGTCGACAACACCTTCCATCCCGCCTGTTCCACATTCTGTATCAATGCATCCACATGCTCCTGTGGTCCGAAATCGAGCGGTGTCACACCAAGAAGATTCACGCTCTTTGGCGTCACTTCTCTCTTTCCTTCGATACGTTTCGCAATCTCTGCAAGTGCTCTTCCAACACCATATACATAATCATGCATGCCGTTTGTAGGAACGGAAAATGCCGGAATCCCGAGATCTTGTTCCAGTATCTTGGCGATTGCTTCAAAATCTGTTCCATTCATATAGGGAATCGGGGAGCCCGCAAGTGCTATAAACTTCGGCTTTAATTCCTCTGCCGCAATCTCGATATCACAGATCAGTTTCTCATCATTTCCCATAACAGCATCGATCTCCGTAAGTCCCGAGATATAGATCATGCTGTCCTGGTCATACCAGCGGATCTCATCGTGTGTATTATATGTAGAATTACAGCCGGACGGATCATGCATCACTGTCATCCCGCCAAGTTCATAGAGTGCCGAGCAGACACCGGATACATCCGCTGTATAAATTGGTATGATCTTATAACTTCGTTTCATATGCAGCTTTCGCACCCCCAACCTTTCCGGATGATCAGATCTTCCGGATCTTTTTCTTCCTGCCAGGCTTCTATCATCAATCCTGCCACTTTCCGGATTCCGTCAAATCCATACAGTCCGGCACCTTCCACCAGATTGACAAAATGCTTCGTTCCAGTAAACCACGCCGCTTTCTGTCCGATTGCCAATATATTTTCTTCTTTCCTCGGACGTACCCGCATCTCTGGGTGGATCGTCGGCTCATATGAAAGGCCAGGATATTGTTGTTTCAGCCACTCAAATGTTGCTTTTTCTTCCGGATTTACCGCATCCAGATAGATTCTTGTCACAGAAAAGCCATGTGTCAGTAACAGCTTTGCAAGCTCCAGCGGTCTTGGATGAAATGTGTGATCAATCATAACCGGTACATCTCCGATCACTTTTCTGGTTTTTTCTAAGGCAGCTTCACACAGTGCAATCTCGCTTTGTATAATTCCTTCTGGTAATTTCTCCATGTACATATCTGGATCTTTCATACTCTCTACATCTTTCGCATTTCCTCCAACCGCCTGCTCCAACGTCTTCCACTGCATGATAATCTCATCATAATCAAAGCTTCCCGGAAGATATAACGCTTTCTTTCCAAGCCTCTCTGCCTGACTTTCCAGTCCATATTTTCCAGGCGGATAGCATGCTATGAATATTCTACTGTCTGCAAGGTTCTCATAAGCTTTCCATGAGTCACAGGTCGGAAGTTCTCTCACTTCTATATTCTCTGCCTTCAACAAACGTTTGATATCACTCGTCTTATCCAGCGCAAAATCACTGCCTAAAATTGTCACTGATCTTTCTGAATCAGACTTCCCTGCATTTCTTTCCGGAAGTGCGTCGTAGATCGACTTCCGAAGCTTCTGATCCGGCGTCAGTCCGTGCTTCTGCATGATCGGATCCATATAACAGCGGATGAAAAAGATCTCCGGAAATCTCGCTTCCAATTCTTCATATACCCGTTCCAGATCACATCCCAGGAAATGATGCAGGCATACTGTAAATAATAATACCGCCTTCGGATGATCGCCTCGTTTCTTTAATACATCTGTCACTCCCTCGATCGTCACATCTTCCAGATTACCATTCAGAAGGTCCTCCTCTTCTACGATCACAAAAGAGAACCTGTCTACGGCATTCATCTCGGCTGCTGTCAGAACAACTCCCCGCATACAGTTATCCGCACAGACATAGATCTGGATCGCTTCCGGAAGAAGCATTCCCGTATGAACAATATTCCAGTTCCCATGCGCCGGGGAATTGAATTCCAGACCGCTTGATTCTCCGGCTTTCTTTAACATTTCCATCCCTCCCCGGATTCTTTTGACAACTCATAGATTACTTCCGCAAGCTTTCTATATTCTTCCGCCATCTCACTGCCTGGGAAACACTCCATAACCGTCTTTCCTTCTTCTTCCGCTTCTGCCACAAGTTCACTGTGAGATAATGTTCCTATCACCTGTGTCTTGAAATCATCTGCCAGCTCTTTTACCTTCTCTTCTTCTCTTGCCACATTTCTGCGATTTAAGATAATCCCTCCAAGAGACGCATATCCACGGGTCTTGAAATTCTCCACTGCCATCGCAATATTTGCCCCGGCATGGATTGCCATATTTTCTCCCGAAGTAATGATAAAGACTTTATCCGCATATCCTTTCCTCATCGGCATAGAAAATCCACCGCATACAACATCCCCGAGTACATCATAAAGTACAACATCCGGCTGATATACTTCATATGCTCCTGTCTCTTTTAACTTTTCCAGTGCCGTGATAATTCCTCTTCCTGCACATCCAAGTCCCGGTGTCGGACCACCTGCCTCTACACAGATCACACCCTGATAGCCGGTCCGCACCATATCTTCTAATCTCAGATCCTGCTTCTTTTCCCGGAAGAGGTCCAGTACAGTCGGCACCGCTTCCCCGTGTCTTAATGCAATCGTCGAATCCGCTTTCGGATCACATCCGATCTGCATCACTTTCAGTCCTTTTTCCGCCAGTGCCACAGCTACATTAGACACGGTTGTTGATTTTCCGATCCCGCCTTTTCCATATACTGCAATCTTAATCATACTATTTTTATTCTCCTGCTTTCGTAATAATATTCGAATACGCCGTCTTCGTGGATATCCCGCTCAGACGACCGATCTTGCCGGATAACATACTGATCACATCCTGCGGTGCATCAATAGCAATACTGATAATATTAATACCTTTTTCCCGATATGGAATTCCCATTCTTCCGATAATATACTGTCCTGCCTCATGAAGCAGATGATTCAATGTCTCGATCGCTTCCGGATTTTCCACAATGATAGAAATAACTGCCACTCTTGTATCCATTGATACCCTCCTAACAGATGCGCGGCAGTAATTCCCCGCCCGGCTGCGGAAGTAATGCCTGCGTTCCGATCTCCGTCAACATCACTACTTTTCCCGGCTGCTCTTCGGTCACTTCACCGATAATTGCCGCATCCTGTGAATATGGACATACTTTCAATGCATCCACGATCGTCTGTGCCTGTTCTTTCGGCGCCATGATCACAAGCCGTCCTTCACATGCAAGATAGAGCGGCTCCAGTCCAAGCATTCCACATACGCCTCGTACCTCCGGTGCAACCGGAATCTTCGAAGCATCCAGACGAATGCCTACCTGGCTCTGTCCTGCAATCTCATACAGCACAGTTCCGACTCCTCCTCTGGTCGCATCACGGATCACATGCAGTTCATGCGTTGCATCCATCACTGCTTTTACATTCGCCCAGAGTGGTGCACAGTCACTCGTCACATCCGCATCGATTCCAAAATCTTCTCTCGCAAGAAGGATCGTGCATCCGTGTCTTCCTATATCTCCTGTCACAATGATCGCATCGCCCGGTTTTGCAAGATTTCCCGCAACTTCGACTCCATCCGTGATCTCACCGATACCTGTTGTCGTGATAAAGACTCCGTCCACCTGCCCTTTTCCGGCAACCTTGGTATCTCCTGATACGATTCGGACTCCGGCTTCTTTCGCCGTCTTCTCCATTGCTTCTGCAATCTCTTCCAGTTTTTCCATCGGAAATCCCTCTTCGATCACAAATGCACAGGTCAGGTATAATGGTTTTGCTCCCATACAGGAAAGATCATTGACCGTACCGCAGATGGAAAGCTTTCCGATATTTCCTCCCGGATAGAATGCCGGTGATACGATAAATCCATCGGTAGACACTGCCATCTTTCCAATCGGCGGCGTCAGGACTGCCGCATCATCCGCAGTCAGATCCGGATTATCAAAATGTGCTTTAAAGATCATATCGATCAACTCTGACGTCTGGCGTCCTCCTGCACCATGTGCCATCGTCACAGTTTTCCCCACTAATCTTGCTTTTCTTGCTTCATTATCCACATACTCATTCATCTTGTCCACTTCCTTGTTATTTTCCGTCTATTTTCTTATTCTCTTCCATACATATAATATGCTGAACAGGCTCCCTCTCCGGATACCATACATGCACCTACCGGATGCTGCGGTGTACAGACCTTTCCAAATACTTTGCAGTCGGATGGTTTACATTTTCCCTGTAATACATCCCCGCATCTGCAGGCCGGATTCGCCCTTCCTTCCATCTTCGGAACCTGATATTTCTTTCTGGCATCATACATGTCCCATTCATCACGTAACCTAAGTCCGGATCCCGGTATGATTCCGAGTCCTCTCCATTCACTGTCACATGCTTCCATCAGCGTATCCACCAGTCTCTGCGCTTCCTTACTGCCTTCTTCTGTCACTACACGCGGATAACAATTTACAAAGAAAGGTTTCCCTTTCTGAAAATGTGTCAGCGCAACTGCCAGTGCAGTCAGAAGTTCTTTTGCCGTAAAGCCTGCCACCACACCGCTTACACCTTCCTGCACCAGTTCTTCACAAAGCTTTGTTCCTGTGATCGCATTGACATGTCCCGGATATAAGAAAATGTCTGCGCTTCCTTTTAATGCTTCGTATGCCTGCGGCATCGTTTTGTTTGCGATCAGCATGGAATAGTTCGTGATTCCTTCTTCTTCTGCTTTTTTGACAGACAGACATCCCGCCGGAGTCGTCGTCTCGAATCCTACAGATAAGAATACAACCTCTTCTTCCGGATGTTCTTTTGCATATTTTTCCGCATCGGCAGGTGAATAGACGATATGGATCTTCCCGCCTTCGCTTCTTGCATCTGCCAGACTCTTCTTACTTCCCGGCACACGCACCAGATCTCCGAATGTACAGATTGTCACACTCTTTTCCAGAGCCAGATAAACTGCCTCATCGATATAACTTACCGGTGTGACACAGACCGGACACCCGGGACCAGAGATCAATTCTACCTGCTTTGGAAGAAGTTTGCGGATACCCAGACGGAAGATTTCATGTGTATGTGTCCCGCATACTTCCATGATCCGGACTGCAGGGCCGTCATATCCTTCTATGATCTCTCTTGCCGTTTTCTTTCCTTCACTCATTACAGAAGTTCCTCCATCAACTGATCTGTCTCACTGTCATCTTCATCGGTAATTTTTGCAATGGCGATTCCTGCATGCACCATTACATAATCTCCCGGTTCCAGATCTTCCAGTAATTCTGAAGAGACCGATCTTTTTGCACCCCCCGCGTCTACAACTGCCGTACCATCACTGATACGGACTACTTTTGCTGATAATCCTACACACATGTTATTTTCCCTCCTGAATATACTGCATGGCATATGTTGCCTGCCCCAGTGCGATCCCGCCGTCATTTGCCGGGATCAGGTGATGTCTGAGTACGGTAAAATGTTCTTTTTCCAGACCTTCTTCCACCATTCTCAACAACAGCCGATTTTGGAATACACCGCCGCTTAATGCCACACAATTACATTTTGTTTTCTTTCTGATCTTCCTGCAGCCGTCAGTTATGAGGTCTGCCAACTTTTGATGAAAGATATAAGCTAATTTTTCTGCCTGAATGCCTTCTGTTTTCTTCTCTGTCAGATATTTTATAAGGCTTCCTGTCTTCATAATCAGCCTGTCTTCCGGCTCTTTCTTTTCTTCATCCGGACCGCTTTCACCATCTGCCGGCTCATCAATTTCCCAGATCTCTTTCTCATAAGCTTCTGCGGCAAATTCAAGTGCCATCGAAGCCTCCCCTTCGAACGTAGACTTCGTCCGGATTCCGAGAATTGCACTGACTGCATCGAACAGACGTCCCGCACTGGTTGATAGCACAGCATTCATTTTCCGGTCCGCCATGGCAAGAAGCACTTTGCATTCCGGTTCACTGCACAGGTTAATCTTCTTTACAATCTCCATTGTCTGCTCTTTATCCTGTGTCTGCTGATAGATCAGTGAAACTGCAATTCGCCATCCCTCTTTAGCAGAAATGTCGCCTCCGATCTGAAGAAATGGTTCGATACTTCCCATCCGTTCAAATCCGTGATAATCTGCAAGCAGAAGTTCGCCTCCCCAGATGGTTCCATCTGTACCATATCCGGTTCCGTCGAATGCCACGCCGATCACCTGCTCTTTCCGGTCATTTTCTGCCATACAGGATAAAATGTGTGCATAATGATGCTGGATCTTCACGACTGGAAGTCCCAGTTCTTCTGCAACGACTGTCGAGTTGTATTTTGGATGCAGATCACATGCTGCAACTTCCGGTTCTACCTCCAGAAGTGTCTCGAATCTGTGGATCGTCTCTTGCAACGCTTTTACAGTACGGAGATCTTCCAGATCCCCTACATACGGGGACAGATAGAAACGTCCATCCACTCCGATACAGAACGTATTCTTAAGTTCTCCGCCTGCGGCCAGCACCTGTCCTTTCCACGGCATCGTCACCATCATCGGAAGCGGCGCATAGCCTCTGGAGCGCCGGATCATATAAGGCTCTCCCTTATAAAAATCCATCACCGAATCGTCCGCCCGGATCCGGATCTTCCGGTCATGAGAAAGGATCAGATCACATAGTTGTGACAGTTCCTCCACCGCTTCTTTGTCATCCCTGCAGATCGGTGCACCGGAGGTATTGCCGCTCGTCATTACGAGATAATCCGGCATCTCGATTCCATCGTCATATTGAAATAACAGCATCTGTACCGGAGCATACGGAAGCATAACACCGACTTTCGGATTGCCCGGAGCGACAGATTCACAAATTCTTGCTCTGTTTTCGTCTGTTTCCATCATATTTTCGCCCACGTGTTCTGTAATTCTTTCTATACTTTTTTTGCGTTTTTCAAGTAACAGAATCGGCTTCTGGTGTCCATCCAGGATTTCCTCCTGCACTTCATTCACCAGACATTCCTGCTTTACCGCTTCCACATCCCGCGCCATCACGGCAAATGGTTTCGCCGGGCGGTTCTTTAATGTCCGCAGTCTCTGTACTGCTTCCTCGTTCGTCGCATCGCAGCAGAGATGAAATCCGCCGATTCCCTTGATTGCCACAATTCCACCATCATGGATCATTTTTCTTGTGGCAATGATTGCATCTCTTCCACGCTCTTTTCTTCCAATCAGATACACTTCCGGACCGCAATCGTTGCAGCATACCGGCTGTGCATCATAACGTCTGGTCGCCGGATCTTCATACTCCGAAGCACAGTCCGGGCACATCGGAAATTCCTTCATGCTGGTCCGTTCCCGGTCATATGGAAGTGCATCCAGGATCGTAAGTCTCGGACCACAGCAGGTGCAGTTGATAAATGGGTGCAGATAACGCCGGTCTTTTGGATCATACATTTCTTTCCTGCATTCCTCACAGATGGCAATATCCGGCGAGACAAAGATCTCCCCTTTTGTCTTCTCGCTTTCTATGATCTGAAAATCATTGAATTTCCCGTATTCTTCCTCATTTACATCTTCTGTATTGATCTTTAATATGGCAGCTCTCTTCGGCGGCTGCTTTTCCAGTCTCTCCAGAAAATCTTTTACACATTTTTCCTCTCCCTGTGCAAAGATTTCCACATAGGGACCTTTGTTACACACACTTCCGGTGATTCCGGCAGCCACTGCATGACGACTCACAGTCGGTCGGAAGCCGACACCCTGCACAATTCCGTAGACACGGATCTTCTTTGTTATCACCTGTATCCTCCCCGTCTGACTAAAACATATAGGTTTTCCATATATCCTATATCTTTCTTTTTCTCTATATTTCTTCTGCATCAATTATATTGCAGGACGATTATACATTCAGCTTTCCTGACACCGCGAAATGTGTCAGCGGAATAAATATCCCATCAAATTCCGGAATCATCCGCTCCATACATGGATCTGCAAAGATCACATCATATCCTTCTTTTTCCACCAGCGAAATAAAATCATCCTCTTCTTTCAGACCAATGTCATCTGCGGCATCGACATTCATATCCGTTAAAATCTCTTCTTTCCGCATAAACCATGTCGCCGTTGTGATTGCTTCTTTTTCCCCGGTTCGTTTTTCGATCTCCTTACGCACTGCATTTGCAATCACCTGCTGCTGTACGATCAGGATCTTCTTTCCTTGATAATTCACTTCCGGCATAAGTTCTGATGCCAGTGGATAGGCAATCTCATATGGTGTTCCGAACTGCTTTTGCAGATACTGCGCTGCCTTTAATGCTGCCGGAGATACGACCACATTCTTCGCTGCCAAAGAAGCATTTCTCACTTCATCCAGTCCATCTCCCATGCCATAGCAGATGGCACGCATTCCCTGGTCTGCATATACTTTCCGGATCTTATCTGCTGCCTTCAGGTCACTGACATCCTGCGGAGTCATGCCGATAATCCCGATACGTGGTCTGTCTTTATCATTCATATCCTCAGACTCTTCGTTCTTGTCACTGAATTTCTCGAACAATGCAAGATATGCCTTCTCTTCTCCCTTGTCATACAATTCCATTCCATCCGTATTCACCGTCAGGACCGAAAGATCCGTCTTCTTAGACAGCATCCGCTCCAGCGCCCGGTAATCCGTCCCGATCACTGCGGGAACCGGAGTCCCGATCACTGCTGCAAATGTCACATCCAGCTTTTCTGCCGCATCTGCAAGTTTTGCAACCAGTCTGTCGTCTCTTCCAAGGATCGCATCCATATCACGAAGTCCCGCACTGAATACCGCACTTCTGGTTTCAAACCATCTTGGCTCATCGAAGCCGCACACATTTCCCGTACATCCACCTGCATCACAGATGACCAGCATTCCGCCAAGTTCATATAACACCGACACTGCTCCCGACTGATCCGGTGCAAATGGTGTCAGATATTTTCTTAATCCTTTCATCGCCTACACCTCCAACAGTCTTTCGCACAAATGTCTCACACCCGCATATCCGTACGGCTGCACTTCTTCGTTCCACATCACATTTTCCGCATCCGGATGATAGTAGCAGGCATCTTTGCCAATTGTAATTGTAACCCCGCTCTCTTCCAGATCATAATACAGCATGGTTGGTTCCATATTGGAAAATACTTTTGTCTGCGGACTCAATTCAGATAAATTCTTCAGGTATACAAAATTCTCGGCGGTCAGCGTTCCATAGATCTCAGCCACCCGGAATCCATACTTTACAAGCGCCAGTGCCAGTTCGAACGGATCCCCGTTCATGCATTCCCCAATAGCAAAAACTGCATCCGGTTTAGCAGATTTCAAGCATTTTACGGAATCAAGTGCAGCAGCCTCCGCTTCATGATCTTCGAATGGAATCCCCAGAACATTTCCCAGTGCCTGATACTGCTTCGTTATCTTATCAATCTGGTACAATCTCCGAAGTTCGATAAACGGAATCTGCAATTTCTCATGAAAATCTTCCGCTGCAAATCTCGCTTCCGGATGTAATACCAGATTAAAATTCGCCTCCGCCATCGTCTGATACTCTTCGTAATCTTTGCATCTGGATATCTCGTGTACCGTCTTTACGCCCGCTTTTTCCAGCATTCCGTATAACTCACAGTCATCCATAAGCGGCGAGAAGAATCCCAGCAGATTCACGACATTTCCTTTTTTCTTCTTTGGTTCCAATAAAGAATATAAGGACTGGCGCACATGCACCATCGGCGGCTTCCGTCCTTCTCTTGTCAGGGCATACATATAGCATGGTCTCACCGGAAGTCCCGCTTTTTCTTCCGACTTTCTGCAGATACGCTCCATATCCGTACCCAGAAGTGCATCCACACAGGTAATACAGATCATCACAACCGACGGCTTCTTCGCAAGGCTGTCGCAGATCTCCTGCACTGCCTTCGGTACCTTCTTCAAATGTCTTCCCGTTACGATATCCGTCTCATCCATCGTAAGATAAAAGAAACGGTCCTCATACTGCGGCATGGAACTGATCATGGACGTATTCCGTCCGCAGCATCCCGGTGCCACAATCAGCATGATTGAATCCGGGATCGCAAGCCCCGCTCTCTTTACTCCAAATCCTTCCGCTCCCGGCGAGTTGAAAGCAAGCGTCGCCGGAGAACTGTAGATCAGATGTGTATTCGACCGGAACTGTTCCGGAATGTCATCTCTTCCCCGCTTCTGTAATTCTTCTACCGTACAATAATAGGCAGTCCCTCTCATACCTGTTCCTCATCTTTCCATAATATTTCCGCCAGATCATAGAAGCATTTACTGATGTCCGACTCCGGATTGCCCTCGATCACCGTCTTTCCCTGATCTTCGCAACGGTTAATTTCATCACTTCTTGGAATCTCTCCCACGATGTCAAATCCATGTTCTTTTGCAAATGTCTCTACTTTTTCGGTCTCATTTTCCACATTCCTGTGGTTCAGTACGATTCCGAACACTCTTGCATAACTTCTGTCTTCAAAGTTCTTTACTGCTTTGGAAATGTTGTCTGCCGCATAGAGTGCCATTTTCTCTCCGGATGTCACAATCAGCACTTTCTCTGCATAATCTTCCCGGATCGGTGCTGCAAATCCCCCACAGACCACGTCCCCAAGTACGTCATACAGAACGACATCCGGCCGATAGGTCTCGAATAATTTCAAATCTTCCAGTAACTGGAATGTCGCAATGATTCCTCTCCCGGCACAGCCAAGTCCCGGTGTCGGACCTCCCGTCTCGATACATAAGACATTTCCGAATCCTTCTTTTGCAATGTCTTCCAGTTTCTCCGGTTCCTCATCTTCCTCTCTCATATAATTCATGACCGGTCTTAACGGTTCCCCGCCGAGCAGGTTCATCGTCGAATCTGCCTTCGGGTCACAGCCGATCTGGATTACTTTCTTCCCCATCGTGGCAAATGCTGCCGCCAGATTGGATGTGACGGTGGATTTCCCGATTCCGCCTTTGCCGTAGATTGCTATTTTTAACATGTGTGTTCCTCCTGCATGTTCTGCTTACATATTTGTTCAAATGAAAAAGAACATTTTATATACACAAGCCGGCTCTCTTTTCGTTATCTGAAGCCGCCTTATTCTGTATACAAAATGCTCTTTTTTGTTTTTTCCAATGTATAATGCGAATACATGGTATCGAAATACCATGTGTCGGAAATAAGGAAGTTCTTAACTATTCCTGCTCGGGATGCTGCCTTGCAGTCAGAGTCGTCCTTGTATATTCTATTCTATTTTCTTTTCTGCTTTCCTGTTTCTTACTATTTTATCATACAATATTATACTTGTGCATCAAAAAAACTTTTGCTTCGTGATTTTTTATCTCTGCTATCCCTTCACACCTTTCCGATACACCATATATGAGATCGCCGCCGTAACAGCCTCCGTGATCCAGAACGCATGCCATACTCCGACCGCTCCCATAAAACGGCTCACAATAAATGCTGCCGGAATGATCACAACCACATATCTGCATAACGAAATGATCAGTGAATGCACACCTTTTCCAAGACCTTCCAGTGCACCGCTGCAGATAACCGATACGGATGAAGCAATGAAGCCAAGACTGATGACTCTGAGTGCCACACTTCCCGCCTGCATCGTTACCGGATTCGCCGTAAATAGCCCCATCAGCTGTCCCGGAACTGCCAGGCAGATTACCGTTCCGACCGTCATCATCACGAGTACCAGGATCAGGCCGTCCCGAAAGATCTTATGTACACGCTTATGCTCTCCCGCTCCGTAATTATATCCGAGAAGCGGACGCATTCCCTGCACGATTCCATTTGCCGGAAGGTACAGGAAGGTCTGCAGCTTATAATAGACTCCGAGAACGAATACATAGACTTCCCCATAGCCTGTAAGTATTACATTCAATACAGAGATCAACAGTGACGGAAGTGCCAGGTTCAGACTTGCCGGAATTCCGATCACGTATAACTTCTTCCATAATCTAAGGTCCACCTTCAGATATTTCTTTCTGTATTTCACTGGAAGCGGATTCGCGATATAAAGGATCAGATACAGCAGTGCCGCTGCTGCCTGTCCGATTCCTGTTGCAAGTGCGGCTCCTTCGATTCCCATCTTCGGGAATGGTCCGAGTCCGAAGATCATGACCGGATCCAGGATAATGTTGATGACCGCACCTGACATCATACAGGTCATCGACTCTACCATACGGCCGACTGCCTGAAATGTCTTCTCAAATACCAGTTGCCAAGATAATGCTGTGGCAAATAAAAATGCAATTCTTGAATAACGCACACCATAGTCCACGATCTGTGCATTTCCCGTAAACATCTGTAAAAACGGTCTCATTACGACAATTCCCAGAATCATAAAACCGATTCCGTGAATGGTTCCGAGCAGCATTCCCTGTGTTGCTGCCCTGTCTGCCATCTCTTTATCCTGAGCTCCCAGGTAAAATGAGATGACCGCATTGATTCCGATTCCAAATCCGATCATCACGGCATTGACCAGATTCTGCACTGGATACACCAGTGATAATGCCGTCATGGCATCTTCGCTGATCCTGGCGATGAAGAAGCTGTCCACAATATTGTAAAGTGAACTCACCATCATAGAAAGCACCATCGGCAGTGCCATTGACAATATCAGTTTTAACACCGGCTGTTCTTTCATATATGTCTGATCCATATAATTTCCCCTTTCTTTTTCCACATACATAACATATCAATTTTATTATGGATTTTATGATTTCTATGCACTAAAAAAGCCACATGACCGAACGCATCAGTCATGTGGCGAAAAATAGATTGCTCCAGAAAAATCCACACATATTTTAGAGGCACATTATAGCATTATCTTTTGACGAATGTCAACCACTGATCTCGTGGGTTTTTAACAAATCTTATTCCTGTTAGATTATGTATTTGGATTATATATTATTCTCCGAGGAAATATTTACCGTATGCATCCGCTGCTTTGATCGCTGCACATACAGTCTCCGGTGTTACCTCGAATGGCATATTGTGAAGCGTGTCGTTCTCTGCACAGGCTGCCGTTGCAACTGCCATCAGCTTCTCATCTGTTACTTCTGTGATTCCCAGTTCTTTTAATGTCACAGGCAGTCCCAGTTCGATACACCAGTCGATGATATCTTCCAGTTCTTCTGCCGGAATGTTCTCCAGTACCAGCTGTGTAATCGTTCCAAATGCGACTTTCTCGCCATGATACATGTGATGGCACTCATCCAGTACGGTAAATCCATTATGAATTGCGTGCGCTCCTGCAAGTCCTCCACTCTCAAATCCGATACCACTCAGCAATGTATTGGCTTCGATGACTTTTTCTACAGCCGGTGTACATGCTCCTGCTTCCAAAGCAAGTTTTGCCTTTACTCCTTCTGCCATCAGCGTATCAAAACAAAGTTTTGCAAGTGCGATCGCTGCCTGTGTAACCTGTCCACCCGCACATGTCGTTGCTCCGCTTACCTGACAGGCTCTTGCTTCAAAATATGTTGCCAGCGCATCACCCATTCCGGAAACAGTAAGTCTTACCGGTGACTTTGCAATGATCTCAGTATCCATCAGCACCATGTCCGGGTTGGCCGGAAGGAATAAGTACTCTTCGAATACACCAGCATCTGTATAAATAACAGACAGTGCGCTGCAAGGTGCATCTGTTGAAGCGATCGTCGGACAGATCAGAACCGGTGCTTCTTTATAATAAGCAACTGCCTTGGCCGTGTCCAGGATCTTACCACCGCCGATACCGATCACGACATCACAGCCCTTCTCATTCATGATGTCTACCAGTCGGTTGATCTCATTCTTACTGCATTCTCTGTTGAAATACTCGTACACAGGTGTGATCTCGTATCCTTCAAATCCGGTATTTACAACGTCCCCGATACGTTTATATCCGGATTCTGTGATCAGTACGAGTGCTTTTTTGCCATACTTCTGAGCATATTCACCCAGCTTCTTCAGCTCACCTGCACCCTGTACATATTTACTTGGACTACATAAAATCTTTGCCATGCTATTACCCTCCTGTAATCTTCACGTTTTATATGTTATTTTATTAACAATCTGATTTTATTGTATGCTATTGATACAATTGTGTCAATAAAACAGGAGGAAAACATTTACTTTTCTTAGTGTCATATCACTATGCCCTGACAGTGATCTATCTCATGCTGAATAATCTGTGCCGTCCATCCGGTATATTTCTGTCTCTGCTTTTTGAAATTCATGTCCTGATATTCTACTTCAATCTCCTGATACCGGGTGCATTTTCTCACACCGGTAAGGGAAAGGCAGCCTTCTTCCGTCTCATATTTTCCGAAACGTTTTACAATCTTCGGATTGAACATTGCCATATTCATGAATCCCATATTAACGGCTATGATACATTTCTTCACTCCGATCATATTCGCTGCCATGCCGACACAGCCTTCCTCGTGCGCTTTCAATGTATCTAACAAATCCACTGCAACCTGCTTGTCCGCCTCTGTTGCCGGCTCGGATCTCTGGTTCAGGAAAAATATGTCTTTCATAATCGGTCTTATCATGCTTTGTTACTCTCTTTCGTATGCGTTTTCATATAATTATAAAATTCTTGGTGCAGCCGCTGGAATTCTTCCGGTGCATGCATCGCATGTCGGTAAAGAAATCTGTTGCCAAATTCACTCTGGTATACTCTGCTTAGAACCCCTGCCAGCATTCCTGTCGGCATATCTTTGATCATATAGAGCTTTGCCGGGCACAACATTCCCTTCTGGGCGATCCACTTCAGGTTCTTTTTCATCCGATAAGCTGTCAGCGTCATCAATTTTTCATTTGCACAGATTTTTTCCGGATGTCTGCTCTGATAATAAGCATCTGCCAGCGGAATGATCACGCCAAGATGTGATATCTGCCAGTGATGCATTTCCGGAACGATCTGGTATGGAATGTGGCTTCTTCTAAATATATATGCCAATGCTTCTTCCCGGCTGCTCTTTCTTCCTCCGATCTCACCGAATGTTGTCGGCTGGATTGCTCTTGGCAGAAGCTGCGCATCCAGAATTCCGCCTTCAATGCAGCCGCCCGCTCCCGGAAATGCCGGAATGATCCTGCCTTTTCCACAGATTTTCTCCCACCTGCCATATGGTTTAATCGTATTAATCATCGTGACAACATTCGGACTTTTATTCTTACTGATATCTTCCAATGCTTCTTCTACTTGATTCTCACGTACGGTCAGGAAAATAAACTGGTAGCGGTCATCCGGTTTTAATTCCCCGATTGCTTTTATCTCTACTTTATGCGTTCTTGTTTTTCCTCTGTACCATAGGCCGTGTTCCTGTAATTCTTTTAACCTCTGTCCTCTTGCCAGGATTGTTACATCCAGTCCTGCTTTGGCGAATCTGGATGCGTAGAAGCTTCCAATGACTCCGGCGCCGTAGATTAGGATCCGCATGGTGTTTCCTCCTTAGTATATATTCGTATGTTCTGTATGATTTCTTGTATTCTTTAATATATATCTTCTGTTATAGCATCTGTTGTAATTCTAACACCCGGACTTTTGGATTTCAACATTGTCACCGTTTATGGTACCTCTGATTGTATTCTATTTTCTATTTTTCATTTGTTAACAATTTCTTCCTAATTCCATCACATTTTCATCACATATTCCTTCTATACTAAGAATTGTTCGAAAGAACAAACACTTTAAATCTTTTTCATAACTTTTTCCTCAGGACTGCACTCCTCCCAAACAATGCAGTCCTATTTTTTTACAAAATTACCGGAGGGGACACAAAAAAGCCACAAACTCCGTCCACACTGGCCCATTAGAAATTGTTGTCAGAACATTTCAAAAATTAATCCTTTAAATTCACTAAAATTCTAGTCATTTTATCCAATTCATGTTATTATCTTAAATAAGATTTTTAACAAAACGCACAGGAAGGAGCATTTTAACAATGGACGAAAGAATTAGCCGCGTATTGGAAAAAATGAAAGAGAAAGGAATTGATCAGTTATTGGTATCTGATCCACTGAGCATCCGCTTTTTAACAGGCATCATGGTAAATCCTGGGGAAAGATTATATGCACTGTTACTCAGAACAAGTGGAAAGCATACATTATTCCTGAACTATCTGTATTATGTATCAAATACAGGATTTGAAGAAGTATGGTTCAGTGACATGGATGATCAGATTGGGGTTCTGATGGAGCACATCGATACAAAGAGCACTCTTGGAATTGACAAGACATGGCCGGCTCGTTTCCTCATTCCACTTCAGGAGCGCTGCCCTGAGATGAAGACAATCTGGGGATCTGACTGCGTAGACGGTGTTCGTGCAGTTAAGAATGAAGAAGAGATTGCAATCATGAAACAGGCATCTGTTATCAATGATAAGGTTATGGAAAGAGTTGCAGACTTCATCAAAGAAGGTATGACAGAAAAAGAAGTTGCTGACTTCATCGATGCTGAGTACCTGAAAGAAGGAGCAAGCGGAGTAAGCTTTGATACCATCGTATGTTTCGGAGCCAACGCTGCTGACCAGCACCATACACCAAGTGAGACAAGAACTCTGAAAGCCGGAGAATGTGTCCTGATCGATATGGGATGTATCTGGAATGGTTACTGCTCAGATATGACAAGAACATTCTACTGCAAGAGCGTAGACGATGAGCAGGCTGCTATCCATGATCTGGTTCGTACAGCCGTTGAGAAAGCTGAAGCCGTTATCAAACCTGGTGTACGTTTCTGTGATATCGACGCTCAGGCAAGAGATCTGATCGACGAAGCCGGATACAGCGAATATTGGAGAATCCGTCTTGGACACTTCATCGGACAGGAAGATCACGAGTATGGTGATGTAAGCCCGATCAACAAGAATGTAGCTGAGCCTGGTATGATCTTCTCTATCGAGCCTGGTATCTACCTCGAAGGAAAATACGGTGTTCGTGTTGAAGACCTTGTTCTCGTAACAGAAGACGGACATGAACTTCTGAATGCTGTAGATAAGAAATACCGCATTGTTGGTTAATTTTAAATCTTACATATTATTTTTTTAAGGCAGGACTTCATTTCCTGCCTTTTTATGTGCCAAAGTTTTCTGTATCTACAGAACCTGCCACCGGCAGCTTCTTCCGAACGCATGGCGATTAAAATAAGCCGGAAGACATTACATCTTCCGGCTTATTCCTAATTACCATTCAAGTTCACATTTTCTATTCTATATTTTCTGACTCGGCTTTCTCTTGCTCAGCTTTTTCTTACTCAGCCTTTTCTCTACGCTCATCCAGTTCTTTTCTGACTGTCGGATAGATCTTATCAATTCCCATGAATAAGTACCAGATGATAAGAACGATCACTGTAATCACCAGTGGCAGATACAGGAACAGTCCTTTGATTGCGAAGATTGCACTTGCTGACTGAACGGCTGCTGTTCCGTCATAATGTCCGGCTGCCAGGATCCATCCAAGTGCTGCTGTTCCAAGTCCGGTTCCGATCTTCTGTCCGAAGCTTGTCACACTATAAGTAATTCCTTCTTCACGGACTCCGTCTTTCCATTCACTGTAATCTACGACATCTCCGACAATTGCGAACAGGCATGAATACAATGCCGCATGTCCGATTCCCTGTAACACCAGACCAGTGTAAATCATTGGAAGATTAACAGGTCCTGCGATTTCAAGCACCAGTCCTGCTGCGTAGAATAAGAATCCTACAAACAGTGCTTTGATCTTTCCGAATCTTTTTGTAAATACCGGGATCAACATAATCGTAAGGATGGTCGGGATATAGTTGAACATGGTCATTGTACTGTTCAGCATCTCATCCCCTAATACGTATTTTGCATAGTAGATTCTGGATCCTCCGGTTAATCCAAGCGATGTATAGATCACTGCAAATGCAAGTGTGATCAGGATAAAGTATTTATTTCTGCAAAGGGTCTTAATTGTTTTCAGCGGATGTGTCTTCTTCTTCGCTGTTGTTTCTTTTTTGATTGGTTTGTATCTTTCTTTTGTTCCGGCAAATGTTGTGATGAACATTCCAAGTGCTACGATTGCATACACGATACTCATGCATGTCCAGCCACGCTGTCCGTTTCCAAGGAAATGTACCAGTGGAATCGTGATCACGTTAATCACAAGCTGTGCGATCATGGTAAATTCAAAACGGATCGTGTTCATGACATTTCTGTCGTGCTGCTCTGTGGTTACCAGTGAAAGCATTGTATTATAAGAAAGGTTAGATGCTGTAAAGCATACCGCTGCAAGGAATATGTATACAAGTAACAGGTAAATTGCTTTTCCATTTGCACCAAGGTCCGGCACTGTAAAGATCATGATCAGGCTGATGACCAGCGGTGGCGCACTCCAGAGTACCCACGGACGGGCTTTTCCCCATCTGGTGTTCGTCTTATCTATAATGATTCCCATAAAAAGATCCGATACGCCATCGAATAATCTGGCGATCAGCATCAGTGTTCCTACTATTCCTGCAGCAATACCTGCCACATCAGTACAATATATCGTCAGGAAAGAGGCTACCGTTGTCCATACCAGATTTGCTCCGATATCACCTACTCCATAACAGATTTTCTCTCCCAGAGATACTTTCATTCCATCCGCATTCTCTGTGATGGCTTCCTGTGTATTCTGTCCGGCTTTTTCTTTACTCACTCCGACGGATATTTTATCAACCGCTTCCATCTTAATTCCTCCTCTTTTTTGTTCTGAACCCACTATATCAGAATCCAAATTTTAAAAAGGAGCAATTTTTTCGGAAAGGAGTAATTTTATAAACTGTTATGCATTAATCCGCCTGTATTCATTTGGAAGCATCCCTTCTTCCTGTTTAAATACTTTACTCATATACTTTGGATTGGAAAATCCAGTCATTGCAGCTATCTGATTTAATTTCAGATCTGTATCCAGAAGTAATTCTTTCACATGCATGATTTTAAATTTTCGTACCGTCTCCGTAAAGGAAGTCCCCGTTTCTTTCTTTAATTGTGTTCCCAGATATTGCTCTGTAACATGAAGTCTTCTGGCTGTTTCTTCCAAAGTAATCCCGTCACTATAACATTCTTTCATAATTATCAGTGCTTTTTGTACCAGATATTCAGAAGATGTCTGGTTGATCTGACTTATCTCGATGCTGGAGAATAATTCCATCATGACTGCTTCTATCTCCTCCCAAGAAACTGCACCTAAGATTGTCTTTAACACTCTCTGAACCATCAATTCCTCATCCCGCAATGTGCCACACTCCTTGGCTGTATTGATTATCGCATATGCGAAACGGATACACACTTCTCTGAGTTCCTGTGGACTGTGTACTTCTATGCGTCCATATTTCATGAATTTCTGAAAACAACCGGTAAATTCTTCTGCATTCATATGTATTACTGCACTTCTGGCCCTGTTTTCAAGCTCTGCCGGATAAATGAACTGATACGTTCTCATCTGTAGAATTTTCTCGCATTCTATCAATACTCTGTCTCCGAGTATCAGATGCCAGCCACATGCCTTTTCTAATTCCAGCTCTGTCTCAGTCAGTCTGTTAAGTCCCTTACATTCCTTCCATGTAAATACGCCACGGTCATGCAGTCTTACGGAACATGCCGGTACTACCGAATGTTTTACGTATTTCAATAATTTACTGACATCTTCCTCACCATAAAAGCAGACCAATGCGGCCTGTTGTTTTTCACGAGGCAGCCAGCACAGTTTCCGTTCCGGATTGTGTTCTTTCAATTCCTCCAGAAATAATCCGACTTCTTTCTTCTCACTTTCATAATATTTTCCAAGGAAAATGTACATACAATACAGGCTGTGTCCCTGAATGATTCCATAATTATCTGCCAGCACAGCGTCCAGCCTTTCATTCTTCTCATATTCACCATCCAGGATATCCTTCAGAATCTTTTCCAATGAAAGAGAATTCTTTCCCCTCTGTTCTACAAATAACTCTTCTTTAATTTTTTCCAGCGTTTTCTTTAGTTCTGTCAGATTCACCGGTTTTAGCAGATAATTTTCAATTCCCAGTTCGATTGCTTTTTTCGCATAGCTGAAATCCGAGTAGGCTGTAAGAATAATCACTTTTGTATAGATTCCTCTTGCCCGTGCTTCTTTCAGCATCTGCAGTCCATCCATATCCGGCATCTGGATATCCAGCATGATCAGATCCGGCATTTCCTCTTCCAGAAGTATCAGTCCTTCTGCTCCATTCTCCGCACTGCCTACGACCTGATATTCCGGACTTATCTTATTTAAAATATGTACAAGTCCTTCTCTGATCGGTTTTTCATCTTCAACAACTGCTATCTTCATCTTTTTGTTCCTCCTGCAATGGCACAAACAAATGTACTTTCACTCCACTTGGAGATACATTTTCAAAATAAATCACTGCATCTTCTCCGTAATAAAGTTTCAGACGTTTTCTTACATTCGAGATTCCAAAATGATTCTTGATCTCTTTTCCCATATTCAGGTCTTTCAACTGATCTTCTTCTATATGCCGGCCGTTGTTTGCGATAATAATATGCATCTGTTCTTCCGCTTTGGATACCTCGATCGTCAGACGATGTGCTCCTTCATAACCACGGAAACTATATTTGATCGCATTTTCCACAAATGGCTGCAGCAGCATCTTGTGAATCTTGCATTTCCCGTACGAATCTTGAATTTTAAATTCCAGTTCAATCTCTTCTCCCAGTTTTTCCTGCTGGAGAAGGATGTATTTTTCCAGCCATCCTTTTTCCGCATCAATTGTGGTAAATTCACCGGCATCATTGATCGCATAGCGTAGGATGTCCGCAAGTGCCACCAACATCTCGCTGATCTCATATTGTTCATTCTCAATTGCTTTCCAGTTGATCGTATCCAGAATATTATAAAGGAAATGTGGATCGATCTGAGCCTCTAATGCAGAGATTTCTGCATTCTTCTGCTCCATTGCCGATTCTTTTACCTGTCCGATCAAATTGTGGATACGTTCCGACATTTCATTAAATCCTTCAGATATTTCCTGAATCTCTGTACTGTCTTTTTCTTTGACTTCAAGCTTTTCCCGGAAATTATCTTTTTCGAGATTTTTCATTGCATCCACAATGTCATTTACCGATATCATGACCGGTTTGGTAACACGATAGATCAGAAGGACAAAGATCAGCAGAACAGCAAGCGCTACCATGATCCAGAATATCACCTGTTCTTCAATTGCTTTCTGATATTCACGAATCGACTGACATAAGAGGATTGACCAGCCGCTTCTGGCATTTTTGATTGCCTTCTGATTAACCTTTGCACTATCCAAAGCCTTCTCTTGCCGGCCAAGCATCTTTGTATCTTCTGCCCCTACGATCACTCCGTCTTTCACAAGATATACTCTGGACCCTTTTCCTGCGCTTAATACCGATTCCAGTTCATCCAAATTGACAGACAGGATTACATATCCTAGATCCTCACTGATATCCCAGTAATTAACGACCTTTCTCCCGATATGAAACATACGCTCAGGATTGTCCGTATCTTTATCAACATCATAGGACAGCAGCTTTGTCTCATCCGGAATTTTTACCTTTTCCATCCATGTACTATTCACCGAAGATGACGACAGTCGGTCGTAAAATATCCGCCTCTTGTCTGAAAGCACAAGCTGGATTCCGTCAACTCCTTCATTTCTATTACAGATATGGGCAAAATCTCTTCTCATATTATATGCATCCGCTTCCGGAATTTCTTCCGAATCATTTGCATTTACTACAAGGCTCAGAAATTCTTCATCTGTTGTAATAGCATAAAGTAACGTTTCGTATTTATCCAGCGTCATATTCAGGCTCTGATTTGCTTTCTGCAAGTCAGCCTCTGCCTGATTGTTCATATTCTCTAATGTACTTGTCTTTAATCTCTCCTGCGATATCAGTGCAAAAATAGCAAGCGGAATACATGCCGTAATGATAAATGACGGGATCAATATCTGCCGGAGATTCTTCTTTCGCTTTTTCATTTTTTTTCCGCTCCAATACTCTCTATCTTCTCCGCACCTTTATCCAGTATCGTCTGTGAATCTTCTTCATTTACCAGGATCTCTCTTAATGTATCGGAAAGAGTCAATGAGATCTGCGGCCAGTTACTGCTGATCTCTCTTATCCTTGCAGTCTGATACAGATCTATAAATGCCCCTTTTTCTTCATCGTTTTTGAACTGTTGCTGCATAATCTCCTGCCTTGGTGCAAGAAATCCGAATTCATCTATGTAGCTTTTCATTCGATTCTCATCAGCAAGAAATCTCAGAAACTGAACCGCATATTCCTTATTTTCATTATTTGCCACCGCCAGAATCTCTCCTCCTGCAACTGTCACCGGATTGTCTCCACATGGAATTGCTGCCACTCCAAATTCGAGATCCGGATTGCCTTCTCGGATGCTGTCGATTGCCATAGAAGAATTGAACATCATTGCAATCTTGCCCTTTATAAACTGATTCGTCAGATCTCCCATCGTTAGGGAAATACTCTGCAGACTTAAGCTTCCTTCCTGTTCCATATTTCTCAAAAACAGAAAAGCCTGCTGCCCGCTTGCTGTATTAATACGATGGATATCGCCACCCATAGACCACAGGATCGGCAGGAACTCATACATACTTTCTTCCGTCTGCAATGCTGTGATTGCGAATCCTTTTATCGTTTTATCACTGACCTTCGCCGCAATTTTTTCGAATTCTTCCCAATTGTCCGGGACTTTACATCCGGCTTTCTCCAGAATCTTCTTATTATAAAACATCGCCGTACAGTTCACTCCAAACGGCTGTCCATAGATTCTTCCATCCGCAGAACATGGTGCCAGCGCTTTTTCTGAATACTCCTGTAATTCCGGGATCTCATCTGTCAGATCTGCAAATGGTTTCATCTGATGGAGAAATTGAAAATCCGAAGAATCCACCAACGCAATATCCGGCATTTTTTCTTCCGACATGGACAATGCTAGCTGTTTCTTGAAATCTTCATCCGGTATGTAGGATACCTTAACTTCTATTTTATCTTGTGACTGGTTAAACTGATCTACCAGTTCTTCCAGATGCTGCTGGTTTCCCGGAATGTCCCAGTAATGCCACAGTTCGATTTGTTTTTTCTTTGTTATTTTTGTTTTCTCTTGTTTCTGGCAGCCTCCGCACATGAACATGGAAGCGATCATTACTGCACACAGGCAGACAGAAATGTATTTTCCTGTTCTCTTCATCTTCTTTCTCCAGTTTTTAAGTTCTTTTCCAGTCCTTACCACTTTTGGCACTTAGTACTTCCAGCGCTTACTACTGTACCTTTATCTGTCCCAGTATCTCCCCGATCGGTGCCGCAATCGTCAACTCCGCACCAACTTCTCTGGCTGTTGCACCCTTATTGATCACCACCAGATGTTTTCCTCTGAAATAATCAATAAATCCTGCTGCCGGATAAACGATCAGTGATGTACCACCTATGATCAGCGTATCTGCTTCACTTATTGCCTTCACACTCTTATTGATCACAGCAGAATCAAGACCTTCCTCATAAAGTACAACATCCGGTTTGAGCATTCCTCCGCAGCTGCATCTCGGGATTCCGTCTGCATGTTTTACATAAGCCGCATCGTAGAATTTATGGCATTTCATGCAGTAATTGCGATGAATACTTCCGTGCAGTTCCAGTACATTTTTGCTTCCTGCCGCCTGATGAAGTCCGTCAATATTCTGCGTGATAACAGCAGTTAATTTGCCGGCTGCTTCTAATTCTGCAAGCTTACGATGTGCAGCATTCGGTTTCGCATCCAGGAACATCATCTTCTCCTTATAGAATTCATAGAATCCTTCCGGGTTCTGTACGAAGAAACTGTGGCTTACAATCTGTTCCGGTGAATACTTATACTTCTGCCGATATAATCCATCCGCACTTCGGAAATCCGGAATATCACTCTCTGTAGAGACACCTGCACCTCCGAAAAATACAATTCTTTCACTGTCATCAATAATTGTCTGTAATTGTTCTGCTTCTTTTTCGTACATTGCTATTCCTCCTGAATTCTATGAATTTTATTTTGTATTTCTGACATATGCAGAAAAAACTGCCCACAACCTGTAAAGGCTGCATGACAGTCACTTTCTATCTTCTTATTTGTTATTCTCTTTCTCGATCCATGCAGCTACTTCATGCAGATTTGGAAGATAACTCCATCATTCCTTATTCTCACTATACCCGGTAAAGAATTCAGATAATGCATCCAGTGTCTTCACAAGTACCGGAAGTTCGGTATCATCCAGTTTGTCCAGGATAGCCTGTGTCATCTGTCTGTGGTAATCTTCGTGATGATGGTAAGCCTTTACACCTTTTTCTGTCAGCTTGACAAGAACGACTCTTCTGTCTTCTTCACTGCGGTGACGCTCCACATATCTTTTATTCACCAGACTGTTCATGGCAGTCGTAAGGGATCCTACCGTAATATTCAGCTTTCTGGCGATGGAAGACATATTATTTCCTTCTCCGAGTCCGATTGCTTCTATTACATGCATATCATTATTTGTAAGATCCTTGAACTCGTCCGTAATAATCGCCTTTTCTTCCAGCTCCCATATTTCATTGATCAGACTGACCAGTGTCTGATTGATCATCTTATATGCGTCATCCATTCCCATCTTCTGTAATTTCCTTCACTTTAACTCTTCATTCTTTACTCTTGTCTTTTATTATACCCTTTCTGGCATCAGAGAATCAATAACTTCTTTCACAGTTTCCAGATGATCTGCTCTGTATGCATATGCCCCGCAGAAAAGTAATGCATCATCGACATTTCCCTTTGCGGCATTGATCAGTGCCTGCGTAATACAATATGGTGTCGTTCCCGGATTACAGTGTTTCAGACAGCGGTAACAATGTGCGGGAGCGATCCTGCCCTGTTCTTTTACTTTTTTCATAAAGGGATTCAGAATCGCACGTCCAGGCATTCCCACAGGACTTTTTACGATCACAATATCTTCTTTTCCGGCATTCAGATATGCTTCTTTATAGCGGATATCTGCGTCACATTCTTCCGTTGTAACGAATCTGGTTGCCACTTGTATCGCATCTGCCCCAAGGGAAAATGCATGTGCGGCGCTTTCGCTGTCATGAATTCCTCCACCGATTGCTATCGGAATCTTCTTTTCGTATTTATCCGAATAGTTCTGTATGATTTCTTTGATTTTCTGAATCTCCTGATCGTATATTGCCTGTCCTTCATATTCATCCAGCTGATCTTCACGAAATCCCAAATGTCCCCCGGCAAGCGGTCCTTCGATCACTACCAGATCCGGTATTCTTTGATATTTTTTATCCCAGTACTTTAATATGACATTCGCCGACTTTGCAGTAGATACGATCGGCGCAAGCAGAATGTCCGAATCCCCCACATATTTCGGAAGTTCCGTCGGAAGTCCCGCTCCCGATACGATCAGATCTGCGCCTGCTTCTACCACCGCATGCACATATTCTTCATAATGCTCCATGGCAACCATCAGATTAAATCCTATGATTCCATCCGGTGCCAGTTTTCTTGCTTTTTCATATTCCGATTTCACCGCTCTTAAGTTTGCTTCTAATGGATTCTTTTCAAAATCTTTTTCTTTAAAGCCGGGTTGAGCGGCAGAGATAATCCCTATGCCGCCCTCTTTTGCAACTGCTCCGGCAAGATTTCCAAGGCTGATCCCTACTCCCATACCACCCTGGATAACCGGAACTTTTGCCATCTTTGTTCCTATTTTCAATGGTTGTATTTCCATATCTTTTTTCCTCGTCATATTATAGAATTTATGTGTTCATACCTATTACATATTTCTGAAGCGCTCGTATCTATGTCTTATCAATTCCTGTTCTGACATGCTTCCATATCTCATCAGAAACTCTTCTATTGCTTCATTTATCTGCATGATCACAGAATCCATATTCTGAACCGTATATGTTTCCGGTTCTGCGAAAACACGCTCTACAATTCCCTGTGCTTTCAAATTCTCTGCTGTCAGCTTCATCACTTCTGCGGCTTCTTTTGCTTTAGAACTGTCTTTCCATAAAATGCTTGCGAATCCTTCCGGCGAAAGAATCGAATAGATAGAATTCTCCAGCATCCACACTTCATCCGCAGTTGCCATCGCAAGTGCTCCACCGCTTCCGCCTTCACCGATAATGATAGATACGACCGGAACCTTTAATCCGGACATCTCATAGATATTTCTGGCAATCGCTTCTCCCTGTCCGCGCTCTTCTGCTTCCAGTCCGCAGAACGCTCCCGGTGTATCGACCAGACAAATGACAGGTCTGGCAAATTTTTCTGCCTGTTTCATCAGTCTTAATGCTTTTCGATAACCTTCCGGTTCCGGCATGCCGAAGTTTCTTTCGATATTTTCTTTCGTATTTCTTCCCTTTGCCTGTGCGATCACCGTTACCGGCATGCCATGGAACCTTGCCACACCGCCAATGATTGCTTTGTCATCCGCAAAATATCTGTCACCGTGGAATTCTACAAAGTCTGTAAAGAGCGCATCAATGTAATCACTTCCTACCGGACGGTCTTTTCGTCTGGAAAGTTCTACTCTCTGCCATGCCGTTAATTTTTCTTCTTTCCTTCCGTCTGCCACCAGATCCTGAGCACATTCTTTTCTATTAAAATCTGTTCCTTTTCCATTCTCATGAAGTGCAAGGATTTTAGAAAGTACTGCTTTCATCTGCGGACGTTCTACAATGGCATCCAGGAATCCATGTTCCAATAAGAACTCTGCTCTTTGGAATCCCTCCGGAAGCTTTTGGCCGATGGTCTGCTCGATCACTCTTGGGCCTGCGAACCCGATCAGAGCTTTTGGCTCTGCCAGGATCACATCCCCGAGCATCGCAAAGCTTGCGGTTACTCCGCCAGTCGTGGGATCAGTCAGTATGCTGATATAAAGAAGTCCGGCATCACTGTGGTACTTCAGTGCTGCGGATGTCTTTGCCATCTGCATCAGAGAGACGATTCCCTCCTGCATGCGGGCCCCTCCGGAGCAGGCAAATAAGATGACCGGAAGTCTTTCTTCTGTTGCCCGTTCTACTGCCCTTGCTATCTTCTCTCCAACTGCTTCTCCCATGCTGGCCATCAAAAATCTCCCATCACAGACTCCGATAGCCGTCTCACGGCCGTCAATCTTTGCTTTTCCTGTTATGACTGCTTCTGAAAGCCCTGTCTTTTCCTGCAGTTTTTCCAGTTTTTCTTCGTATCCTTTGTATTCCAGAGGATTCCCTCCCTGAAGATCAGAATCCCACTCTTCAAAAGAACCTTCATCTGTGACCATCTCGATCCTTCGTCTCGCATGCACGCGGAAATATCCCCCGCACTTCGGACAGATGTAATGATCTTTCTTTACATCCTCTGCAATAATTGCTCCTCCACACTTGTTACATTTGCGGAGTAATCCCTCCGGTACTTCCGGTCGTCTGGTAAATGTAATATAATTCTTTCTTCCGACAGCAATTCTGGTTTTCTTAAATACGTTGTCCAGCTTCATCAGCAGTCACCTCTACAGTCTTTCAATAAATTCAATATCTATATTTCCCTCAATGTAATCCGGATGATTCACAATTCCATACTGATAATCCACATTCGTGTCAATTCCTTCTATAATGACCTCACCCAGCGCACTCTGCATCTTGTGGATTGCTTCCTGACGGTTCTTCGCCCATACGATCAGTTTTGCCACCATGGAATCATAATATGGCGGAATCGTATAACCACTGTATATTGCAGAATCGATGCGGATTCCCTTTCCTCCCGGAAGATACATATCCGTGATCGTTCCCGGAGACGGGCGGAATCCTTTCTCCGGATTCTCTGCATTGATCCTGCACTCGATCGCATGTCCGGTCAGTTTAATGTCTTCCTGTGTATAGGACAGCTTCTGTCCGGATGCGATACGGATCTGTTCCTTTACAAGATCTACACCGGTTACCCATTCCGTTACCGGATGCTCCACCTGGATCCTGGTATTCATTTCCATGAAATAAAAGTTCCCGGATTTTTCTAATAAGAACTCGATCGTTCCGGCATTCTCATACCCTGCTGCTTTGGCGGCTTTCACCGCCGCATCTCCCATCTTTTTTCTCAGTTCATCTGACAATGCAACAGATGGGGATTCTTCAATCAATTTCTGGTGATTACGCTGGATGGAACAGTCTCTTTCTCCCAGATGGATCACATTGCCATATTTATCTGCCAGAATCTGGAACTCAATATGTCTTGGATTTTCTACAAAGTGTTCAATGTACATCGTCGAATCGGCAAATGCCATCTCGGTCTCTTTCTGCGCCGTCTGAAATGCAGATTCAAACTCTTCCGGTGTCCAGGCAGTACGCATGCCTTTTCCTCCGCCGCCAAGGGCAGCTTTTATAATAACCGGATAGCCGATCTCCTGTGCCAACGCAGCACCTGTCTTTGCATCGTAGACCGGTTCCTTACTTCCAGGTATGACCGGAACGCCTGCTGCCATCATCGTATTTCTCGCAACCTGTTTATTACCAAGGCTTGCAATGACTTTGGAATCCGGTCCGATGAATGTAATATTGCATTGCTCACATAATTCTGCAAATTTACTGTTCTCAGACAGGAATCCGAATCCGGGATGAATTGCATCTGCACCACTGATGATCGTTGCACTGATGATATTTTCCATACTGAGATAGCTGTCTTTTGACGGAGCAGGACCTATGCAGATTGCTTCATCTGCAAGCTTCGTGTGCAATGCTTCTTTATCTGCCTCGGAATAGACCGCCACAGTCTCTATTCCCATCTCACGGCAGGCACGGATGATACGCACTGCAATCTCTCCCCTGTTTGCGATCAATACTTTTTTAATCATCTTTCCTTACACTCCTATGCTGCTTTTTGTTTATCCAACCATAAATGTCAGTTCTGCACTGACTACTACCTTTCCATCCACACTTGCGACTGCCTCGCCGACACCGACAGGCCCTTTTCGCCGGATGATCTTCGTCTCCAGACGTACCTTGTCTCCCGGAATGATCTTACCTTTGAATTTACATTTATTAATTCCGCCGAAATATGCAATCTTTCCTTTGTTTTCTTCCAGACTTAAGATTGCAACCGCACCGGCCTGCGCCAGCGCTTCCACAGTCAGTACTCCCGGCATCACCGGTTCTTCCGGAAAATGTCCGGCGAAGAATTCTTCTCTGTAAGACACACATTTATATCCCACTGCGTATTCTCCCGGTACATAATCCTCAATGTAATCCAACAGAAGAAATGGGTGGCGGTGCGGGATGATTTCTTTTATCTGATTGATATCCAAATGATTCATACTGTCCTCCTACACGATGCGGAACAATGGCTGTCCATATTCCACACCTTCCTGATTATTTACCAAAATCTCTGCGACTGTTCCGCTGTAATCGCTTTCGATCTCATTCATCAGCTTCATTGCTTCTACAATTCCGAGTGTCTGTCCTTTTTCTACTCTGTCACCGACTTTTACGAAACTTTCCGCATCTTCCGCAGGTGCTGCATAGAATGTTCCTACCAGCGGAGATTCCACCACATTCCCGACAGGTATTTCTTCGGCAGACGTTCCAGATATCTGATCTCCTTCTGCTGCTTTTTTTATCTCAGCAGCAGAAGTTGTTACCGCATTCACCGGTGCAGACAGATTTTCCGTCACATAGCATGTATTTTCTCTCTTGCTCAAATGCAATTTGATTCCTTCTTCCTCATATTTAAATCCTGTCAGATCTGACTTTGACACGGCATCTATGAGTTCGATCATTTTCTCCATTTCCATATGCTCTTTGTCCCTCCTGTGATTCTCCGCTAGCCTTCATATCGCTTCAACAATAACACTGCATTATGCCCTCCGAATCCAAGCGAGTTGGTCAGTACATAATCCACTTTCTTCTCAATCGGCGCACCAATTGCATAATTCAGGTCACATTCTTCATCTGCGGTTTCTGTTCCGACAGTCTGATGAATGAAGTTATCCTGAATTGTCTTCACACAGGTAATAAACTCTACACCTCCTGCTGCGCCAAGCAGATGTCCGATCATAGATTTTGTAGAATTGATCACAACATCCTTTGCCGCTTCGCCGAGTGCCAGCTTAATTGCACGTGTCTCGAACAGGTCATTATGATGTGTACTGGTTCCATGTGCATTGATATAATCTACCTGAGAAGGTTCGATCCCGCCTTCTTCCATTGCAAGTTCCATTGCTTTGGCTGCTCCGCTTCCGTCTTCTGCCGGAGAAGTAATGTGATATGCATCTCCCGTAGAACCGTATCCGACAAGTTCGGCATAGATGACTGCACCACGTTGTTTTGCATGTTCCAGTTCTTCCAGAACAACTACACCTGCACCTTCTCCGAGAACGAATCCATCCCTGTCTTTATCAAATGGTCTGGATGCCTTCATCGGATCTGTAGAAGTCGAAAGTGCTGTCAGACTTGTGAATCCTGCGACTCCGGTCTCACAGATACATCCTTCTGCTCCACCCGCCAGCATCACTTCTGCGTCACCATACTGGATCGCACGGAATGCATCACCGATGCAGTTTGTTCCACTGGCACATGCTGTGACAACATTCGTGCATTTTCCTTTCAGCCCAAGCTGGATGGAAATATTGCCTGCTGCCATGTTCGAGATCATCATCGGAACCAGCAATGGATTGACTCTTCCCGGTCCTTTGGTCCGGATCTTTTCATATTCTTTTTCTACTGCCTGAAGGCTTCCGATACCGGAACCTACGATCACACCGACACGGAACGGATCTTCTTTTGACATATCAAGTCCGGAATCCTCGAATGCTTCTTTCGCCGCCGCTACCGCATACTGGGAAAATGGCTCCATTCTTCTTGCTGCCTTAAAATCCATTCTGTCTTTTGCCTGAAAATCTTTTACCTCAGCCGCAATTTTCACCTTATATTCCGTAGTGTCGAATTTTGTGATCTCTCCGATTCCTACTTTACCTTCTTTTATACCGTCCCAGAACTCCTCTACGGTATTTCCGATCGGAGTCACTGCTCCAAGTCCTGTCACTACAACCCTTCTCTTCATATATCTTAATCTCCTTTACATCACCATACCGCCGTCTACATGCAATACCTGTCCGGTAATATATCCCGCATCCTCTGACGCAAGAAATGCAACTGCATTCGCCACATCTTCTGCTTTTCCGAATTTTCCAAGCGGAATCTGTGCGGCAGACGCTTCTTTTATCTTTTCCGGAAGTACTTCTGTCATGTCGGTCTCGATAAATCCCGGTGCAACTGCATTGACCGTGATTCCTCTGGATGCCACTTCTCTGGCTGCTGTTTTGGTCAGTCCGATCACACCTGCTTTGGACGCCGCATAATTTGCCTGTCCTGCATTACCGCTGACACCTACAACAGATGCCATATTTATAATGCGTCCGCTTCTCTGGCGGATCATCTGGCGGAGCGCAGCTCTTATTGTATGAAATGTTCCCTTCAAGTTTGTGTCCAATACCTTATCAAAATCTTCTTCTGACATCTTCATAAGGAGTCCATCCTTTGTGATTCCTGCATTATTAACCAGAATATCAATTCTTCCCTGCTCCTTGATCACCGTCTCGATGAATTCTTTACAAGCATCAAAATCGGCCACATTACATTGTATGATCACCGCTTTACCGCCTGCAGACTCAACTTCATTCTTTACTTCTTCGGCTCTTTCTCTGGAACCGTTATAGTTGATCACAACTGTTGCTCCTTTTGATGCAAGCTTTACAGCGATTGCTTTTCCAATTCCTCTGGATGCTCCGGTTACAACCGCAACTTTTCCTTCCATTGTCTGATCCATCTTTACGATTCCTCCATCCTGTTTCCACCATCTGCGAGTTCCTCACAGACTTTATCCACATCCTCCCACTGGGAAATGTGGAATACTTTCACATTTCGATTGATTTTTCTTAAGAATCCTTCCAGTGTCCTGCCCGGTCCGATTTCGACGAATGTATCCACACCATCTGCGATCATGCGCTCCATGCTCTGCATCCAGCGCACCGGTGAACTGATCTGTGTCGTAAGAAGCCCCGGAGTTTCTCTGATATCCGTTACTTCTTCTGCCGATACGTTTGTCACATACGGAATCTTCAATTCATGAAATCTGGTATTCTCCAGCTCTTCTGCCAGCTTCTCTCCCGCCGGAACCAGCATCTTCGAATGGAACGGTCCGCTGACATTTAACATAATTGTCCGTCTTGCACCTGCTTCTTTTAATTTTCCGGCTGCTTCTTCCACAGCCTTCGTCTTGCCGGTGATAACAATCTGTCCCGGACAATTATAATTTGCAACTGATACATCTGCGATCGGTTCGATCACTTCTTCGATTTTCTCTGCATCCATGGAGATGACCGCACACATAGCACCTTCTCCTGCCGGCACCGTATTCTGCATCAGAATTCCTCTTTTTCTCACCAGACGGATCGCATCCATATCATTCATCCCGCCGGCAATTGCGATCGCCGGATATTCACCGAGACTTAATCCTGCCGTAACATCCGCTTTCAACCCTTTATTCTCTGCAACTCTTGTCATCGCAAGACAAGTGGTAACCATCGCTGCCTGCGTATATTCCGTCAGATCCAGTTTGTCATTTTCTTCAAAGCAGAGTGCTTTCATATCCAGACCAAGCTCCTCACCTGCCTGATCGAATATGTATCTTGCGATTTCACTGTTCTCATAAAAGTCGGCTCCCATGCCGGCTTTCTGAGCTCCCTGTCCAGGATAAATAAATGCAGTCTTACTCATAGAATCCTTTTCCTCCGATCAATGCATCTGTCTCATTCACCAGTTTCTGAACCAGCTCTTTACATGACATTCTTTCTTTTACCATACCTGCAATCTGTCCTGCCATTACACTTCCGTTCTTTACATCGCCTTCTACAACTGCTTTTCTAAGTCCGCCAAGTGTAAGCTTTTCTAATTCTTCAAATCCGGCTCCGGCGTTCTCCAGTTCCAGATATTTTCTCGTCATATCATTGCGAAGGGCTCTGACCGGATGTCCTGTGGTTCTTCCTGTTACTTTGGAATCAATATCCTTCGCTTTGATGATTCTTTCTTTGTAATTCTCATGTACCTGGGATTCATCTGTAACGACAAAATGTGTTCCCATCTGAACACCTTTTGCTCCCAGCATAAATGCGGCGGCGATTCCTCTTCCGTCTGCAATTCCTCCGGCAGCAATAACCGGAATATTGACTGCATCCACGATTTGCGGAACAAGCACCATCGTTGTACTCTCGCCGATATGTCCGCCGGCTTCACATCCTTCTGCTACCAGGGCGTCTGCCCCGCAGCGTTCCATTCTCTTCGCCAGGGCTACAGAAGCAACAACAGGAATAACCTTTACTCCGGCTTCTTTCCACATCTTCATGTATTTCTCCGGATTACCTGCACCGGTGGTCACAACTTTTACACCTTCTTCAACGATTACCTTTGCAACCTCATCTGCATAAGGGCTCATCAGCATGATGTTGACACCGAACGGTTTGTCTGTCAGTTCTTTTGCCTTGCGTACCTGATCTCTTACCCAGTCTGTTGGAGCACTTGCTGCACCGATGAGTCCCAGTCCGCCGGCTTCAGATACACCTGCTGCCAGATGATATTCTGCTACCCAGGCCATACCGCCCTGGATGATCGGGTATTCAATTCCTAATAATCTGGTTACTTCTGTCTGCATAATCTCTATACTCCCTGTCTTTTTATAATCTCATTTTTATGTTACTGTCCTGTATTTCTTACTCTTTGTGAGCATTTACGTACTCTACAACATCACCTACTGTTACGATCTTTTCCAGATCTTCGGATGGAATCTCGATTCCGTATTCATCTTCCAGTGCCATTGTCAGTTCAAAAAGATCCAGGGAATCTGCTCCGAGGTCATCTTTGAATGATGCATTTTCTGTGATCTTGCTTTCCTCTACTCCTAAGTTATCTGCTACCATTTTTTTGATCTGTTCTAACATGTTTTTGTTCTCCTTCTCATATTTGTTTTTACTGTTTTTTACCATTCCAGAATACTTGCGCCCCAGGTAAGTCCTGCGCCAAATCCCGCGAGGATAATCTTCTGACCTTTTTGCAGCTTTCCGGCTCTGTTCAGTTCATCAAGAAGAATCGGAATGCTTGCGGAAGATGTATTTCCGTATTCTTCCAGATTCATCGGAAATTTTTCCAACGGCTCGCCCAGCCGCTTTGCGATTGCTTCTACGATCCTTTTGTTCGCCTGATGTAAGATATAAAAGCTGATTTCTTCCTGAGCCACATTATTTTTTTCCAGCACTTCTTTTACTGCCTGCGGCACGCTCTTTACTGCAAACATAAATACTTCTCTTCCATCCATCTGCATCAGATATTCTTTTTCATCCGTCTTCGGCAGATCTTCCGGCGATAACTCGCTTCTGTCATATCTGCTCCGGCAGCACAGTGCTTCTCCTTTGGAACCATCGGAGTGTGTCACTGGAAGATAATATCTCATATCTTCACTTTTCAGTACCGCTGCTCCGGCACCGTCTCCGAACAGGATACATGTTCCGCGGTCCTTCCAGTTCGTCAGGTTCGACAAACTTTCACTGCCAATGATCAGAGCCGTCTGATACACACCCGCATTCAGATACGCCGCCGCTGTATTATAAGCAACTACGAATCCGGTACATGCCGCACTCAGATCAAAACAGGTTGCACGCTTTGCTCCGAGTTCTCTTTGCACTTCACAGGCTGTACATGGAAGTATTACATTTGAAGAAATCGTAGAAACGATGATCAGATCCACGTCGTCTGCAGTAATACCTGCATTTTCAAGTGCCTGTCGTCCGGCTTGGACGGCCATGGATACCGTCGTCTCTTCTCTGATGATATGACGTCTCACGACTCCGGTTCTCTCCCGGATCCACTCATCACTGGTATCAACCAGTTTTGCAATGTCATTGTTATCCATTACAAATGATGGTACGCAAGATCCTGTCCCACATATTCTTCCAGTCATTCTAAATACCTCTGATTTATTTTGATTCTAAATTATTTTGACTGTCAAAGTATATATCAAGAAATTTTGTTTGTCAAGTATTTTGAATATCAAAATATATTTTTATTTTCCAGGCATCTGGTGTTTACCGGAAATTCATATAATTATGATAATGTATCTTAACTTATAGCAACTTTTCTTCCCACTCTTTTTCTTTGAATCCGGTCAGGACGAAGTTGTCTCCAATTACGAGTGGGCGTTTTACGAGCATTCCGTCGGTTGCCAGGAGTTTTAACTGGTCGTCCTCCGTCATTTCTTTTAGCTTATCTTTCAGGTTCATCTGCTTGTACAACATGCCACTGGTATTGAAGAATTTTTTGAGTTGGAGTCCGCTCATTGTGTACCATTCTTTTAATTCTTCGTATGTTGGATTTTCTTCTTTGATTGCTCGTTCTTCAAATTCTACGTTGTGTGCTTCCAGCCACTTTAATGCTTTCATGCAGGTGCTGCATTTTCTGTATACAAATACTTTCATAATAGATTCTCCTTTTCCATTTTTGCTTATTTTTCACAATATATTATTAGTGTTTCATATCATTCTTCCAACGTTTTATTTCTTCTACACTATGCCCTACTGCTTCTGCAATCATGTCTTCCCTTGCTCCTAATTCAAGCAACTTCATTGCTGTTTCATATTTTCCTTTTTCTTTTCCACGCTCTTCTCCTATTAACTCTCCCGCTTTGTAAATCTTATCCATCTCTTTACACATAATCTCCACTCCTTCCTGTGTCTCTTTCAATACTCTTACCCGCTCTGCCAATACTTTGCTATACATGTCTTCTGCCTTTGTACAATGAAAATCATGCATCAATCTGCCCAGATCTGTATTTTCTTTCATCCGGGCGTTAATATATATAATTTCGCTTTTATCATTATAATCTCTGCCGGTTTCTCTTACAGTCCGTTTGATATGTAAGATGGGTGCAACTTCATTTTCTACTTCCATTTCTTTTCTGCCAGTCACAGCCACACAGTCAAGTACAGCCGATCTTCCCTGTAAATTCTTGTAATCTTTCTGAACAACGACTTCTGTTAATTCCAGATCATCATTTTCAGTAATAACTCTTAATATATATTCCGCACATTCCAGAATATTTAACACGTTCCGCATGAACATATCACTCATCATTGTCAGCTCTGCGACTAACTTCTCATAATATCGGAACCGTTCATTAACAAAACCTGTCTTTAACAAATTCGTATTATTCATAGGCTTCTCCTCTCAGTATAAACTTATCTTTACAGTATTTCAATGCGATAATAATTATATTATCAAGTATATTTGTAAATGATTTTAATCTTCCGTTTCCATCCTTCATAATGGAATCCCACATTTCGAATATCTGATAATTCAACATTTATTTGCTTATTCTTTCGTTATATATCTGTCTCTTATACACATCTCCGAGCCCAC
>ENA-UAOZ01000175-UAOZ01000175.1-human-gut-metagenome-genome-assembly--contig:-NODE-175-length-35640-cov-9.731516_pt1 | contig 35640 bp, 18 predicted proteins | sample MGYA00243474_ERZ654565 | MGnify/ENA primary metagenome ERZ654565 (study PRJEB26926, sample SAMN06164854) | human gut metagenome | biome: ENVO:00009003; feature: ENVO:2100002; material: ENVO:00002003...
TCTACACTTCTAGCTTCGTCGGCAGCGTCAGATGTGTATAAGAGACAGGACCAGAACAGGGTTTTTCCACCTTCGGAACAAAGCTTTCTTACCTCTTCACCATGTTCTTCCAGCCAGCCTGTACTGCCCGAAACCAATTTTACGTCTGCCTTGAAAGCTTTCATATAATTGTTGTAGGCTGCCGTCGGATTGGTAAATTCTATGGCGACATCGGCACTTTTGAATGCGGCCGATTCAAAATCCTCCTGGTTATTCACATCGATGATGCTGACAATTTCGTGTCCGCGGCTTAAGGCAATCTTCTCGATTTCCTTACCCATTTTTCCGTAACCGATTAATGCGATTTTCATTGTTTCTTTGGTTTTTATTCAGTTTATCAACGAACTATATGTCGCAAAGGTAATCTTTTTCTTACATTTGCGCACAACATTAACGATAAGTTAACAATGGAACAATTGCTGCATTACGTTTGGAAGCATAAGATATTTCCTTTAATGCCTCTCCAGACAACCTCCGGACAGCCGGTCGAAGTGATAGATCCCGGTTTGCCGAATACTGATGCAGGCCCCGATTTCTTTAACGCAAAACTGAAAATAAACGGTACGCTTTGGGTGGGTAACGTTGAGTTGCATACGCAGGCTTCGGACTGGTTTCGTCACGGACATAACCGGGATACGGTTTACGATAATGTTATTCTGCATGTGGTGGGCGAGTCGGATTGCGAGGTGTACTATGCCAACGGCGGTATTGTTCCCCAGCTACTGTTGCACTGTCCGGACAATGTCCGCCGGCGTTATGACGAATTACGTCAGACGGAAATATACCCACCTTGTTATTCTATTCTTGCTTCCTTACCGAAACTGACGGTCCATTCCTGGTTATCGGCTTTGCAGGTAGAGCGTTTTGAACAAAAGGCACAGGCCATTGCCGCACGTCTGGAGCGTTGCAACAATCATTGGGAAGATGTATTCTTTATTACCCTTGCCCGTAATCTGGGTTTCGGTCTGAATGGCGATGCTTTTGAAGCGTGGGCCGCTCATCTGCCTTTCCGTGCGGTAGACAAGCATCGGGATAGCCTTTTTCAGGTAGAGGCGTTCTTTTTGGGACAGGCCGGGCTTTTGGAAGAAGATTGGCAGGAGGATTGTTACTACCGGGAACTTCAGAAAGAGTTTCATTATTTGCAGCGCAAGTTCGAATTGTCAGCTCCAGTGAGCAGTGACCGGTGGCGTTTTTTACGTTTGCGTCCCGGCAATTTCCCCCATGTGCGCCTGGCACAGCTTGCCTGGCTGTATCATAAGGAACAATCTTTGTTTTCACGAGTTATGGCGGCCGAAACTGCGGAAGATATAAAGAAGATAATATCCGCACGGACTTCGCCCTATTGGGAGACACATTTTACGTTTAAAAAAAGCTCGCCCCATCAAGAAAAGCGTTTGGGAGAGAATGCTTTGAACCTTATTCTTATCAACACCGTTATCCCTTTTCTGTATGCTTACGGAATGCACAGAGCAGATGAACGGCTTTGTGACCGTGCCACTTGTTTTCTTGAAGCATTGAAAGCTGAGAACAATCATGTCACCCGTCTGTGGAGTGGAGCCGGACTCCCCGTTTATACTGCGGCCGACTCACAGGCTTTGCTTCAGCTTCAAAAGGAATATTGCGACAGGAAGGACTGTTTGCGCTGCCGCTTCGGTTATGAGTATTTGAGGGGTAAGAAGTAACAGATGTAAATTCCCGCCGGCTTTTCATTGTAAATTTCCGGCTTGTCGTATATTTGCACTTTAAATCGGAATAACTCGTATCTATTATGAAAGCTATTAATTTTGTTGTTTGTCTGTGCATGGCGTTTATGCTCTCAACTTTCAACAGTCTGGCAGCCGGAGAGGATTTCAAGTCATTTCTCCATAAGTTTACATCCAGTGCTTCATTTCAGTATTCACGTATCAAGTTTCCTTTGAAATCGCCTATCGTATTGTTGCAGGATGACGGCGAGACAGAGCAGACTTTTCCTTTTACCCGTGATAAATGGGCGTTGCTGGATAGTGAAACCTTGAAAGAAGGACGTATCACAGAAGAGGAAGGAGGAGTTTACATCTCACGTTTTACCCGGGATGAACCTGCCTATAAAGAATTTGAGGCGGGGTATGACGAGTCGGAGCCCTCGCTCCGGGTTGTGTTTGAGCTGGTGGATGGTAATTGGTATGTGACCGACTGCTATAATGATTGGTATAATCTCGACCTGCCTATCGGGGAGCTGGAAGAGACTGTCCGTACAATGCAGGAGGAGAATAAAAGCTTTGAGGAGCTTCATCCGTAACATCTGCTGTCGTTTTTTGGATTTTTGCACAAGGGCATGTGCTTTTTGCATTGGGGCAAACAATAAAAAAAGTCCGTCGGATAATTTCCGATGGACTTTTTTGTATCTGACTCCGGTATTGAATTTTTTCTTTCAGAGTATTATATCATATCCGGTGTATATTACCATCCCGGATTGTTAGGGCGTAAATTGGGATTCTTATCTATTTCGTCCTGCGGAATAGGCCATAGATAGTCTCTTTCGTTGACTACACGGTCATAAAGTTTCTTGTTTACGATATCTTTCACCGGGCCTGCCACTTCCTCCAGTAAACCCCAACGTCTCATGTCACTGAAGCTCCAGCCTTCTGCTGCCAGTTCTACAGCGCGTTCATGACGGATACGGGCAAATACTTCTTCTTTGGTTCTTGCTTCCATCCAAGAATCACCGTTATTGATTTCAGGCATATTTACACTGGCACGGTTACGGACTTTATTGATATAATATACAGCTTTTTCCTGATCTCCGTTTTCCATCTGGTTATAACATTCGGCGAGCATCAGATACACATCGGCCAGTCGGATGATAGGAAAGTTGATCGGAGTGTCGGCACGGTTATTGATAGCACCGTCCATGTTGCCCTCTGCTACGAATTTTCTCCAGAGATAGAGCTGATAATTCTGATTGACACGGATGAAACCATTGTTTTCATGGGCATCACCCTGTTTTTCCAGGAGAATGAATTCTGTATCTTTCGGCGCATTTTTCACCCAGCCGGCATAGTGTGTGTAGGGAAGAATAATAGATGCTTTCATACGCGGGTCGCGATTTTCGTACATTTCCAATAGCTTCTCGCGGCTTGCAGGATAAGTTACCACTTTTTTGCTGTTGTCCAGCTTGGCATAGAGTACTTCTTTCCTTATATCTATATTCTCGTTATAACCTTCGAAGTAGTCGTTCCAGTCAAAGGGCTTTCCGTCTTTACATTCATAGCTGTCTACAAAATCTATAGAGGCCATGACATTGTTCCAGCAACTTCCATAGGAAGCACGGCTACCCATATAGAAAGTCGTGGGCATACCGAAATCCTGTCCTACACCCCCTATGTTCTGAATGGCGAAAATCATTTCACTGCTTTCATCACCACCCGGTTTGAACAAGCCTGCATAATCCGGGTAGAGTTCTTTTTCGCCATATTTGCCTTCCTTGTTTGTTACAACAGCCTCAAAACATTCTTTGGCAGCTTCATACTCCTTGGCATAGAGTAGCACTTTACCCTTCAGCGACATGGCAGCAGCCTTGGTAGCTCGACCGGCATTGGACGCATCCCATTCTGTAGGCAGGTAAGTATCGGCGTTGTCCAAGTCGTCAATGATAAATTTGCGTACTTCTTCCAGACTTTTTCTTGGCTCCAGCATGTTCATGAAATCTTCGGCTACGATAGTGCTTTCATCATAAACAGGTACAGGACCGAAGAAGTCCATCAGAGTAAAATAATAGAGTGCACGCATAAATCGGGCTTCAGCTTTGTATCTCAGTTTCAGCTCATCGCTCATATCGCACCGGTCTACGTTTTGAAGCAAGATATTGGCACGGGCTATGCCTTCGTACAGATTTTTGAATTTTCCGGTTACTAATCCGGAAGTAGAGTTATAAGTACCGCGACCTATAACTGCGTATGATGCAGGGTCATATCCGCTGCCGATGCCACCTAAACAGTCAAGACCGAACTGACGTCCAAAAATATCATCCGACTGCATTTGGCTGTAGACACCCATCATAATTTGGTCTGCATGGTCTTGAGTCTGGAAAAAGGTTCCCGAACTCAATTGGTCTTCAGGATATACATCCAAATCATAGCAGCTGCTTGTAAGGAATAGAGAAGCAGCCAATGTGATAAAGAGTTTATATTTTTTCATTTTATTCAATGTTATTGGTTAAAAGCTAAGGTTAATGCCGAACACTACATTTTTCATGGCAGGATAGTCAATGCTTCCTCCTATTTCAGGATCGAAGCCTCTGAAAGAGGTGAAAGTGAAGAAGTTCTCCAAACTACCGTAGAAGCGAAGACGTTCTAATGAAATTTTCTTGGTTAGTTTGGCTGGAAGCGTATACCCCAGTTGGATATTACGTATTTTCAGATAAGCCAGATTCTCCAGGTAGAAGTCGCTCATTTGTTTGTTTCTTTGGTCTTGGTATTCCAGCAGGCGCGGATAGGTTGCATCTGTTCTGCCTTCGTACCATCTGCCGTCTGCCACTTCCTTGTTCAGTTGATAGCCGTGGCGTACACTGGGGGTATTGGCCAAATCATTTTGCCAGTAAATTTTAGCACCGGCTTGCCCTTGCAGCAGCATGGCAAAATCAATCCCCTTATAAGAAGCATTCAGATTCAGACCAAATTGGAATTTTGGGTTCGGGCCATCGCTTACGATTTCGCGGTCATCCATGTCGATAATACCGTCCTGATTGATGTCTTTGTAAAGCAAGTCACCTTTTTGCGGAGTACCGAAAGCTGCGAACGGATCAACTTTTTTGCCGTCTACCACCGGAGCATTGTCTATCATTTGCTGTACCAATGCCAAATCTTCATCGGTTTGGATGATGCGGTCGCAACGCAACAGGTATTGTGAATTGATAGCATGTCCTTCCCAAATGATATTAGCGCCGCTGTAGGTAATGCCACCTTTGTCTTTGCCTTTATATTTGGTCACTTCATTCTTTACATAAGTAAAGTTTCCGTTTACCGAGTAGGAGAAATCTCCTATTTTATCTTGCCAGCCCAGTGTAAGTTCCACACCTTGGTTCAACACCTCTGCACTATTTTGTTTGGGAATGGATGCGATACCGTGTACGGCAGGTGCGGGGAGATTGATGAGGATATCTTTGGTTTTCTTGTGGAAGTAATCCATTGTACCGGTCAGACGATTGTTGAATAGCCCGAAATCAATACCTACATTGGTCATATAAGTTGACTCCCAGGTTAAATTAGGATTGGCAATACGGGCTTGTGCCAGACCTAATGCCACTAAATTGTTCAGACTGTAGTTGAAAGCACCGTCATCGTTTTTGTTGGCATATAAAGCCAGGGCATCGTAGTTGCCCACTGCATTGTTGCCTAACGAACCGTAAGACAAACGCAGCTTCAGTGTGCTCAATCCTTTGTCTCTTAATCCTTCCATGAATTTTTCCTGTTCTAAACGCCATGCAAAAGATGCGGAAGGGAAGTATCCGGTACGTTTGGATTTGAGGAAGCGGGAAGATTGGTCGGCTCTCAAATTGATTTCCAGCAAATACTTCTGTTGCCAATCCAAGTTGACACGACCGAAGAAAGAACGCATGGCCCACTCTGCACTACTTCCACTGGCAGATGCATCACCGATAGCACCATTAAGTACTCCAAGGCTGGTATCTATCATATCATATTTAGTAGCTTTAAAATTGTGTGAACGGTATTTTTCCTGGCTGGCACCCAACATTGCATTGATACCTAACGCATCGTTTATCAGGCGAGTTTCATAACGGGCTACTACATCATTGAAGAATCGGTCTATCTTTCCGTCGTAGTTCATGATGCTGCTTTTCTTCTTATTGGTGAAAGTTACTATTTCATTTCTGAAGTCCCAACCTTCAAGGAAGACCGGTTTGCTGCTTCGCTCTTCATCTACAAACTCATAGGAGTAGGAGCCTGTCAGGGTAAAACCCTTGAATGGTTTGAGTGTTGCTATAAAGCGGCTTCGTACATTGGTCTTGTGAATGTTACCGTCCACGGAGTTCAAACGAAGCAATGGATTGTTGTTGGCTGATTGGGAAGAGTCTTCCGAGTTGTTCATAGCACCGTAGCGTCCGTCGGGAGCACGGAATACCATACCCGGAGTGGTGGCTGAGGCAAATTTAAATACATCGCTTACTGTACTTCCTTCACTTTGATACTTGGCTGCAGGATCCATGTTGGAAACGTAGCCACTGACTTGAGCGGCCAGATTCAGCCATTTTTTAACATCGGCAGAGACATTCAGACGGGCATTATATTTCTCAAAACCGGTGTTTTCCATTACACCCGGATTATTTTGATAGCCGAAAGATGAGTAGAATTTAATTTTTTCACTACCACCGTTCATGGAAATAACATGATTGTGTGCAACGGAGGATTTAAAGGTTTCTTCCAGCCAGTTGGTATTGGGATATTTCAACGGATTTTTTCCTGCATCAGCACGCCATTCTTCAATAAGAGCCTGGTCCTTAAAGGGCTTTGCCATGCCAGACTGCTCATATCCTTCGTTAATCAGTTCCATGTAATCGGCATAGTTGGATACCGGATCCATGTGGTGGGGAATGGTGGTTGAAGTACAAGATATGTAGCCGTTATAGTCTATATGGATACTTCCCGCCTTGCCTTGCTTGGTGGTAATTAAGATAACACCATTGGCCGCCCGTGAACCGTAGATAGCCGCAGAGGCGGCATCTTTCAGGATAGATATAGATTCAATATCCTGAGGATTGACCGTATTGATGCCGGCTTCCGCACCATCAATGATGACCAGGGGAGCCGATTCGTTCAAGGTACCTTGTCCTCGTACTGTTATAGTAGCATTGTCATTACCTGGTTGGTTGCTGCCGCTCATAACGCTCACACCTGCTGCTACACCGGCCAAAGCTTGTGATACATTGGTAATGGGACGGCTTTCTGTCAGTTCTCCTACATTTACAGAAGAAACAGACCCTGACATGTTTACTTTTTTTTGAGTACCATAACCCACTACCACTACTTCTTCCAAGGTCTCGGAGTCTTCTTTCAGATGGATATTCAGATTTTTGGTTGTTCCGGTAATTTGAATTTCCTCGGTAAGAAAACCGATGTACGAAATTTCCAAGACAGAGTTAACCGGAACTTCAATTGAAAATTTACCATCGATGTCTGTGATTGTACCAGTAGTACTTCCTTTTACATGTACATTGGCACCGATAACCGGTCCGTACTGGTCCGTTACGACTCCTGTCACAGTTTTTACTTGAGTAATACTTTCTATTGCATGATGATGGGGCGTTTCGTTCTGGGTATTGCCGGCCCATGCAACAGTGTAGGTAGAAGCTAAAATCAAGGATGCTCCCAATACAATTCTCTTGGGTAGAGAAATCGGGTCTTGCTTTTTTCTCATAAAACAACTAATTAAGGTTAAAAAAACTACAGATATAAATTTCTTATATCTTATATTGACCGCAAATATATGTGTAAAATGCATAATAAACAATACGAGAATTTATTTCTATCGCAGGCCCGTAAAGAGCCGTATCCAATGTATTTCCGCTATTTCTTCCTAATCAATAATATGTAAATTAATATGATACAGACAAATGGGAGTGACAACTCTTTTTCTGTTTCAGCTTGTTGTCTGAGGTATGATATAAGGGCTTATGACATTTTTAGACCTCTTCTGTACGATTTATGTCACTCTTTTTTTTGAAAGAGCTTTTTCTTTGTACAATACTTAATTATAAGATTCACTTACGCGGAGGAGATGTTGGGTATCTAAAATGAAACATATAAATAACCTTAAGTAAATAAATATGATGCAATTTAGTAAATGGACAATGGGAGTAGGGATGCTTCTCGGAACTTTGTTACCGGTAAGTGCAGAAGCCCAGGTAGTGAAGAATGACAAACTGCTTTCTTTTGAAGACCCGCAAATACCGGTATTTATTTCGGGAACGGATTCCCGTTTGGAAATCAGTGATGAACATTATAAAGATGGTTTGCAGAGCTTGAGTTGGACATTTAATCCGGGGGCTGTGCTTTCTATCAAAAAGGATTTGAAGTTCGAGAAAAAAGACCCTACCGGAAAAGATACCTATCTTTCCGCTTTCATTGTATGGGTGTACAATGAGCAAGCACAGGACAAGAAAATAGAGTTTGAATTTTTAAAAGATGGAAAGAAATGCACTTCTTTCCCATTTGGAATCAACTTTACCGGTTGGCGTGCAGCATGGGTGTGCTATGAACGTGATATGGTGGGGACGCCGGAAGAGGGGATGAATGAAATCCGTATTATTGCTCCCGATACAAAAGGGAAGTTATATTTAGATCATATTATACCCGCCAGTAAGGTGGATGCCCGCCAGCAGACGGCTGACGTGCAAGTTCCGTTTGTGAATAAGGGAACTACCAATCATTGGCTTGTTATTTACGAACATTCTTTGTGGAAGCCGGATATACCTTTGACTGCCGTTAGCGAAACGCAGAAACAGGAAATGCGGAAAATAGAAAAACGCTTCAGGGATATGCTCTATACACCCGGAAAGTTGTCAGATAAGGAAATGACGGCTATCCGTAAACAGTATGACTACTATAAGATTACATACAAAAACGGGAAAGTGAGTGGTCTGCCTATCTTCATGGTGCGTCAGGCGGAAGCTTACGAACGTATGATACCGAATTGGGATAAGGATATGTTTACCAAGCTGGGTATGGAAATGGACAAGTATTTCAAACTGATGAAACGTATTGCCATAGCCTATAACAATGCAGCGGATGTTGCTGTGCAGGATGAATTGAAGCAAAAGTTCCTTGCCATGTACGACCATATTACCGACCAAGGTGTGGCTTACGGCAGTTGTTGGGGAAACATCCATCATTACGGTTACAGTATGCGCGGACTCTATGTAGCCTATTTCCTGATGAAGGAGGTACTGAATGAAGCCGGCAAGCTGAATGAAGCCGAACGCACGCTGCGCTGGTATGCCATCACTAACGAGGTTTATCCTAAACCTACCGTAAACGGTATAGATATAGATTCTTTCAATACGCAGACTCAGGGACGTATGGCCAGTATCCTGATTATGGAGGATACTCCGGAAAAGCTGCAATATCTGCGTTCTTTCTCGCGTTGGTTGGATTATGGATGCCGTCCGGCTCAAGGATTGTCGGGTTCTTTCAAGAAAGATGGAGCTTGTTTTCATCATCGTAATAACTATCCCGCTTATGCTGTCGGTGGGTTGGATGGAGCCACGAATATGATTTATTTATTGAGCGGAACAGAGTTCAAGGTGTCTGAACTGGCGCATTCCACTGTTAAGAACGTGCTGCTCACGATGCGGTTTTATTGTAATTTGAAGCAATGGTCTCTTTCCATGTCAGGTCGTCATCCTAACGGAAAAGGAGAACTGATTCCCATTCAATATGCTACTATGGCTATTGCAGGGACACCGGACGGTAAGCAGGAATATGATGCCGACATGGCTGCTGCTTATCTGCGTTTGATGGCTTATGTCAATAGGCCCGATGAAGATGCTCCTGATTATCTTCCGAAGGCTTCCACTCGTCAAGAGTTGGAGATGAAGAAACTGCTTGAAGCACAGGGATTCCGCCCCGAACCCGATCCGCAAGGCAACCTTGCATTGGGCTACGGTTGTGTTTCCGTACAGCGTCGGGATAATTGGGCGGCTGTAGTGCGTGGACATTCCCGTTATCTGTGGGCTGCCGAACACTATCTTCCCGCCAATTTCTACGGCCGTTATCTGGCACATGGCAGTATGCAGATATTAACGGGTAAACCCGATGAAATGGTGACTTTTACTACTAGTGGCTGGCAAGAAAACGGCTTCGACTGGAATCGCATTCCGGGAGTGACGAGTATTCATCTGCCTTTTGAGCAATTGCGCGCCAAGGTATTGAATGTGGATGTTTACTCAGGTATGGAAGAAATGCTTTATTCCGATGAGGCCTTTGCCGGTGGGCTGTCCCAGGCCCGTCTGAATGGTAACTTCGGTATGAAGCTGCATGAGCATGACAAATATAACGGCTCTCACCGTGCCCGTAAGTCTTTCCACTTCTTTGACGGTACGATAGTATGTTTAGGTACGGACATTGAGAATACGAATACAGAGTATCCTACCGAGACAACTGTTTTCCAATTAGCAGCCATTACTCCTGAGAATCATAAATACTGGAATGGTTACAAGAGTGACGGACAGACTTATATTGATCCGAATGGGGTAGGGTACTATCTTTCCAAATCCTCTATGAGAAGTGCGAAATATGAAAAGAATTTCCCGCAGGTTACAGTCGGTGAACGAAGTACAAAGCCGACTTCGGGCGATTGGGTTTCCTTGACGCTGCAACATGGTAAGGCTCCGAGAGGTGCTTCTTATGAATATGCCGTATTGCCCCGTACGGATGCTGCTTCCCTGAAAGCATTTGCGAAGAAGCCTTCCTATAAAGTTCTTCAGCAGGATCGTAATGCCCACATAGTCCGTTCTTTGACGGATAATCTTACCTCTTATGTTTTGTTTGAAACTCCTCAAACGCTTCCTGCAGACGGTCTGTTACAGAAGGCGGATACTTCCTGTCTGGTTATGATTCGTGAAGATAGAGGCAAACTGTTACTGACTGTTTCCCAGCCGGATTTGGCATTGTACCGCGGTCCGAGTGATGAGGCTTTTGATAAGGATGGAAAGCGGATTGAACGGAGTATCTATTCCCGTCCGTGGATTGATAACGAGAGTGGAGAAATTCCCGTGACTGTTACATTGAAAGGTTGGTGGAAAGTAGCGGAAACACCGTATTGCAAACTTGTTTCGGCAGATAAGAAACAAACAGTGTTGCGTTTTACGTGTAAGGATGCTGCAAGCTTTGATGTAGAGTTGTTGCGTAAATAGGTTTTGATTAAATCTTTTTTGTCATGACGGAATTAAAGAATATCATGTTTTGTGCAACTGCCTTTGCCCCCTCTTTATTGGGGGCCAAGGAGCTGCCTAATATTATTTATATAGTAACCGACCAGCAGACAGCTTCTGCCATGAGTTGTATGGGAAATACAGATGTACACACGCCGAATATGGATCGTTTGGCACAGGCAGGTATTTTATTTAAAAATGCTTATTGCTCCGCTCCGTTAAGCGGTCCTTCCAGGGCATCCATGTTTACGGGACATACTTCCCACGAAGTCGGACTCTCCCGAAACAACGTTCCTGTGGCCGATTCTTTGCGTACTGCCAGTTTAGGCTGGTTAATGCAACGTGCCGGTTATGAGTGTGCTTATGGTGGAAAATGGCATGTACATACCCCTTCCATGCCCGATGGTGAGTTCGGCTTTTCTACCATTCATCCGCATAATGATAATGGCTTGGCTGAAGCTTCCGTTGCTTTCCTTGAGCAGAAACATTCCAAACCCTTTTTTCTTGTAGTGGGGTTTGATAATCCCCATAATATCTGTGAGTATGCGCGCAGTCAGAACTTGCCATTTGGCAATTTGCCCGAACTTCCTCAAGATGAATGGCCCGGACTTCCTTCAAATTTTGCCCGTAATCCTTATGATGCCGATGTAATAGATTATGAACAGACATTGAACTATTCGGCTTATCCAACCCGTCATTATTCTCCTGATGATTGGCGGCGTTATCGCAGCCTTTACTTCCGGCTGGTGGAAAAGGTGGATGCCGAGATTGGTAAGATTGTCGATGCAATTGATAAACAGGATTTGTGGAAGAATACGGTAGTTATCTTTACAAGCGATCATGGTGATGGTATGGGTGCGCATCATTGGAACCAGAAATCGGCTTTATATGAAGAAGTAGTGAATGTACCTTTGATAGTTACCCTTCCCGGAAAGAAGAATGCCGGCAAAGAAATGCCCCAACTTATTAATGAAGGTGTCGATTTCTTTGCTTCCGTATGTGACTGGGCGGGAATTTCCCTTCCTGGAGGTTTACATGGCGTCTCTTTTAGGTCTTTGGTGGAAAAAGCTGATCCTCAACAGGCACACCAGCCTTATATTGTCAGTGAGACGACATTTGATAAAGGAGTTGCCCGAGGTTGGGCCTTGCGTACTCCGCGTTATAAATATGTATTGTATGATAAAGGGCTGTATCGTGAGCAGCTTTATGACATGGTGAATGACCGCGGAGAAATGAGGAACTTGGCTATAGAGAAAAAGTATCGGCAAATTCTCTTACAACATCGTGCTTATTTGAATGAGTGGATGAAACTGCATCATGTAGTTCAAATACGTCCTGAGGTGCATTTAATTCCGGATATGTAAATCGGAAAGTGTGTTAAATGCTGATAATCTTACATCCTGTCATTCACTTTGCTTAGAATGTTCTTTCATTTCTGTCATTAAATCATCGTTGGAAGACGTTAGGCCGATAATGACCGAAAAGCATTTTGACACACTTTCTTTCTCTGTTTTTATTCTTATTGGTATGAAGATAGCAAATCGTTTACTGCTATCCGGTAATTGGTTAGTTTACTGGTTTTATGTATAGTTTTTTTAGCTTTACGGTTACCGTTGGGCAGCAGATATTCCCAAAAGTTCTTCATTTTCATCAATAACTGTGTTTCACCGCCTTGTAACTGTTCTTCATAGCTGTTGTATATCGCTGTATGTAGCTGTTTTACTTTGGATAGCATTTCATCAGGAGACAGCTTTCTGTTTTGCTGGTATTCCCAAGCTAAAGCCGGATTGGCAAGCAGACCACGCCCTATTACAACTCCTGCCAATCTCGGAAAACGTTCGGCAACGGTCTGTATATCTTCTATTGTATGCAGGTCCCCATTATATAACAAGGGTTTATCGCATCCATGATAAAAAGCCTCAAATCCGTTTAAATCTACCTCTCCTTTATATTGCTGTTTCCCTAAACGCGGATGCAGGATGATGTGGGATAGGGGAAGTGTATTCAGTAACGGTAGGAGTGCAAGGCATTCATTGGCGTTTTCCCAGCCTAATCTGAGCTTGACTGAGAAACGGATTTGAGGATATTTTTCTGTGGCGGCGGTCAGTAGTTCTTTTATTTCTTCGGGATACGGCAACATTCCTGCTCCGTTATGCCGTTTGGCCAGCATGGGGAAAGGACACCCCAGATTGATGTCTGCTTCCTGGTAATTATGCTCGATAAAAAGGGATACAATCTGTTCCAACGTGCTTGGTTGGGGGGCAATCAGTTGGGGGATCAGGTGTATATTCCGATTGTTTTCCGGGTTTATATCGCGTATGTCTTTTCGGCGGATTTCACCGTGTTCCACACGTACAAAAGGAGAATAATAGGTGTCGATACCGCCGAAGATACAAGCATGTGCTTGTCGGTAAGCAGCATCTGTATATCCTTGAAGAGGAGCGAAATGGATAGGCAATAAATTCTTGTTCATAACCGCAAAGATACGTTTTTATTCTTTATCTTTTATAGGAATAACCATATTCCAAGAGTGTGACGCATTCTCGAATCCGCCGGGACCATCCATAGTGGCAAAGAAAATGTAAGTAGGTTTACCGTTTTCAAAGAAAATAAAGGGGCGTTCCAGTTGCCCTTGCATCTCCACTTTTCCGTCTTCCCATTCTATGGTACGGGAATAGGCTTTGGGAGCCTTGTCTACTGTCCACTGGATACCGTTTTCAGAGTGTGCCATAACACCACCGCCCCGTTCTCCTGTAAATTTGGCTACATGGTCTTTGAATAGGATGTGATAGCCTTCGGTGTCTTTCCATAGGAAAGGGTCTTCGGCTTCACCTTGTCCGTCTACTTCAAAGATAGGCTGATTGTTGTTCAATACATGGTAAGGACCTTCTATTGCAGGAGCATAGGCTATTCCGAGACTCATTGCCGAATGTTCGTAATTGTTAGTGTAATGGCGCCCTTTGAAGATCATGAGAACTGAACCGTCTTCCTGTATGATTGGAGAAGGATTTGAGGTAAGGAAACTATAGAATGTACCCGGTTGGGTTTTGAGTATCGGTTCGTCCAGACGTTTCCAAGGACCATATGGAGAATCGGCTACAGCCAGTCCGATGCGCTTATTGGCGCGGGCAACGGTGCACCAGGGGCTGTTTAAGGTGAGCTGCGCGTATGTCGGTTCGGCAAACGGGTGTGTAGATCCCATATAAATGAGATAATATTTACCGTTTTGTTTCAATATGCGCGGATTGTGTGTAGAACGCCCGTCCCAATACTGTGCACCGCGTGCGGGAAGTGCGATATCACTGAAACGATAAGGTCCTTGCGGTATATCGGACACAGCATGTACAATTTCAGACGCGACCATCCATCCCGGATGAAATGGTAATTTCTTGGGAAACCGGGATACGAACATGTGATATTTACCGTCATCTCCCTTTACTATTGAGCTGCCCCATACCCAATAACCTTCGGATGCAAAGGCAGGGGTACGTGGGGCTTTATCCAGGCGGTGAAACAAACGGTTTTCCGACTGCTGCTTTAACTCAACCAGGTTTTCTATTTTTTGCGCAGATGCTGTCAGAAGAATGAAAATATTAAAGAAAAGTATCAGCTTATATCTTTTCATGAATGTGATAATGTTATAGTGTTAATTGGATGTGAACAAAGATACAGGTTTTTCGTATACCGAATATATTGTTTATAAGAAAAAGAGAGAAGAATCTCACGATCCTTCCCTCTTTACATGTTAAATTGATTAAGGTCTGTTTATCAGATTATTGATAATAAAAATAAGGTTAGAAGTTTTGTGGTATTATTCTGTTACAACTACTTTGTATTCTTGTTTTGCAAATGACTCTTGTTTGTAATTTCCGTTTGTTCCTACAAAAACTGCATTATAGGTTCCGATTTCATTATAGGTGTATTGATATGAATCGAGGCTTTGGGTTATATTTTTTAGGCCTACACCTGTATCTGGAGAACACGCATTAACTACAAACAGATTGGATACCAACCAACTGTATTTTAGTTCTGTATTTGCATTGGAACTGTGGATATAGAAAGCATTCCAATCCTTGGCATTCCAAATACCTGCTGTATTGTTAGTAACAGTACCATAAGCTCGGTTGGCAGTCATGCTTTTTTGATCATCAAGATTATGCCTATGCAGCATGTTAATAGGTGTAAACCCAAATGCGGTTGCACTAAATGCTGTTTGTTGCCCATCTACCATTTGATTTATAATTTGCATGTTTTTAAAAGTGAATTTAGTTTGAGCACTTGTTTTATCTTGTCCTCTGTAGCAAATAGCAACTGCGATACGCTTGCCTATGTAAGGTTTCATGTCAATCTCGTATGTCGTTTCTTTCACAGTTGTTGGGAAATCTGTTGCAGGAATAAGGGTTTCCCAAGAGTGCTGCTCTACCAATACAGAATCTGCTGCAAAGTTGTTTTTCTCTATTCCAGGAAAAGTCTCAGAAACATACATGGTTAATATATTAGCAGGTTTTCCATATTGAGGAGTCAGGGTGAATTTTAGCGTAGAACTTTCTATTTCACTTTCGTCTACTGCAGTACGTTCTCTATATTCATATTTTTTCCCGTTTTCCCCACTATAGAAAGTTAGAAAATCCGGATCACCATTGAAAAGGAACTTAATAGGATTTCCTTTTTTTACTGTAATGGTGTGACCATCGAAATTAACATTCTCATTAGTCGCAACATTTACATTAAGTTCGGCATTCTTTGTAAATTCGCTTTCACAAGATGCAAGAGTAAAAGTCGCTATGCTGATAACAGTCAAAAGTTTATTTAGTTTCATAATATGCGCTTGTTTAAATGGTTTAAAAAAATTACCATCCTGGATTATTTTGAGTGATAGCTTTATTTACAGCTATTTCACTATCTGGGATAGGGAAATAGTTATAAGCATCATTAATTTGAAAGAAAGTATACACACTGTAACTGGAGCCTGTTGCCCAATTGGCATTAGCACCTTGTTGGGCACGTGATGCCAATTCATTCATATTGTTTATATATTCTCCCCAACGGATCAAGTCATAACGACGTGTGAATTCAAAACAAAGCTCCATAGCACGTTCATCTTTTACAGCTTGTCGAAAATCTTCTTTATTCAAACTTCCCTCTGGATAAGTGAAAATGCCAGCACGCTCACGTACCTCATTAAGGCAGCTGTAAGCTAATGTGGTAGGATGTGCATTTGTTTCGTTTTCTGCTTCTGCAATCATTAGAAGTACATCAGAATAACGCAATAGCGGAACATTGATAGAAGTGTAATTCTTATTCTTTTTAGAACCTTTTAGTTCATACTCTCTTCGGTACTTCCCACAAGCTCGTGAATAATTCTTTTCAGACTCTGCTTCGGTTTTTTCGTAATCACCAATATTGTTATATTCATTCTTATTGTTGAATTTAGGGTCACCGTACTCGTATGCACCGTCCCAATATTGGTTTTTAACCTCTGCAATTTTACCATATTCGAATTTACGGCCGGTTATTCCTTTTCCTTTGTTTGCTTCTACATATTCAAAAGGAGCGATAGCCCAGTTCATACGTTCAATATCTCCATTGTTTTTATACAGTTCATATAACTTGGGAGTAGACCAAAAGTAAGCATATCCAAGGCCTGGATCTTGTTTATCAAGTAATGATTGATCGTTTGAGGCATCTGGACATTTGATGCCGATTAAATTTCCGATACGTCCTTCTGCTCTAATTTCGGAAGTATAATCTCCAGCAAACTCTACTTCCCAAATACTTTCGTTAGCTGTAGTATTATATTTGTTGGAACATATATCAATAAAAACATCCCAATAGTTCTCAGCCAAGCTATGTCCCTCTTTCATAACTTTTTGTGCATAAACACCGGCTTGTTTAAAATATTTTTGAATATTTGCGTCGTTGGAACTACTTTTATCACGGAAATGTTCACCAGCTCTAAATAGATATACACGTGCTAAAATTCCCCATGCTGCTGATTTAGAAACGTGCCCCGGTTTATAACCTAATTCAGCTGCGCTACTGAGTTCATTATTATCGGCACACTCACTCATTTCTTTAATAATGAAATCATAGATTTCCTGTTTGTCAGTACGTGGTATATCCAAACCTGTTACATTATTGGTAGAAGAAGTTTTGAAAGGTACATCTCCCCAACCTTGTATGAGCGTGAAATAGTAATATGCACGCATGAATCGGGCTTCTGCCTTATAGCGCAGACGTGCCTTATCTGAAATATCACTAACTTTATCTATATTTTCTAAGAAAGTATTGGCACGGTCAATACCGGTATAAAGGGTTTGCCACAAGTTGCTGAATTGCGGAGAACTAGAGTTTGCATTGTTACAAGCAATAGCTCCGTTACTTTGAGGATTACGTCCGCCACCATAGTGGGATAAGTCATCTCCGCATACCATATACATATACTCGTTTCCATAGAAATTCTGTGAAGCTAATGGAGCATATACAGAAGTCAAGAACGATATTGCCTCACTTTCATTATTAAAATAAACTTCAGGGGTCAGTTTAGTAGGTTCTTTGTCTAGAAAATCGCAAGAAGTCATTGCCAGACAACAGAAAGATAATATAAGAGTTTTGAATGTTTTCATATATTCTAATATTTTACAAGGTTAGAAGCCTAAATTGATACCAAAACTTACAGAAAGTGCTCTAGGATAAGAAGAAAAATCAAGGCCAGGAGTCAATCCACCTTCACGTATGGATACTTCTGGATCATAACCTGAATATCCAGTGATAGTCCATAAGTTCTGTGCCGCTACATAGAGACGTGCATTGTCTATTTTGAATTTCTTTAAAAAAGTCTTAGGTACAGTATATCCCAATGTAATGGCTTTTAAGCGTAAGAATGAAGCATCTTCTACTACGCGTGAAGAAATTACAAGGTTAGAACTAGAGTTTGTTACAGCCGGAATATCACTGTTCGGGTTTTCCGGAGTCCAACGGTTGGCATAACTTGCATATTGATTCAGTTCTCTTTTCTTTTGGAAACCACTCTCAAACATTAGGCGGTTAGCATTCAATACATCATTGCCATAAGACCATTGGAAGAAGATATTCAAATCAAATCCTTTATATTCAAAATTATTAGTAAAACCACCAGTGTGAATGGGAAGACCACGACCTATCATAGTACGGTCATTAGTGTCAATGATACCATCGCCATTTAAGTCTTTATATTTAGGCATACCTGGTTGGGTATTACTTTCACTTACATAATGAGGGATATTTCCCTTTAAAGTATAAGTACTTCCGGACTTATTAAAATCATCATATTTATAAGTTCCTTCATATACGTAGCCGTAAATCATGCCCATAGGATGACCTACTTTGGCAATATAGTTAGGCTGGCTGTTGAAGTTTTGGTCAAATTTAGCAGTACTTAATAAACTTGTTTGGTTTTCAGAAAGTTCCAAAACTTTGTTTTTGTTGAAAGAAATATTGAAATTGGTTGTCCATTTAAACTTTTTATTGTCGATATTGACAGTGTTTAATGTCAATTCAATACCATCATTACGTACTTTACCAATATTCTTCATAGCAGTTAAGTAGCCAGATGAATAAGGAAGAGTTGCATCCAACAGCAAGTCGCGAGTTGTTTTACGATAGAGATCTGCTGTTATACCGATACGTTCATCAAAGAAGCCTAAATCAAGCCCTAAGTTCCATTGTTCGGTAGTTTCCCATTTCAAGTCTTCATTAGGTAATGATACCGGAGCTACACCTACATTACCATTGTTGTTATCAAATGGATATACTGTGTTAGGGAGTCCATTGGTAACATGATACTTAATCATGTCAAGTAAGGCCATATAATCATATTCACCAATACGATTATTACCTGTAAGTCCCCAACTCAAACGAAGTTTACCACTCGATAACCATTTTTTGCAGGTTGCCATAAAATCTTCTTCAGAAAAGCTCCAAGCCAGAGAACCGGAAGGAAAGTAACCATAACGGTTTTTTTTACTGAATTTGGAAGAACCGTCTGCACGGAATGAAGCCGTTGCATAGTATTTTGATTTGTAATTATAGTTGATACGTCCAAGATAAGAGAGCATGGACCAAGATGAAAGAGAAGATGTACTCTTATCAAAGGTACCCTGGCTCATACCTGCCATACCTAACGATTCGTTAGTTATCTGCTTCATACGATATGAATAATACTCATAATCCGAGTTTTGCAGAGTAACACCAAGCATGGCATTGAGGAAATGTTTGCTTTTGAAATTAGTTTGATAAGTCAAGATGTTCTCATTCAACCATGTGAGGCGTTGTTGACGTACTATTTCTGCATTTACTTTATCGGTAGACGTAGGGCCACCATAACGTGTCTTAGAATTATTGAATGTATCTGTGTGGCGGTTGTCATAGGTGTATCCTCCAGAAACTTTGAGTTTCAATCCTTTAATAAATTCATATTCTACATATCCATTTAGTTGCAAATTGTTAATGTAATATTTGCGATAGGCATTTTTTAAATCTGCTATAGGATTGAATCGGTAGTCGTTGGAAGCATCAATATCATCATCAACAAGATCGTTGAGTAAAGCATCAAGCGATTGTCCTGGATAGTTTATTGGGCGATATCCCCATACGCTATAAAACAAATTATTCATACCAGAATAAGAGCTGGAAGAAGGGGAAGCTCCACTTTGAATAGAACGTGAGAAGTTGGTATTGAAGTTGATTGTAAGTTTACCGCGTTTAACCAAAGTGTTCATACGTGCTTGCAAGCGTTCATAATCTGTATTTAACAAAATACCTTCTTGGTCATAGTAAGAAAGAGATGCATTATAGCGTATTCCTTCTGAACCACCTGCTAAACGTATATTATGGTTTTGTTGCCATGCAGTACGGAAAATTTCGTCTTGATAATTGTTTTGTGCTATGCCTCGATAGTCATCCAAAGTCCATTGGTGACCTTCGTATAGCGGGAAGTATTTCTCAGCAGCTCTGGCCGGCTCTATTTCATTTTGGAGTTTTACATATTCATAAGCATTCAGCATATCTAATTTTTTAGAAACAGTTGATATACCAAAGCTCCCATCATAAGTAAGTTGTGGTTTTCCTACCTTTCCTTGTTTGGTAGTGATAATGATAACACCATTAGCACCACGTGCTCCGTAGATTGCTGTAGCTGAGGCATCTTTCAATACATCCGTAGATGCAATGTCACTAGGGTTAATTGCAGCGGCAACAGCAGGATCTTCAACAGGAAAACCATCAATGATGTACAGAGGTGTATTGTCTTGAGTTAATGAATTATTTCCACGAATTGTAATGGTCATAGTACTACCAGGCATACCTTCTCCTGAAGATACATTTACACCGGCAATACGACCACCTAAGGTTTGATCAAATGAAGCAGAAGGCGTTTTCAACAAATCGTCCATGTTGACTTTTGATACGGAACCGGTTAAATCTTTTTTTCGAACTTCTTGGTAGCCTACAACAACAACTTCATCTAGTGCTTGTGCGTCTTCTTCTAAAATAATATTGATGTTTTTTTGACTACCTATTTTGACTTCTTGTGTTTTGTAGCCTATAAAAGAGAATTGAAGAACATCAGACGTTTTTACATTTTGTAGTGTAAACTTACCTTCTAAGTCTGTAGTAGTTCCATTTGTAGTACCTTTTACTACAACACTCACACCAGGGAGTTCTCCCATTGTGTCGACAACTTTACCTGTAATTTGTCCACTTGTTTGGGCTTGTGTTCCCAATACATGACAAAGAAAAGCTGCCAGCAACATTAATGTTACTTTCTGCTTCATAAATATTAATTTAATTACGTTATTAAAAAGGTTGTTTAAAATAAATTTGTTTTAATAAACTCTGTTTGCAAAATTATTGACAAAATATGAAAAATAAATAAATTATTGTCCGCAAATAATCAGATATTGTACATTCTCTGTGGAAAATTTAGTTCTGTCTATTTTTATTTATTTACTTTTGGACCTCTGACTTTTTCCAAAAGAGCAGCCAACTCCTTAACCTTATCTGGGTGAGTCCCAGCCAAATTTTCTTTTTCGGAAGGGTCTACAGATAAGTCATAAAGTTGTGGCTGGGGATTGTTTCCCGTTTCCATTTTAGTCCAATGTTCCAAAGCCGGTTTGTCACTCGGTTCGATGTATTTCCAGTTATTCTGAATGATGGATAGAGTATTATTCAGGTTCTGTTGTACCACATAGTCACACCCGATGGTGTCCGTGCCAAGGAAGTTGTTGAGTTGGTCGCGGCTGTCAGGGGCAACACCTGTAGGAAGTTCATGATTCAGCAAGGCTGCAAATGAAGCATATACATCAATCATGGAGAATGGAGCCTGTTGTTTGCCCGGTTTGATACCATTCGGCCAGCGTACGATAAATGGAATACGGGTTCCGGCATCGAATGCGCTATACTTGCCGCCCCGGTAATGTTTCATGGGGGTGTGGCCGTTCAGCAATTCAAAGGCCTGATCTTGATAACCATCATCAATGACGGGACCATTGTCGCTGCATAATACGAAGATTGTATTATCAGCAATATCCAGACTATCGAGGGTGTGCATGATCTCGCCGACTGTCCAGTCCAGTTGTAAAATAACGTCACCACGCGGTCCTAAACCGCTTTTCCCTGCAAAACGCGGATGAGGGACTCGGGGAACGTGTACATCTTGTGTACCCATATACAGGAAGAAAGGTTCGTTTTTATGTGCAACGATAAAATCTTTGGCTTTTCCGGTAATGATATCTGCAATATCTTCATCCACCCAAAGAGCAGATTTGCCACCGGTCATCCAGCCGATACGGGGGATACCGTTGATAATGGTATTATTATGCCCCTGGCTGGGTTTCATCTTTACCAATTCAGGATTTTCAAGTCCTGTAGGCCAGTCGCCCACTTTGTGCTGGTAGCTGACAGTAATGGGATCTTGGGGATCAAGCCCTACAACATGGGCATTTTCTACGAACACACAAGGAACCCTGTCTACTGTGGCAGGAATGATAAATTCATAGTTGAAGCCTATGTCTTGAGTATTCGGCCTGATTTCGTGATTGAAGTCCGTGCCACCTTTAGGACCTAATCCCAAATGCCATTTGCCGACGGCTCCGGTGTAATAGCCTTCCTCCTTGAACATATCGGCCATTGTGACACGAGCTGTATCAATAATCAGTTCGGAATTACCCGGTGCAATGCCTGTGTTCTCTTGCCGCCAGGGATACATACCTGTAAGCAGTCCGAAGCGGGAAGGGGTACTTGTGGAAGAGGTGGCATATGCATTGGTGAATTGCATACCCTGACCGGCAAGGCGGTCTATATTCGGGGTACTTATTTTAGTGGCACCGTAGCAGCTGAGGTCACCGATGCCCAAGTCGTCAGCGATCAGGTAGATAACATTAGGCTTTTGCGGTTGGTCACTCTTGGCTTCTTGTTTAGACGGATTGCCACATCCTATCAAAAGGACCGTACTTGGAAGATACGGTAGAAGATTAGATAAATATTTCATAGCCTTTGGACTTTAAAGTTTTATTCCAAGTCCAAAGATATGCGCTATCTTTCGGTCTGTATGTATAAAAGAGTACACACAGAATCATAAAAAGTACAAAAGTGCAGAATTCTTATTTTTCATTTACTGTTTCTTCCTCGTCTTTATCAGCTTCCTCTCCTTTGCGATAAGCCAGTGGGCTGACATGATAGATGTCCTTAAAGCACTTGCTGAAGTAGCGTGAGGAACTGAATCCTATCTTATCGGAAATTTCCGTAATGTTCAGTTCCGGATTATTGCGCAACATCAAAGCACCTTTCTTCAAACGGATAGTCAGTATAAATTCGTTTGGGGTTTGTCCTGTAATGGCCTTCAGTTTGGTGAACAGGTTGGTGCGCGCCATTGCCATTTCTCTGGCAAAGACATTGACATTGAATTCTGTGTCGTCCAGATGTTGTTCGATGATAGACATGGCACGGTCCAGAATGTCTTTGTCAATCGGATTGGTAGCAAGCATATGTGCAGCCGTTTGCGGTTGCTTGCTGAATTTTTCCTGTAAGAGGATGCGTGAATTCACCAGGTTGTTGCAGCGGTATATCAGTAAGTTTGTATTGAACGGTTTGGTTATGTAATCGTCCGCGCCGATCCGCAATCCTTCGATATTCGATTCAATGGCAGTGCGTGCAGTCAATAACACTACGGGGATATGGCAGGTGTTGAAATCCGTTTTTATGAGTTTGCATAGTTCTGTACCCGACATTTTGGGCATGACCACATCGCTTACCACAATGCAGGGCATTTCACTGCGTACCAGTTCCCAGCCTTCTTCTCCGTTGGCTGCCATCAATATCTGATAGAATGGCTTGAAGATGTTGGCAAGCATTTCGCGGATGGACTCATTATCCTCTACAATCAATAGTTTGGCATCCGGAATACGTTTGATGGGAGCATTTTCTTCCAATTCGGTTTTCAGGAAAGCATCTGCTTCGGATTTGGAAATTTCAATCTGATGTACGCAATCCGGATTCCGGTTGATTTGTTCTTCTGTAAAGAATTCGTTACCCAAGCGTAGTGTAACGATAAAGCTTGTACCTTTGCCAAGTTCGCTTTCTACACGGATGGAACCATGATGTAATTCTATAATACCTTTGGTCAAAGCCAGTCCTATACCGGTGCCGCTCTTGCCGGCATCAGTAGAACCGGTCGGTTCTATCTGATAAAAGCGGTCGAATATCTTATCTATCTCCTTTGCATCGATACCGCTTCCCGTATCTTTTACACAAATTATAACGTTATTCCGTTCTTCCTTTACACTGAGCGTAATGGTATCTTCTTTTTCCGTATGCTTGATAGCATTGGATAAGAGGTTATTGATAACTTTCTGCATTTGCTTCTGGTCGTACCATACTTCGAGTTCGTCAGTCTCTTTTTCAAAATTGAAGTTGATTTGTTTGGCACTGGCATATTCAAGGAACAGCAGATAGTTTTCATACAGAAAATTCACGATGTTGTGCGGACTGACTTTAATCTTCATATGGCCCTGTTCCTGCTTGCGGAAGTCGAGTAATTCGGTTATTAGCTCGCGTAGCTGGATACTGTTTTTATAAATGCCCAATATCTTGTTGTAGATGGCAGGTGTGAAGTTCTGTAATTGCAGCAAGGTTTCTACCTGAGCCACAATAAGAGTCAGAGGAGTGCGGAACTCATGCGAGATGTTGGTGAAGAAGCGCAATTTGGATTGGTTCAGCGCTTCTACATCCTGAATATGTTTCTGTTCGTATTTCAAAGATTCGCGTAGTTTGATTTTTGATTTGTAGGCGCGTATCAGATACCACAGAACCGCTCCCGTTATGATAATATATATGAAGTAGGCAAGTGTTGTTTTGTAGTACGGCGGCAATACATGAATGGTGAGCTGTGCTTGCGGACAAAGGTTTTCGTCTTTTCCTTCCGGCTTGATGAGCAATGTGTAAGTGCCTGCATTCAAATTGGTGTAAGTAATGGTATGCAGCCCGCGTGTGCTTGTCCATTCATTGGAAAAGCCTTCCAGTCTGTAAATAATATCGTCTTTGTTGGCAGGTATGTAATTGGATGTGGCAAACTCTATACTGAACATACTTTGATCTGCATTGAGGGTTATCTCTCCGGTGTGGCATAAAGAGTGCTGCAAGATGCCGGTTTTATCTCCTACAGAGATTTCCCTACCGTTGACGATGAGCCGTGAGAGGATAATCTTATAAGGTTTTGGGGTAAAGTTCAGTTCCATTTCATGGAAAGAAATCATGCCTTGTATGCCTCCCAGAAATATTTCACCGTCGCAGGTGACACAGAGTGCATTTTCGTTGACGGCTGTCAACGGGAAACCGTTTTCAGCACTGTAATTATTAAAAGTCTTATTTTTGTAGTTAAAGATAGAGAACCCTTCGTTGGTGATGAGCAGTAATTTGCCGCTGCTGGGAGATTCTTGTGTTTCATAAATGCAGTCACTGGCCAGACCGTTCCTTTCCTTGTCGAAATTTTCAAAATCATTGGTTGCGGGGCGATATAAGTCCAGACCGCTACCCGAGGTGGAGAACCACAGGTTGCCTTTGCTATCTTGCGTTATATTGTTCACATTGTTATTGCTGAGACTGTTCGGGTTGGTGGCATCATGGCGGTAGTTTGTCAGTTTGCAGGTGTCAAAACGATAACTGAATACTCCTTCTCCAGTGGCAGCGATCCATAGTGTACCCTCCGAATCGAATGTGACATCTGCTACCATTTTAATGGATTTTCCTTCTTTGCTATCTTTGAACAGTTGTTGGCATTGTCCGTTAGCGGGGTCAAAGAGGCATACTCCGTTTTGTGTGGCTATAATCAGCAGGCTTTTGTAGGGAATGATATCGCGGATGATGTCTGATGGAAGAGTGTTAGGATTACCTTCTTCCATGCGGTAATGGGTAAAATGCCCTGAGCGTATATCCAGTTTGTTAAGACCGCCCAAATGAGTGCCTATCCATATAATTTCTTTATCGGCATCATAATAAAGCGCTTTTACATTATTATGCGAAATGCTGTTGCGCCCTTCCTGTGGGCGATACCATTTGAATTCGCGTGTGCGGCGGTTGTAATAATTCAGTCCGCCGCCTTCGGTTCCTATCCACAGATTGCCGTCTCTATCCTCAATGGTGCGTCCTACAACCGGATTGCTCAGCCCTTTCTTCTCGTTGGAAGAGTAGGAATAACGGGTGTAGATTTCATATTCCGGATTGAAGTAGTTGACACCGCCGAAATAGGTTCCCAACCAAAGTGTACCTTGGTTATCTTTTACGATACACCAGATGGAAGAGTGGGTGAGCCCGTCGGCTTGTGTGTCATTGGCTGTATGGTTCTGGAATAATCCGGTTATTTTATTGTATCGGTTTAATCCGTTGAAGGTACCTATCCATATATTGCCCAGATTGTCCTCACAGCAGGCCCTGACGAAATTGGAGGAGAGACTGTGTGGGTCTTTGGCATTGTATTTGAAGTTTTCTATTGTTCCGTCTGCTTTTACACGGAACAGTCCTTCTTCCCAACTGCCAATCCACAATTCACTTTCGCTGTCCTGATAAAAACTGGTAATATTTCCTTTCTGAATGGGATGCGTCAGTTCTTTTTTGTCAATATTCAGGCAGTATACGCCGTTGGTTGTTGTTCCCAGCCATAGTACGTCCTTATTGATGTGTATACAGACTATTTCCAGATTTCGGTCCGGGAGTTGATAGTAAAGGTCGAAATTTCCAGTTTCCTCGTTATAACGGTATATTTCATTCTTTTTGCCGATAAAAAGTCCGTCATTGTAATAGATGCTGTTGATATTGCCTTGTATTAACGTAGTGAATTTTTGGGTGGCAAGGTTGAATTCCGCCACTCCTTCGGTGCAGAGCAGATATATTTTCCCGTTATGATTGCCCGTAATGCGGGATACGGTATTGCAGAAAAGGCTGTTGGGATTGTTCTTCTGTAGCTTGTAGGTCTGTATATCGTCTCCATTGTAACGGTTCAACCCTTCGCGTGTGCCAATCCATAGGATGCCGTTTTCATCAACATATAAGCTGTTTACGGAAAACTGAGATAATCCGTCGTCGGTGGTAAGGTGGTTAAAGGTTATGTTCTGCCCATACACATTTGCGAAAGCCGCACTCGCTAAAATAAAGAATAATCTGATGATAAGCTTCTGCACGTTGAGTCATTTTTAAGGTTTCAGTCACAAATATAAGGATATTTTGTACAAAGATTCTCATTTATTATTTGGATTTTGCGGTTATGTTTGTTTAAATGTATATTTTTGGATGTTCATCGGACAATAATAAACTTATTATATGTAATAAAGAGCGTATATTTGTATCACAAATTAATTTATTTATTATCATGAAAGACCTTTTATCTATCGTATCTCATTTTCAATTGCAGGGTACAGTTCAAGAAATCAATCCTTTAGGGGCCGGTCTTATTAATGACACCTATAAAGTAAGCACTCTCGAGGCTGATGCCCCCGATTATGTATTGCAGCGTATCAATCATGCCATTTTCCAAAACGTAGAAATGTTGCAGGCCAATATCAATGCCGTAACCACTCATATCCGTAAGAAACTGGAAGAGAAAGGCGAGAAAGACATTGAACGTAAGGTGCTGCATTTCTTTCCTGCCGATACAGGAAAGACTTATTGGCATGATGGTGAGAGTTATTGGCGTGTCATGGCGTTTATTCCCAATGCAAGGACCTACGAAACGGTTAACCCCGAATATTCGTATTATGCAGGCGTAGCTTTCGGTAATTTCCAGGCAATGCTTGCCGATATTCCCGATAAACTGGGCGAGACGATTCCCGACTTCCATAATATGGAATTCCGTTTGAAACAGCTTCGCGATGCCGTGGCGGCCGATGCTGTCGGACGTGTAAAGGAAGTACGGTATTTTCTGGATGAGATAGAGCGCCGTGCAGAGGAAATGTGCAAAGCGGAGCGCCTGCATCGTGAAGGCAAGTTACCCAAGCGGGTTTGCCATTGCGATACGAAAGTCAATAATATGATGTTTGACGAAAGTGGCAATGTACTTTGTGTCATCGACCTCGATACCGTAATGCCCAGTTTCGTCTTTTCCGACTTTGGCGATTTCCTGCGTTCGGGAGCCAATACCGGTTTGGAAGATGATAAAGACCTTGCGAATGTGAATTTCAATATGGAAATATTCAAGGCATTCACAAAAGGCTATCTGGAATCGGCCAAATCTTTCCTGCTGCCGGTAGAGATAGAGAACCTGCCCTATGCGGCTGCTCTATTCCCTTATATGCAGTGCGTGCGTTTCCTGGCCGACTATATCAATGGCGATACTTATTATAAAATTCAATATCCGGAACATAACCTGGTGCGCACAAAGGCTCAATTCAAACTGCTTCAAAGCGTAGAAGAACATACTTCGGAAATGCAGAAATTCATAGCTTCATGCATTTGAAAAGGTGTATAATGGCGGCGATGATGGGTTGCTGTGTCTTACCCTTATTCGCATTAACTCCTAAAAATAAGATGATGAAAGAACTGGATGTCAAGAAAGTGAGTATGGCAAATATACCGGTAGAAGCGGTGCCTGCTCTTTTGGATGAAGAAAAAGTGGCTTTTCAGCCGGTTAATACAGTGAATTGGGCGGCATATCCATACTGTCCGGACGTAAAGTTCCGTATTGCTTATACGGACAACGCTATCCTGATTCATTATAAAGTGAAAGAAGCCAGCGTACGCGCAGTAGCGGGCAAAGACAACGGGCCGGTTTGGGAAGATGCCTGTGTGGAGTTCTTTTCCATTCCTGCCGGAGACGGAGTATATTATAATATGGAATGTAACTGTGTTGGAAGACTACTTATCGGTGCGGGAGCAGGACGCTCCAACCGTCAACATGCACCGCAGGAAGTGCTTGATAAAGTACAGCGTTGGTCTTCTTTGGGGCAGGAAGATTTTGAGGAGCGGATAGGAGATTGCAGTTGGGAAGTGGCTTTGGTGATACCTTATTCCGCTTTCTTTATGCATAATATCACTTCATTGGTCGGTAAGGCCATTCGTGCCAATTTCTATAAATGCGGTGATAAGTTGCAGACTCCTCATTTCCTGTCATGGAATCCCATTGATTTGGAAAAGCCGAACTTCCATTGTCCGGAATTTTTCGGGATGTTGCGTTTCAAGTAGGTACGGGGGGTATAATACTCTGAATAGTAATAAAACCGGCATATAAGAAAAAAGGCTTGCAGATGTCTTATTCACAGGACTTCTGCAAGCCTTTTTTCTTATATGCCGAGGTTTACTTTACAATACCTTTTGAGTTACGGATAAAGTTGATGATATTATGTATCTCATCACTCATCGGAACCTGATCTTCAATCTTCTGTAAAGCGTCCTGTATGCTGAAATTCCCTTGATATACCAGGCGGTAAGCATTGACTATATGGCGCAGAATACGCTCGGTAACCTGATGCTTATGCTGGAGTACCACCGCATTGATACCGTGATATTCTGCCGGATTGCCGTTCATTATAACATAAGGCGGTACATCTTTTGAGATGCGGCAACCTGCCTGAATCAATACCCAACTGCCTATGTGGCAATTCTGATGTAGGATAACATTACTGCTCAGGATTGTACAGTCGTCTATGTGGCAGTCTCCAGCCACTGTGCTCTTAATTCCCAGTACACAGTGATTGCCTACTTGTACGTCGTGGCAGAGGTGAACACCGTCCATTAGATAGTTACTATCGCCAATGCGCGTACATCCGCTTTCGTGCGTAGCACGGCTGATAACCACATTTTCACGAATGTCGTTGTTGTCACCGATAATCAACCGACTTGCTTCGCCTGTGTAATGAAAATCTTGCGGTTCACTACCCAGTACGGCACCATGGTGTACTTTATTTCCTTTACCTAAACGCGTACCCTTGAGGATACTTGCATTTGACATAATCACACAGTCGTCACCGATTTCCACATCTCCTTCGATGTAAGCGAAAGGCTGAATGGTTACATTCTTACCGATTTTTGCGGTAGAATCTACAGATGCTAATGGACTAATCATAGTAATTAGTTATGAGTTATAAATTATAAGTTATGAGTTATGGGAGATGAGCCGTCAAAAATAACTTATAACCCATAACCCGTAACTGATATTATTCTCTTCCTCCGCCCAATGCTTGATACAGGCTGATTACAGACTGCATGCGGTCGAAGGTGTCGGCCACTTCCGAAAGCTGTGCGCTGAGGTAAGACTGTTCGGCGGACAAGACTTCCAAATAGGTTGACGTGCCTAAGTTAAACAATTCTTTTGTATCTTCCGCAGCTTTGCGGGCAGAATTCACTTGAATTTCACGTGAAATGGCTTTGTCCGAGGTCATTTGATATTGATACAAAGCATTGCTTACTTCATTTCCGGCCTTGAGCAGTGTGGTCTGGAACTGGATTTTGGCTTGCTCTTCCTGTGCCTTTGCTTGTTTCAACCGGGCAATGTTGGCACCGCGGTAGAACAGAGGTTGTGTGAGCGAACCGATAGCGGATGCCAGCAGCTTTCCTGGATTGATGATAGCGGAACCTGCACTGTTGGTCCAACCGGCAGAACCGCTTAAGGTGATTTGCGGATAGAAAGCTGCACGTGCGCTGTTGGTGTCGTAGTAGCTTGCTGCCAGTGACATTTCAGCAGCTTTTACATCGGGACGGTTGGACAGCAGTTGCAAAGGAATACCGGTAGAGAATTCGGCAGGTAACTGTTGCTGTTCCAATGTACCACGTGCAATGCTCTGTGCAGGTTGGTTCAGCATCAGGCATAGTGCGTTTTCCGTTTCACGGATGCTTTGGCGGATATCGGGCAGGGAAGCCAGTACTTGTGCATAGGCGGTGCGGCTTTGCTCTACGGCTGCACTGTTAGCCATAGCAGCCTCTTTCATTGCTTCTACGGTTTCAAGGTTGCGTTTCAGGATGTCACAGGTGCTTTCGCTTATTTGCAACTGGCGGTCGAGCATTAGCAGCGTATAGTACATATTGGCTACGTTTGCAATCACTTGTGTCTGTACAGCCTGTTCATAGAACTGTGTCTGTTTCAGTGAGACTTGAGCCTTACGCTTGGGGTTCAGCAACTGACCGAACAGATCTATCTGCCAGCTTGCTGTCACAGGAAGCGAATACGTCTGTGTGGCTTTACCTTTGTCGAAGCTGCTTACCGTTCCTTGCGGAGAGAGAGCCAGCATGGGAGCATAAGCCAGACGTGCGGACATCAGTGCTGCCTGAGCCTGCTTTACGGTGAGTGCAGCGCTGCGAAGGTCGGCATTGTTGGTCAATGCCTGTTCGATAAGTGTCTGTAACTGTGCATCCGTAAACACTTCTTTCCAGGGCAGATTACCGAAATTGGCAGTATCTGCGGCAAGTGTATCGCCACCGGCAATGGTGTCCCGATATAGGCCTTCTACTGTAATATCTTCGGGTCTGTCGTATGATTTGTAGATATGGCAACTGCTCAATAAAGCAGTTGCGCACATCAGAATTATTATTTTCTTCATGATAAACTATATTTTAGTGTTTAGCGGTTAGTGTTTAATAATTAGTAATTTGCTTGTGGATGTCCACTATCCATTAATCGTTAAACGCTAATCACTATTTTGTATATTGTTCAATCTCAGGTTCTGCATCCGAGTTATCCACATCTTCCCATTCCATTGGTTTAACCTTCTCCTGGAGATATTGGAAAGCAACGAACAGGGCAGGTACGATGAATATCTGCAGAATCATACCGATTAACATACCGCCGATAGCCGAAGTTCCCAGTGTACGGTTACCGTTGGCTCCTGCACCGGAAGCAAACATCAACGGGAGCAGACCGACAATCATTGCCAGAGAAGTCATCAGGATAGGACGCAGACGGGCGGCGGCACCCAGCACGGCAGCCCATGTAATGCTCATACCCATTTTGCGGCGGTCGAGGGCGAACTCTACGATCAGGATGGCGTTCTTGGCCAACAGACCCATCAGCATGATAAGTGCAATCTGCATGTAGATGTCGTTAGACATGGTTCCCAAAATCATTTTCAATGCAGGAATGTTACCCAATGAACCGATGCCGCTGACAAACAGGAAGCTACCCAACAATCCGAATGGTACGGAGAGCAATACGGAGAGCGGAAGAATATAACTTTCATATTGCGCACTCAACAACAGGTAAACGAATACGAAACAGAGCACAAAAATCAAACCGGTTGTGCTACCGCTGGTTTCGGCTTCCTCACGTGCCATACCGCCGAGTTCGTAGGCAAAACCGGCAGGCAGGTTTTCTTTGGCCACTTCTGCAATGGCAGCAAGTGCCTGACCGGATGTATAACCGCTGGCAGGAGCCACCATCACTTTCATAGATGTGTAAAGGTTGAAACGGCTGATGATATCCGGACCGTATACCTTCTTGACGGATACAAACTGGGTGATGGGCGCCATCTCATTGCCGTTACGTACCTTGATGCTGGAGAGTGATTCCAGATTTTTGGTTGCATTCGGTTCTGCCTGAATCATGACACGGTACATTTTACCGAAGCTGTTGAAGTTAGAAGCGTAAAGTCCACCGAAATATCCCTGCATGGTGCTGAGGATGTCGCTTGGGCTGAGACCTGCTTTCTTACAGGCAGCAGCATCGATATCCAACATATATTGCGGGAAGTTAGGGTTGAAACTGGTCTTTGCGGAGTTGATTTCCGGACGTGCTTCCAGTGCGGCAGTATAGTCGTTCACTACATCGAAGAAGTGGTTCAGGTCGCCACCGGTTTTATCCTGCATGTTCAGTTCGATATCGCTGGATGCCGAATAACCCGGAATCATAGGCGGAGCAAAGAACAGTACCTGTGCTTCCTTGATGATTTTTTGCGCACGCATGAAAAGTGTGGCGTAAACTACCGTTGAATTCTGCATAGTGGAACGTTCTTCCCAATTTTTCAGCTTGATAATGAGCGAACCGTAGGAAGGTCCCTGACCACCGATGAAGCTGAAACCGGAAATTACCGTACGCGATTCTACCGCAGGGTCGGCTGCAACGAGACTGTCTACACGGTTCAGCACTTCCATGGCACGTTCTTGTGAAGTACCGGGGGGAAGCGTTACTACACCCATGATGGTACCGGTGTCTTCGTTGGGCACCATACCTGTCGGTGTGATGTTCATAAACACCATCAACAGTACAATGGAACCTACCACAATACCGCCGGAGAGCCATTTCTTCTGGATAAAGCGGAGCACTTGTTTCTTGTATTTACCCAGGATGGAGTCGTAGGATGCGTTGAAAGAGTGTTTGAACTTATCCGTAGTCATACCTGCTAATGCCAATACGCTGATAACAATCATTACCAGACAGAGTACAGGATGGTTCTCAAAGCTGAACAAACCGAAAATCATACCCAAAATGGCGATTGTAGTAAAGAGCAGTGTAAGGCCGGGACGCATCATTCTGCCGATAGAATCCACATAACGGGCTATCATGATTTTACGTGCCTCTTTAGTTGCGACACCGATGCGCTCTTTCATGGTGGCATCACTGTTGTGCGGTTTCAGGAAGATGGCACACAAGGCCGGACTCAGTGTCAAGGCGTTCAATGCGGAGAAACCGATGGCGATGGCCATTGTAAGACCGAACTGGCGGTAGAATGTACCGGCTGTACCACCCATGAAACTTACCGGCACAAACACGGACATCATCACCAGTGTAATGGAAATGATAGCGCCGCCCAGCTCACTCATGGCGTCGATAGATGCAGTCCGTGCCGATTTATATCCCTGGTCGAGCTTGGCATGGACACCTTCGACGACAACTATGGCGTCATCCACTACAATTGCGATGGCAAGCACCATAGCCGAGAGTGTCAGCAGGTTGATACTGAAGCCGATCAGTTGCAGTACGAAGAAAGTAGCAATCAAAGCTACCGGAATGGCAATGGCAGGAATCAGCGTAGAGCGCATGTCTTGCAGGAAGATATACACTACGATGAACACGAGGATGAACGCCTCAATCAATGTTTTGATTACTTCATGGATAGAAGCGAACAGGAAGTCATTGGCACTTTGGGCGATATTGATTTTCAAACCGGAAGGCAGCGTTTCGGATGCTTTTCCAAGTACTTCTTCCAGGTCACTGATAGTCTGCGTAGCATTGGTTCCTGCCATCTGGTATACGATACAGGATACTGCCTTATGGCCGTTTACCATATTATTGAAGTTGTAGGACAGACGTCCGAGTTCAATATCGGCAATGTCTTTCAAACGGAGAACTTCACCGTTCTCAAGGGCTTTGATTACGATATTCTCAAATTCTTCCGGCTGTTGAAGACGGCCTTTGTAGCGGATGGTGTATTGGAAGCTTTGGTTGCCGCGTTCACCAAACTGTCCGGGAGCCGCTTCGATATTTTGTTCGGCCAGTGCACCGGCTACATCGTTAGGGATCAACTTGTATTGTGCCATCACATCCGGTTTCAGCCAGATACGCATGGAGTAGTCCTGACCGAGTACGGTGGCATCACCCACACCGTTTACACGCTTTACTTCCGGAATAAGGTTGATGTTGGCATAGTTCTCAAGGAATTCGATGTCGTACTGGTCTTTCTCATCGTAAATGGAGAATACCATCAACATGGATGTCTGTCGCTTCTGCGTAGTCACACCGACTTTGGTTACCTCGGCCGGTAGCAAACCCTGAGCCATGGAAACGCGGTTCTGTACGTTAACGGCTGCCATATCCGGGTCTGTACCCTGTTTGAAGTAAATGGAAATTTCGGCGGAACCGTTATTGGATGCACTGGAAGTCATGTACATCATGTTCTCCACACCGTTGATTTGGTCTTCCAGCGGCGCAATGACAGAGTTCAACACCGTTTGGGCGTTGGCACCCTGGTAAGTGGCGCGTACCGATACCGTCGGTGGTGCAATGTCCGGATATTGGGTGATAGGCAGCGTTGCCAGACCAATAAGTCCCAGGATTACTATCAGGATGGAGATTACCGTAGATAGTACCGGACGATTAATAAATCTATCTAATTTCATGTTACTTAATGATTAGGGGCGTTAAATGTTAATTGAACGCAGTTTGGATATTACCTTCTTTTTGGTCTTTGAGGGCTTTCTGATATTCAGCCTCTTTCTCTTCAGGAGTGATAGGAGTGATGCTTTGTCCGTCTTTCAGGTTCTGTACGCCTTCTATCACGATTTTATCGCCGGCCTTCAAGCCGCCTGTAACGTAAAAATATTTGCCATCATTCAGGCTGAATACCTGTATTTCGGTATTTTTCAGCGTGTTGTCAGGTTGTACAACGAATACGAATTTCTTGTCCTGTATTTCTGTGGTGGCCGATTGAGGAATCATGATTACATTCTCCATCGGATTGGGGAATACTACGTTTCCTGTACCGCCGCTACGCAGAATGTTGTGTTTGTTGGGGAAGAGGGCACGCATGTTTACTGCACCTGTAGTCTGGTCGATAACGCCGCTGATGGTTTCTACACGACCACTGTCGGCATACATGGTTCCGTCAATCAGTTGCAGTTGTACCTGAGGCATCTTTGCCAGAATATCCTTGGTACTTCCGCCTTCGCGTATCAGTGACAGGAGCTGTCTTTCGGTCATGGAGAAATAAGCGAACATTTCGGAGATGTCGGCAACTGTGGTCAACGGGGTGGCCATGGAGGGGCTTACCAAACTACCTACACGGTAGGGGATAGTACCTACAATACCGTCGCTGGGGCTTGTTACACTGGTGTATGACAGGTTGTTTTGAGCATTGATCAGTTGCGCTTCCGCCTGTGCCAATTGTGCTTTGGTTTGTGCCAACTGGTTTTCAGCCATTTGCAGGTCGTAATCGCTGATGATGTTCTTTTGGTTCAGCGTGCGTTTGTTGCTTACAGTAAGTTCTTGTGTGTTTACAGCGGCTTTTGCCGTTTCAACCGCAGCCTTGGCCGAATTTACTGCAGCCTGGTATTGTACAGGGTCGATGCTGAACAATACTTGTCCTTTGTGTACGACGGAACCCTCGTCCACATGTAATTTGGTGATGAAACCGCTTACCATCGGACGGATTTCCACATCTTGTTTACCTTTAATAGTAGCCGGATAACTGTTTGTCAGGTTGGCAGTGGTTGTTTCTACTGTAATC
>ENA-UAOZ01000345-UAOZ01000345.1-human-gut-metagenome-genome-assembly--contig:-NODE-345-length-25988-cov-5.998959_pt1 | contig 25988 bp, 19 predicted proteins | sample MGYA00243474_ERZ654565 | MGnify/ENA primary metagenome ERZ654565 (study PRJEB26926, sample SAMN06164854) | human gut metagenome | biome: ENVO:00009003; feature: ENVO:2100002; material: ENVO:00002003...
TACGAGATGTAGAGAGGTCTCGTGGGCTCGGAGATGTGTATAAGAGACAGGGAGTCGACCGTGGCGTCGCCCGTGCCGATGGCTTGGCCTGCCTCGTAGATGCCGTCACGGAGCTTGCGATAGTCAATGACCTTGCCGCCTTCGGGCGTCTGGATGGCGGCGTTCTCAATCTTGATGGTGCCGATTGTCTTGCCGTCAGCGCTCATGGCACGGGCAAAGATTGCCGCTGTATCTCCTTCGGCCGTTACCTTGCTGCGGATGATCGAGATGACTGCGGGTGTGACGCCCTCGCTGGTCTGGGCGATGATGCCGATGTTCTCGCCTTGGGGTTCGCGCCTCGTCTCGCCATCTTGGTTTTCGCTGTAGGGGATGGGGCCGTCGCCGTTCTCGACATAGCGGGCTATGGCCTTGACAACGGAGTCGCTGATGTAGATGTGGCCGCCCTTCTCGTTGGGTCGATCGTTTCTGGTGGAGAATGCAGCCGAAACCTCGCCTTCCGCAAACGCGTCCACGGTGGAGCCGTTCTTGACGACGATGTCGTCCTGGTAGGTGAAGAGGGCGTTGGCGCCACCGTATCTGCCTTTACTTGCACGGACCGTCACGTTTGCATGATCGAGGGTGATGCCCTTGTGGGCATAGACGCCATATTCAACACCGTTTACGTTGAGGGAGGCGTTTGTGGCTGCGAGGCTGCCCTTGGCCTCGACGGCAGCGTCTTTCTCGGAGCTTGCCTCGACCGTCCCGCCACCCTTGATGGTGAGGTTCTTGTCGGCTCCAATACCCTTGTCCTTGGTAGCCCTGGCGGTGACGGCTCCGCTGTCGTCAATCGTGATATTGCCGTTTGCCCTGATGCCATCCGATGCACCCGTGGCGTTGACGTTGCCCGAGCCCTTGATGGCGAGACCGCCCTTGGCATCGATGGCGTCGCCCTCAGCGCTCGTGGCGTTGACGGTGCCGGCCCCGTCGATGTTGATGTCGCCTTCGGACCAGATGGCGTCGCTAGAAGATGTCACGCTGAGCGTGCCGCCCTCGTCGCCTTGGATATTGAGCTCGGCATTCTCGTTAGTGCCATGAGAAACGTTGATGCTTTCGATCCATTCGGCAGTGACGATGTTGGTTCCCGAGTAATTCACGTTGAGCTTGCCTGCGGCCTGGATCTCGCCGCCGTTATAGTTGTTGAGCTTCAAGTCGTCGGCGCCGTCCCACGACCAGGTACCGGCCTCGTCGCTCGCCGCGGTGTTGTACTTGTTGCCGCCGACCTTGACCCATTCCGCTGCGAGCGAGACGCTCGGCATGAGCAGCGAGCTCACCGTGAGCGCGCACACGGCGCCCGCGACGATGCGGCGCGTCACGCGGCGCCAGCTGCCGTGCGCGAGTCCTATGCGACGGCGAACGTCGGGTTCGGCAACATGGGTTCCGGCGGTAGTGTCATTGCGTTTGGGGGTCGTGAACAAGGCTGCCATGGTTGCTCCCGTTCTCATAGGGCCTATACGACTAGATTCAGCGTATCTGCTGGATGTTGCCGGCGGTAGTGCCGTTTGGAGGGCAAAATGGCCAAAATGGGGGAGAAATAGGCCGCACGCCGGCGCAGGGACCGGCGCTAAAAGAAAAGCGCGGGGCCGCATGGCGACTCCGCGCTTTATTGTTCAGCTTTTGCAGCCTTGCCCTTACGCTACGAAGAAGTAGACGAGGAAGGCAAGGGCCGCGATCCACCCGTCCCGTGCGAAAAAGTGTTTACGAGCGCTTGCGGCTCACCACGGCGCCCGCGGCGATGGCGGCTGTTCCTGCAAGGGCGGCTGCCACGATGGCTGCGTTCGAGGCGTCGCCGGTTGCCGCGAGCTTGCCGGTGGTCTTGGCTCCCGTGGCTGCAACTGCAACGGTCTTGGTCGTCTTCGTGCCCTCGGACTTGGAACCCTCGGGTTTGGTCTCGCCGGGCTTCTCCTCGGGTTTGATCTCCTCGGACGGTGCGATGACGGCTTTCTTGGCGATGACATCGTCGTAGGGAGAATCAATCACGGCGTCGCCCGTGCCGATGGTTTGACCCGCCTCGTAGGAGATGCTGGAGCCGTACTCTTCTTCGTAGCGATAGTTAATGATCTTGCCGCCTGCGGGCGCCTGGATGGGAGCGCCTTCGATCTTGATGGTGCCGATCGCCTTGCCATCTTCGCTTATGGCAAGAGCGAAGATTGCCGCCGTGTCTCCCTCAGCCGTGAGCTTGCTGCGGACGATCGAGATACTCGCGGGCGTGATGCCCTCGTAGGTCTGGGCGAAGATACCGATGTTCAGACCCCTAGGCTCAGGGATGACCGCGCCGCTTTGGTCGTTGCTGTAGTGATCGGGGCCATCGCCACCGGTCTCGACATAGCGGGCTATAGCCTTAACAACGGAGTCGCTGATGTAGATGTGGCCGCCAGCGACGTTTGGCTGGTGGTTTCTGGTAGAGATTGCAACCGAGAATTTGCCTTCCGCGAACGCGTCCACGATGGAACCATTCTTGATGACGATGTCATCCCCGTCAGTGATGAGGGCGATGGCCTGGCCGCCGCTCGCGCTTGTACGGACCGTCACGGTCGCGTGATCGAGCGTAACGCCCTTGTAGGCATAGACACCATATTCAACACCGCTTGCGTCAAGGGAGGCGTTCGTGACCGCGAGACTGCCCTCAGTGTCGACGGCAAGATCTCCCTCGGAGTTCGCCTTGACCTGGCTGCCGCCTGAGATGTTGATGCCGTCTTCAGCCCAAATCGCCGCTTCTTCTATCGAGCTTGCTTCTACCTTGCCACCGCCTTTGATGGTCAGGTCACTGCCTGCGGCGATGCCGTAGCCTTCGCCTCCTTTAGCGATCACTGTGCCAGAGGAATCGATGGTGGTCTTGCCCTTGGATTGGATACCTTCGGTATCGCCCGTTGCATTCACGGTGCCCGAGCCCGTGATAGAGAGGTCGCCCTTTGCCTCAATTCCGTCGGCAGTAGTACTTGTGGTGTTCACGGTGCCTGGGCCAGAAATGGAGAGGTCGCCTGTGGATTTAATTGCATCGGTCTCGGCTGTCACATTGAGCTCATCCGTGCTATTCGAGCTCGTTATGTTCAACTCCGCTTTCTGGTTAGTGCCATCCTGCGCTTTGATGGCGGCTCCGGTGTAATCGGGCTCGGTTTTCACGGTGTTCTTGCCCTCGTACGCAATGTTGAGCTTGCCTGCAGCATTGATCGCACCGCCGTCATAGCCGTTGAGCTTCATATCGTCGGCGCCGTCCCATGACCAGGTGCCAGCCTCGTCACCCGCCGCGGTGCCAGCGTCATACCGGCTGCCGCCGACGTCCACCCACTCGGCCGCGAGCGAGACACTCGGCATGAGCAACGAGCTCACCGTGAGCGCGCAGGTCAGACCACAGACGATGCGGCGCGTCACGCGACGCCAGCTTCCGTGTGCGAGCAGCGTGCGGCGGCGCACGTCGGGCTCGACAAAATGGGCTCCAGAGGTTTTGTCATTGCGCTTGGGGGTCGTGAACAAGGCGGCCATGGTTACTCCCATCCTCATAGGGCCTATGCGATTACGCCCAGCATATCTGCAGGATGTAGCCGGCGGTAGTGCCGTTTGGAGGGCAAAACGTCCAAAACTTGGGAAGCAATACATCGCGCGTCCGTGCGTAGCCTGGCTTTAAAAGAAAAGCGCGGAGCCGCTCGATGCGACTCCGCGCTTTGGTGTTCTGCTTTGGCAGCTTTGCCGCTACGCTACGAAGAAGTAGACGAGGAAGGCGAGGGCTGCGATCCACATGAGCGGCTTGATCTTGGAAGCCTCGCCCTTAAAGAGCGCGACGACCACGTAGGCGATAAAGCCCAGGCCAATGCCGGCAGAGATGGAGTAGGTGAAGGGCACGCCGGCGACAATCATGAACGCCGGGAAACCCTGCGACACGTCGGACCAGTCGATCTCGGAGGCCTCACTCATCATGAGGTAGCCGACGTAGACCAGAGCACCGCAGGTGGCGGCGCTGGAAACGATGGTGACGATGGGGGAGAAGAACGCGGCGAGAATGAACAGCACGCCGGTGGTGACGGAGGTGAGGCCCGTGCGGCCACCGTCGGCGGCGCCGGAAGTGGACTCGACGAAGGTGGTGATGGAGGAGACGCCCATGAAACCGCCCACAGCGGCGGCGGCGGAGTCGACGATCAGGATCTCCTTGATATTCTCGACGTTGCCGTCGTCGGTGAGGAACTCGCCCTGCTTGGCCACGGCCATCGCGGTGCCCATGGTGTCGAAGAAGTCACTCATGAGCAGCGAGAACGAGATGACGAGGAGCGTGGGGTCGGTAAGGACCTTGACGATGGCGGGCACGCCGCCGGCGTCGGCGATGGGGCCACCGATGCTCGAGAAGTCGAGCGGTGCGATGAGGCCCTCGGGGGCGTGGGTGACGCCCAGCGGGATACCGGCGATAACGGCGACGATGATGCCGATGAGCAGCGAGCCGGGGACGTTGCGGCAGGCGAGGGCGACTGTCACCAGGATGGAGATGATGCCGACGATGAAGGTGGGGGAGGTGATGTCGCCCAGACCGACGAGTGTACCGGCGCCAGCGGTGATAATGCCGGCATCGCACAGGCCAATCATGGCGATGAACAGGCCCAGACCCACCGAGATGGCGTGACGCAGGACAACCGGGATGGCGTCCATGATGGCCTCGCGCAGGCCACAAAGCACGAGCAGCAAGATGACGACGCCCTCAAGGAAGATGACGCTCATGGCCACGTGCCAGTCACCGCCGCAGACGGTGGTGGTGATTCCAGCGATCATCGCGTTGACGCCTAAGCCCGACGCGCAGGCGAGCGGGCGGTTGGCGAAGATGCCCATGCAGATGGTCATGATGCCGGCGCCCAGGCAGGTGGCGCAGGCGAGCGCTCCCGCATCGATGCCGGCGCCCGAGAGCACCGCAGGGTTGACGGCGATGATGTAGGCCATCGCCAGGAATGTTGTCAGTCCAGCGCGAAGTTCGGTCCCGATTGTGGACTTGCGCTCACTGACGTGAAAAAGTTCGTCCATGCATACCCTTTCCTTGTTCGGCCCCGAGTTTAGGCCGATTGACACGAACTCAACTACTATATCGCCTTTGAAAGGTTGATGTTCCTCGCATGTTGATGTTCGGCGCTTTGTAGCAGACGGACGGTATTTTTCGCATGAAAATGTGTGGGTACCGTATACTTAAGCAGTTACAACGACCCCTATGGAGGAACGTATGATTAAAGAGCTCTGCCACGACGAGGCTATTCTGTCCCAGCGTTGCGAGGTCGCGACCGTCGAGGACGAGTCGGTGGCACAGGACCTGATCGATACCATCAAGTCGCTCGACGATGCCGGCTGCCTTGCCGCCAACCAGATCGGCGTCACCAAGAAGGTCTGCGTCTATCTGGACGACGCCGGCGAGCCCCATGTGCTGTACAACCCCCGTCTGGTGTTTGGCCTGGGTGCCAGCAAGATGGAGGAGAGCTGCCTGACGCACGAGGAGGTCACCAAGTCCACGCGCTATATCAAGTGCAAGGTTGCCTTTGACCAGATTGTCGACGGCAAGATGAAGGAGTGCCGCCGCGACTACGCGGGCTTTGAGGCACAGATGATCCAGCATATGATCGATCACTGTCTTGGAAAGTTGGTCTAAGGGGACCAAAGCACCGCACTTCGTCTCTTTTGGCCCGGGCATGACATTGTTGTCATGTCCGGGCTTTTGTGTTTAGCGCCTTTTTGTTTGGAGACAATGAAATTAGCAAGAACGTAAAGCTAGGAGGCGCTATGTGTACGAGTATTCGATTTACCGATAATTCTGGCCACATGTATCTGGGCCGCAATCTCGACTGGAGCTTTGACTACGGCCAACAGGTTCGCGTGATGCCGCGCGGGTTTCACATTCCGTATTCGTTTATCAACGACGCGACAGCGGCGCACGCGGTGATCGGTATGTGCATCGATTACAGGAACTACCCTATGTTCTTCGATTGCGGCAACGATGCGGGCCTCGCCGTGGCGGGTCTCAATTTCCCGGGTTATGCCGAGTATGCCAAGGGCCCTGTCGACGGCAAGACCAATATCGCGGCCTATGAGTTTCCCCTGTGGGTGGCAGCGACGTTCTCGACGGTCGATGAGGTCGAGGCCGCGCTGCGCGACACGGTGATTGTCGCCAAATCTGCAGGAGAGGGGCTGGGCGTGTCACTGCTCCATTGGATTATCGGCGACAGCCAGCGCAGCATCGTGGTCGAGATGATGGCTGACGGCCTGCATGTATACGACGATCCGGTCGACACCCTTGCCAATCAGCCGACCTTCCCGTGGCATATGGAAAACCTACGCACCTATATCACCGCCACAAGCGATTTTCCGCAGACGGCGACATGGCGTGGCGCCGAGCTCAAGCCCTATGGAGCCGGTGCCGGCATGCGCGGCATTCCGGGCGATTGCTATTCGCCGAGCCGTTTTGTAAAGGCGGCGTACCTCAATGCCAATTACCCGCAAAAGGAGAGCGAGACCGAAAACGTCGTTCGCATGTTCCGCTCGCTCGAGGGCGTGGTGATGATCGAGGGAGCGTCCAGGATGGGCGATGGCAAGTTCGAGAAGACTATCTACACCGGATGCTTTAGCGCGCGCACGGGCAATTATTACTACGCGATGTATGGGGATCCGTCGATTCGCTACGTGAGCCTGATGGATGCCGAGGGCGCGAGCCCCGATAGGCTCGTGGTTCCCGAGCCGCGTCGTTCGTAGCCGATAGCTTTACCGCAATGCAAAGCGGCCCTGCATCTCCCGTGAGGTGCAGGGCCGCTGTCGTTGATTTGTGACGTCGCTAGAAGTTGGCGTCGTTGAGTTGTTCGTTCTCGAGGCCGTCGAGCTGTTGCTGTTCGGGCGTATCGGCGACGCTCTCGAGCAACTCGGTGGGATCGACGTTCATGTCCTTACCGGCTTCGTTGCCGTTGACCAAGTCGTCCGAGAAGATGTCGACTTCCATTTCCTCGGCCTCTTCGATCTGAACCTCGAGCGGCACCTGGGTGCGCACGAGCTTAACGGCCGGGCGCATGCGGGCAAACAGCGGCACGTACTCGATGATGATGGCCGAGTTCTCAAGACCGTACCAGCGTGCCGGGCTTCCGCAGGCGCGGCGGACGGCGTACTTGATGGCCATCACGCGGTGGTCATTGCGGTTGATGTCCGTTTCGGGGGCAAGCATCTTGCGCAGCATACAAAAGCGGAAGTCACCCACGTTGCCGCGTGTCTCGTAGATGGAGTAGGTGTGATGTTGCGGCGGCAGCTCGCCCGATGCCATCAAGTCGCCGACGATCTGACGCAGATAAGCGTTGACGCGCTGGTTGACTTTAAAGCCCAGGTCCAGGCGAACGCGGAAGAGGAAGTCCGTGCCAAAGGTCTCAACGGAATACTCATGCGTATAGGGCTCGTCGGTAACGTGCACGTTGATGAACCAATATGCCTTGGCGCGCTTGGGGTGCTTGTCCAGGATGGAATAAAGCACGTCGCGGTCGAGCGTGAGCGGGTCGGGGCTGTTGGTGAGAAATACCAGATTGTCGGCGAGCACGGGATAGGTCTCGTCGTTGCGCAGGCGGTTGAGCTGATCGATGTACTTGGAGACGGGCAGCAGGATCGTTTGCGTGCGCTCGATGGCGGTGCCGCGGCGCCACACATACATAAGGCCGAACAGCAGCGCGGCCAGGAAGATCATGACGTAGCCGCCGTCAAAGAACATAGTGAGGCACGAGGCGAAGAAGCACAGCTCAATGGCACCAAAGAGCAGGGCGAAGACGCAGGCACCCAGCTTGTGCTTGAGGATGCCGGCGATATAGCTCGTCAGCAGTGTGGTGGTCATGAGCATGGTCACGGTGATGGCGAGGCCATAGGCGCTTTCCATGCGCTCAGAGTTTTGGAATAGCAGCACGATGAAGATGCAGCCGACCCACATGATGTTGTTGACGAGCGGAATATAGAGCTGGCCCTTGGTGTCGCTGGGGTAGTGGATGCGCAGGTGCGGCATAAGGTTGAGGCGCGTTGCCTCGGATACCAGCGAGAACGAGCCGGTGATGAGCGCCTGCGAGGCGATGATGGCCGCCACGGCCGAAAGCACGATGGCAAAGGGGCGCAGGGGCTCGGGGAGCATCATATAGAACGGGTTGACGATATCCATTGCGAGCATCTGGGGGTTGGAGTTATTGGCGAGCAGCCAAGCGCCTTGACCCAGATAGTTGAGGATGAGGGCCGCTTTAACAAACGGCCAGGATGCATAGATGTTTGCCTTGCCCACGTGGCCCATGTCCGAGTAGAGCGCCTCGGCACCGGTTGTCGACAGAAAGACAAAGCCGAGCACCATGATGCCCGAGTGGTTGATGGGCGAGAACAGGAACATGATGCCGCGGATGGGGTTGAGCGCGCGCAGGATGGACGGGTTGCCGAGCATGTTGAACAGACCGGCGCCAGCCAAGAACAGGAACCACAGCGTCATGAGCGGGCCGAACAGCTTGCCGATCGACGAGGTACCGGCGCGTTGCATGGCAAACAGGCCGCAGATAATGATGATGGTGATGATGATTACATTGGTCTGGCCGTCACCCAAAAGCGCATGGCCCCACTCGATAGTGCGCAAGCCCTCGATGGCCGTGGTAACCGTGACGGCGGGGGTGAGGATGCCGTCGGCGAGCAGCGCCGCGCCGCCGATCATGGCAGGTAGGATCAGCCATGGTGCTACTTTTCGCACCAGGCTAAACAGGGCGAAGATGCCGCCTTCGTTGTGGTTATCGGCCTTCATGGCGATTACCACGTACTTGACCGTGGTCACGAGCGTCATGGTCCAGATGACGAGCGAAAGCGCGCCCAGAATCATGTCCTCGCTGACGGTGCCGATGCCGCCGTTGTTGGCGACGATTGATTTCATGGTGTACATGGGGCTCGTGCCGATGTCGCCATAGACGACGCCGAGCGTTACAAGCAGCATGCCAGCGGAGAGGGGGATGGCTCCGTGCCCGCCTTGACCACGCTGGTCTTGGGGGCTTGCCTCCAGTTTGTTGTGTGCCACGTGGACTCCCTTAGACATCCGGTTATCTGTTTAGGACAGATAATCTTTATGCCGTCTTTATACATACAAGAGCAGTTTGGCACATCAGGTTATTTTAGACAATAATCCCCAGCTGGGGATTATTTATGTACGTAGGTAGCATTTCAAAGCAGGGGCTTTTAAGCACGTGCTGTCTGGGCGATGTCAGCCTTGGCGTTTGCGCGTTTGCCGGCGAGTTCGCAAAAAATCGCGCCGCCGATGATAAGCGCGGCACCCATCAGGCGGACCGGTGTTATGGCTTCGCCCAAAAAGACGGCCGAGAACACGACGGCCGAAAGCGGCTCGAGGTAGCCGACGACCGCGACGGTCTGGACGGGCAGCTTGGCGACGGCACTAAAGTAGAGCAGGCAACCGATGCCGGTGTTGACGACGCCGAGCATGACGACGGCGTGCCAATCAATACTGGCGGCGACGCCGGCGGACAGGAATGAGGGAGCGCCCTGCGTGATGAGCGTGAGGACCAGCGCGGTCACAAAGGCGGCGCTCACCTGGAGCGTGGAGTTCTCGAGGCCTTCGATGTGTGGCGCACCCTTGCTAGCGATGACCATCAGCGCATAGCAAAATGCCGAGGCGATACCGCAGACGATACCCGCAATGGGCATATTGCCGCCTAGACCTTGTGCTGCAATGAGAAAAGCACCGCAGGCGACGGCGATAAACCCGGCGATTTTGCCGCCGGTCAGTTTTTCACCAAAGATGAGTGGGGAGAGCGCCATGACAATGATGGGGCCACAGTAGTACAGCAGCGAGGATACGCCGACGCCGATCGTCTGGTAGGCACGGAACAGAAAAATCCAGCTGGCACCCAGCGCGGCTCCCGACAGAAGGAGTGCTGCGGCTTCGCGGGGACGAGATGGCGCCTGCAGTTTATGGCGTTGGGTGATGGCAAGGATAGTGACAAGCGAGAGGGCGCCCAAAAACGTGCGCAGTAGCACGATATCGGAGCTCGGCAGCGCGATGGCAGCGGCGATGATGCCGTTGGAGCCAAACAATAGCAATGCTGCTAAGTACGTAAACAGTCCGTTGTCCATGCGCTTCCGTCCCCTCTATATTCGAGCATGTTCACTATGGGCGAACTGGCAATAGAAGAAAAGCGAATATAATGCATGGCTAACATGACAAAAACTCATGCAAAGGTGGAGGGGTGCCGTGGAAACGAATATTCAAAAGATGCAGGTGCTGCTCGAGACCGTGCGCGCCGGCAGTTTTACGCGCGCCGCCGAGCGCCTGAGCTATTCGCAGTCGGGCGTGAGCCGCATGGTGGCCAATCTCGAGGCCGACTGGGGCTTTAAGGTGCTCGACCGCAGTCGCGAGGGCGTAGTACTTTCTGCCGATGGACGGCAAGTTATGCCTGCGGTTGAGGCGTTATGCGAGGAGTTTGGCCGCCTGCAGCGACGCGTGGATGAGATGCGCGGGCTCATGCGCGGCAAAATCTGCATCGGTACGTTTTCGAGCGTGGCGACCCACGTGCTGCCGCCGGTGATTGCGCGCTTTCGCGCCGATCATCCGGATGTCGATTACGAGCTGCTGATGGGTGATTACTCCGAGATTGAGCAATGGGTGGCGGAAGGCCGCTGCGACCTGGGCTTTATCCCGCGTGAGCCCCGAGAAAACGGCATGGCATCGCGGTCTTTGGTGCGCGACGAGTTGATGGCAGTAGTGCCGGCAGACTCTTTGCTTGCCACGGCGGAGGTCGTTTCTCTTGCCGATATAGCCAACGAGCAGTTTATTCTGCTAGAACGCGGCACCGATGACGAGATTACGCCGTTGTTTCGTCGGGCGGGACTGGCGGTGCGCTCAAAACTGTCGACTTGGGATGACTATGCGATTATGGCTATGGTCGAGGACGGCTTGGGCGTGAGCATTCTTCCCGCGCTCATCTTGCGCCGCTGTCAGTTCGATGTTGCCGTGCGACCACTCGAGGGACATCCCCATCGGCAGATCAATGCCATATATCGAACGGCCGACGTTTCGCTTGCCGCCGCCCGTTTTCTCGAATACCTCTAAACGTGTACACGCCATTGTTTGCTTTGGGCAGATCTCGGAGTCCGATACATTTTCTTATGAAATTGAACTTTCGAATGAAGCGCCGCGTTATACTGCTTGCTAAATTGAACCATGGTTCAATTCGTGTTCTATAAATTGAACTTTGCCAGCAAGGAGGTTCTAGTGGCCCAAGAGACGTTTAGCGATCGCCTGCGACAGGCTATGTCCGATCGCGACGTTCGCCAGTCGGACGTGATCCGCGCATCGGAGATGCTCGGCAAAAAACTCGGCAAGAGTCAGATGAGCCAATATGTGAGCGGCAAGACGATCCCGCGGCGCGATGTGGCTGAGCTGCTCGCCCGTATTTTGGAGGTCGATGTTACCTGGCTGCTTGCCGGCGACGCCGATCAAGGCGAGGCATCATCACCCCGCAACGATTCCAAACCCGAACCCCATCCCTCAGCTCAAATTGCAAGGAGCACCACCATGCGTACTTTTTCTAAATCCACCAAGCTCGATAACGTCCTGTATGACGTGCGCGGTCCCGTCGTCGACGAGGCCGCCCGTATGGAGGACGAGGGCGAGCGCATCCTCAAGCTCAATATCGGCAACCCGGCGCCCTTCGGTTTCCGCACGCCCGATGAGGTCATCAAGGACATGCGCCAGCAGCTGCCCGACTGCGAAGGCTATTCCAACTCGCGTGGCCTGTTCTCCGCGCGCAAGGCGATCATGCAGTATTCGCAGATCAAAGGCCTGCCCAACGTTCAGATGGAGCATATCTACACGGGCAACGGCGTGTCCGAGCTCATTCAGCTTTCGATGAACGCGCTGCTCGACAATGGCGACGAGATTCTGATCCCCAGCCCCGACTATCCGCTCTGGACGGCGTGCGCTACCCTTGCTGGCGGTCATCCCGTACATTATCTGTGCGATGAGCAGGCGGATTGGTATCCCGACCTGGAGGATATGGAGTCCAAGATTACGAGCGCGACCAAAGCCCTCGTCATCATCAACCCCAACAACCCCACGGGTTCTGTCTATCCGCGCGAGGTGCTCGAGGGCATCGTCGAGATTGCACGCAGGCATCAGCTGATGATCTTTGCCGATGAGATCTACGACCGCCTGTGCATGGACGGCTACGAGCACGTCTCGATTGCCTCGCTCGCTCCCGACCTGCCCTGCGTTACCTTTAGCGGCCTTTCCAAGTCGCACATGATCGCGGGCTATCGTATTGGCTGGATGGTGCTTTCGGGCAACCAGCGCTGCATGAGCGACTTCATCATGGGCATCAACATGCTCTCCAACATGCGCCTGTGCTCCAACGTGCCGGCTCAGTCGATCGTTCAGACGGCACTCGGTGGCCATCAGTCCGTTAACGACTACATCCGTCCCGGCGGCCGTGTCTACGAGCAGCGCAACTTTGTGTATGAGGCACTCAGCAAGATTGACGGCATCTCGGTGGTTAAGCCGCGTGCGGCGTTCTACATCTTCCCCAAGATGGATGTTAAGAAGTTCAACATCACCGATGACGAGCAGTTTGCCCTCGACCTGCTGCACGAGAAGAAGATTCTGATCACGCGCGGCGGCGGCTTTAACTGGGCCGAGCCCGATCACTTCCGCATCGTGTACCTGCCGCGCATGGAAGTACTCAAAGAGTCCCTCGAAGACCTCGCCGACTTCTTTGACCATTACCGCCAATCGTAGGGGATTAGGTGCCTGCCGCCGCAAGAATCGAGGCGTCGCAGGATAGACATACGACAGCGAGCGAGCCGCATTTGCGCCAAGGTGACGTGAAATGAGAGGGCGCTGACCTTCTGGTCGCGCCCTCGAAATTGAACGTCAGATTGGCGTGAATGCGGCCCGCGCAGCGTCAACGAGCCCGCCGTTCGGTAGAATGGCGGAACTAATTACCTTACGTAGACCACGTTGTCGCGGCGGGGTTTGGGCTCGGGCAGCGTGTCCTCGGCATAGCCCAGAATGCAGTGACCGACACCGCGCAGGCTGCCGTCGGCGGGTAGACCCCAACTGGCCAGTAGCTCCAGGCCCTCGGGCGAATCGAAAACCTCGTGGGCGCGATGAATCCAGCACGAATCAACGCCCAGCGCATAGGCAGCGTTGAGCAGGTTGCCCATGGCGAGCGAGCCGTCTTCCAGATGTGTGGGCACGCTGCGGTCAACCAGCACCACCACAACGGTCTTGGCGCCATAGAAGGGGTCGCTGTTGCTGCCCATGACTTGCGCGTTGAGCTGCGAGAGACGCTCGACGGTCGCGGGGTCGGTGACGGCGACAAACGTCACCGGCTGGCGGCCCATGCCGCTCGGTGCATATTGGCCGGCTTCGATAATACGTGCAAGCTTTTCGGCCTCGACGGGACGATCGCTGTAGTTGCGGCAGCTGCGGCGGTGAATGAGTGCTTCGATAGTCTCCATGGTGTCTCCTTGCGGTGGCGTTGCAGATGCCCCGTTCATACCCGTCGGGCTCAAACGATAGACGGTCAATTGCCCGGCCAAAAGGATAGATTCCAATTGGGAAAGTAGGTTTGCATAAAAGTACCTTCAGAATGTGACAAACAAATGGGATGGTTAAACGTTTTATCCCGTCTACCCTGCGGTTTTTTACCACTTGCCTAAATGACGAACGCATAACCTCTGATAAGGGTTTTACTAAAGGAGTACCAACGTTTATCAATGCGCCGTGGTGGCGCCGGGCCAGGAGGTAACATCATGTTCCAGGCTGGAGATGTCGTCGAGACCGATTTCGAAGGATTTCTGAAGCTGCTGCGTTCCAAGACGCGCGCTTTCGTGTCGATCAACGATCACGAGTACTACATCACGCACACCGATGGCTATTGGCGTGTTCAGGATTGCGAGGCCCTCAACGACAAGGGCCACTTTACTGACTGTTCTGAGTTGGTCAACACGGTCTGCGAGGTCGTCGAGCTGCCGTGGATTGCCGGCAAGAGCCTGCATGACAGCTTCTCGGGCGCTACGGTCTATGAGGCCGTCGCCGCTTAACAGGCAATAAAACCCGATTTTCACGTGACCGCTGGCGCCGCCCCCGCGCCGGCGGTCTTTTTCTGCCGATAGGCCATAAAAATGCACGCATTTGCGGAGAGCCTGTTGACGATAGTCAAAACTCGGACTAATCTAGAGACACATAATTGGTCAAAAATCGGACAATTGAATGGTGGGATAGATGAATAGTGCGGTTACGCTGGTCGACTTCGATCGGTTGCTCAATGGACTCGACCATATCTATTCGGAGTTCTCGCGCGCCTGCGGCCTTTCGGACTGCGCCTACTGGATGCTCGTCGACACGAGTGCAGCGGGCGGAAGCGTTGCCGTGAGTCGGCTGACGAGTGAATGGTTCTACAGCAAACAGACCATCAATTCGGCGATTAAAACGCTTAGGGCGCGAGGGCTTGCGACGTTGGAGTTTGCCGAGGGCAGTCGTAAAAACAAGGTTGTACGACTGACCGAAGAAGGCGTGCGGTTTGCCAAGCGCTACGCGTTGCCGGCGCAAAAAGCCGAGCAACAGGCATTCGAGGCGCTCGAGCCGTGGGAACAGTGCGAGATCATGCGCTTGGTCGGTAAGTTCTCCCATGTTCTTAACGAAGAGTGCGAGGCATTTAAACGGCAAGTGGCCGCCGAGAACGAGACTGACGATAAGGGCGAGGGGGACGCATGCGACTCTTAATGAGGTTTATGAGGCCGTACCGCGGTCTGATTGCGGTGACGCTGTTTGCGGTGCTGATAGATAACGTCGGTACGCTGTTGGTTCCCACGATGCTGGCGAACATGGTCAACACCGGTATTACCACGGGTGATGTCGACTATATATTACGCAACGGCCTGTACATGCTTATCGCGACCGGCATGGCCAGCGGCGGCACGGTGCTGGGCTGCTATCTTTCGGCGCGCCTGGCCGCCAACGTGGCCTGCGATATCCGCAATGCCGTGTACGACAAGTCGCTCGAGCTGTCCGCCAGCGACTTTGAGCGCTTTGGCACGGGTTCGATGATCACGCGCTCGCTCAACGACATCAACGTGATTCAGCAAGCTGTCCTTCAGACGATTCAGCTGGTGCTGCCGGTGCCGTTCTTGGCCGTGGCAGGCATCATTTTTGCTTGGTTCATCGATCCCGCCATGGGTACGCTGCTGGGCGTGGTGGTTGCGATCGTGCTGGTGGCGGCGGTCTTTACCGTTGCCAACGCCGCGCCGATCTTTATGCGCCTGCAGAGCTTTATCGACCGCATGAACGTGGTGCTGCGCGAGAACATCGTGGGCGTGCGCGTCATCCGCGCATTTAACAAGGAGCGCCACGAGGAGCAGCGCCTGGACGAGGTGTTTAGCGATTACGCGGCCAATGCCATCAAGGTCAACCACCTGTTTGTGGGTCTCGACAGCTCCAGCTTCTTTTTGATGAATATCGCCGAGGTGGCGGTGCTGTGGGTGGGCGGCGACCGCGTGGGCGTCCACGCCATGCAAATCGGTAGCATCTCGGCCGTGCTGGAGTACGCGATCCTGATCCTGTTCTTTGTGATGACGGCGCAGATGGTGATTCTGACGCTCCCACGCGCCGCCGCATGCCTGAACCGTGCGCAGCAGGTGTTGGAGATTGAGCCGAGCATCGTGGACGGCAAGCGCACGCTGGACACGTGCGCGGCGGAGTCTGTTGACGGTGCCGACGCGGTGGCCGTGTTCGACCACATGTCGTTCCGTTTTGACGATGCCGACGAGGATACCCTGTGCGACCTGAGCTTTGCCTGTCGCCGTAGCCAGACCACGGCGATTGTAGGCTCGACGGGTTCGGGCAAGTCGACGGTGGCCAAGCTCTTGCTTCGCTTCCACGATGCCACGAAGGGCGCCATTCGCCTGAATGGCATCGATCTGCGCGACCTTTCGCAAGACGACATCCGCGGGCGTATCGCCTATGTGCCGCAGAAGGCATGGCTGTTCTCGGGTACGGTGGCGAGCAACCTGCGCTTTGGCAACGAAGACGCGACTGAGGCTGACATGCTCCATGCGCTGGAGGTTGCCCAGAGCACCTTTGTGCTCGACCAGCCCCAGGGGCTCGATACGCCGGTGGCCCAGGGCGGCACGAACTTCTCGGGTGGTCAGCGCCAGCGCCTGGCGATTGCCCGCGCACTCATGAAGCATGCCGATCTATATATCTTCGACGACAGTTTTTCGGCCCTGGACTTTAAGACCGATGCGGCACTGCGCCATGCGCTGCAGGACGAGACGTGCGATGCCGCGGTGCTCATCATCGCCCAGCGCATCTCGACTATTTTGCATGCCGATCAGATCGTGGTGCTCAAAGACGGCGAGATCGTGGGCCTAGGCACGCACGACGAGCTCATGGAAACCTGCGAGGTGTACCGCGCAATCGCGGAATCGCAGATGAAGGGAGGTGAGTAGCATGACCGAGGAGCTCAAGAAGCAGGGCATCGTCGATGGCGCTGCGGTTGTAGAGACAGTCGAGGAGACGGGCGTCGCGCCCGACCTGGACGAAGCCGCCAAGGCGGCGGAGCGCGAGGCTCGCCGCCAAGCGCTCTACGAGGAAAACGAACGTGCCGAGGACGAGCGCGCCCGCGCCGAGGCAGAGCGTATGCGCGACGTGGACGACGAAGACGAGGACGAGACGCCTCGGGATACCTGGGCGACGGTGCGCCGCCTGTGGAGTGAGGCTGCCGGCGACCATTGGCGCTTCTATATCGTGTTCGCGAGCATTGTGTTCTATGTCATCTTTAACACCGCCGCGCCGGCATATAGCGCCCGCGTGATCGATGAGCTGTGGGGCCACATTCAGGTGGCGTTTGCCAACGACACCACTTTCAGCATCACCTGGGAGAACTGCGGCAAGACCATTTTCGTCTACTTTATGATCTGGACTGCCGCTGCCTCGTTCTATGCGCTCCAGAGCTTTTTGATGTCGAGCGTCGCTGAGCGTCTCAATCTGCGCCTGCGCAACCGCATCGCGCAAAAGCTCAACCGTCTGCCGCTCGCCTATTTTGACGCGCATCGTCCCGGCGAGGTCGTCAGCCGCGCGACCAACGACCTGGACAAGATGTCCGAGAGCATGCAGCGCGGATTGCTGCAGCTGCTCGTGTCGATCGGCACGGTTGTTGGTGCTGTGAGCGTGATGTTCGTGTTCAGCGTGCAGCTTACGCTCGTCTTTCTGTTCTTTACGGCACTGTCGCTGCTGGTGACGAAGGTCGTCTCGCGCCGCACACACGATGTGACGGGCGAGCGCCAGGAGTGGGTGTCCAAGATTACGAGTGCGGTCGAGGAAGGCTATTCGGGCCGTCTGGTGATCCGCGCGTTTAACCGCGAACGCCAAAGTTCTGCCGAGGTGCACCAGGCCTCGGGCGAGCTGGCACGCGTGAGTGCCAAGGCCGACTTTATGATCAATGCCGTCGGCCCTGCGGTGCGCTTTATCGGCCGTTTGGCGCAGATCGTGATCGCGCTGGTGGGCTGCAGCATGCTGGTTGCCGGTCACATGACCGTCGGCGTGTTCCAGGCGTTCTTCCAGTTTATCTACGAGGCGTCCGAACCCATGACGCAGCTGTCGTTTACCTTCAACTCGCTGCAGAGCGCGTTGGCGAGTGCGGAGCGCGTGTTCGACCTGCTCGATGAGCCCGAGATGGAGGCCGATCCGCTGCCGGACGAGGCCGCCAAGCTGCCGGGTCGCGTTGAGGGTCGCGTCTCCTTTGAGCACGTGCGCTTTGGTTATTCGCCCGACAAGCCGCTTATGCACGACGTGTCGTTTACCGCCGAGCCGGGCCAGAAGATTGCCGTGGTGGGAACCACGGGCGCGGGCAAGACGACGCTCATCAACCTGCTCATGCGCTTCTACGAGATTGACGGCGGGCGTATTACGCTCGACGGCGTGGATACGAGCCGCATGGACCGCGGCGAGCTACGGCAGCAGTTTGGCATGGTGCTGCAGGACGCCTGGCTGTTCGATGGCACGATTGCCGAAAACATCGCCTACGGCTGTCCCGAGGCGACGCGTGAGGAGATCGTGGCGGCTGCGCGCGCCGCGCAGGTCGACTTCTTTGTGCGCACCATGCCGCAGGGCTATGACACGCGCGTGGCCAACGATGCCGAAAGCATCAGCCAGGGCCAGCGTCAGCTGCTGACCATCGCACGCGTGCTGCTCAATAACCCGGCGATTCTCATCCTGGACGAGGCGACCTCAAGCGTGGATACGCGTACCGAGCTTGCCATCGGTCGTGCCATGGACGCGCTCATGCGCGGGCGCACGAGCTTTGTGATCGCGCACCGCCTGTCGACGATCGTGGACGCCGACCTGATCTTGGTCATGGATCACGGCAACATTATCGAGCAGGGCACGCATAAGGAGCTGCTGGCTGCCGAGGGTGCCTACGCCGACCTCTATCTGAGCCAGTTCGCATAATGTGACAAAGGGACAGTCTCTTTGCCACATCACAAATAAGGCGCGCCGGGGATGAATTCCCTGGCGCGCCTTTGCGTTGATGCCGATGTCGTTTTGTGCCGCTTGCGTTCCTAGCGTTCGTCCACGAGCTTGGCGACGAGGGCCTTGAGCTCGGCCACCTCTCGCTCGAGTTCCTTGACGCGGCGGGCATTCTCGGTGATGCCCTGGCGGTTGAGGGCGGACTGCTCGGCGGCGTCATCGGGCATGTACTCGCGATGCTGCTTGGCGTCGAAACTCTCCTCGAACACACGGCAGCCGTTGCGCTTGATGATGCGTCCCGGCACGCCCACGACGGTGCAGTTGTCGGGGACGTCCTTAACGACGACCGAGTTGCCGCCGATCTTGACGTTGTTGCCGATGCAGATGTTGCCGAGCACCTTGGCGCCCGTGCCCACCGTGACATTGTTGCCCAGGGTGGGGTGACGCTTGCCGGTCTCGTTGCCGGTGCCGCCGAGCGTGACGCCCTGGTAGAGCACACAGTTGTCGCCCACAATGGTGGTCTCGCCGATGACGACGCCCATGGCGTGGTCGATAAAGAAGTGCTTGCCAATCTGCGCGGCAGGGTGAATCTCGACGCCGGTGATGTGGCGGGTGATTTGCGAGAGCACGCGGGCGAGCGAGCGATGACCGTGCTCCCACAGCCAGTGCTCGGGCACGTGGTTCCACTTGGCGTGCAGGCCAGGATAGGAAAGAAAGATGACCAGACCGTTTTGCGCGGCGGGGTCCTGCGCCTGGACGGTCTTGATGTCCTCGCGAATGGTATTGATAAAGCTCACCGGCCGCCCTCCCTTAGCGCCATGGCAATGCGATTCAATAAAGTATAGCGATTCGCTAGGGATTAAAAAGGACAATCTTGGCGGCTTTGCGCTACAAGTGTCAGTTATGCAAACTTGCTGGTAATGGAGTCATGCTTTTGTGGGGTTGCGCACGAGGGGGCACCGCAACCGTATACTGGTCAACTTGGACGTATCCGCGCCCACAACTGAGAGGTTTTACTTCATGGGTTTCATCAATTTTATTGCCGAGCTGCTTAAGGACCCGCGCACCGCGATCGCCAGCTGGATCGCCGCCGGCCCGCTTATGGCCTACGGCTGCGTGTTCCTGATCATCTTTATCGAGACGGGCGTGGTGTTCTTCCCGTTCCTTCCCGGTGATTCGCTGCTGTTCGCCTCGGGTTTCTTTGCCCACAACGGCGGCTTTAACATCGTGGCGCTTCTGGCCACCGCATGGGCCGCTGCCATTTTGGGCGATCAGTGCAACTTTATGATCGGTCACTTCTTTGGCCGCAAGATCATCGCTTCGGGCAAGGTCAAGGCCATGACGCCCGAGCGCATCAAAAAGTCCGAGGACTTCTTGGACAAGTGGGGTCACCTGGCCATCTTCCTGGGTCGCTTCTTCCCGTTTATCCGCACCTTTGTGCCCTTTATCGCTGGCATGGGCGGCATGCACTGGCGCAACTTTGTCGTCTTTAACGTGCTGGGCGGCATTACCTGGTCGACGGTCTTTACGCTGCTGGGCTACTTCTTTGGCGGCATTCCCTTTGTGCAAGAGCACTTTGAGCTGCTGATTATCGGCATCGTTGCCGTGTCGATCATCCCGACCGTGGTCGGTCTGGTTAAGGCCAAGCTGGGTAAATAGAACGCCTAGCTCGAGCCAGCGCGCAGACCGTACAGTTGAGGCCCGTCACCGCTTACGGTGGCGGGCCTTTTTGCTTCGGTCAAATGAAAATACTTTACTTAGTTAAAGAAAAGCGTTTTATCAGACGCGTGCGGGGAGTACAATCTCGTGCATGCGAATCGACGTGCCATCGGCTTTGATGCTGCTCGCGTGTCCCGTCCGGCTCTACGCTCCGGGCGTGCGACGTTGCGACGCGGTCGGCCTCGGTCCTTGCGTGCGGGTTCGCGAGTATGCAACTGTGTATGTAAGGAGCGACATATGACTGTCGAGAAGAAGGATATCGATTGGGGTAGCCTCGGCTTTGGCTACATGAAGACCGATTACAGCTACGAGGCTCATTGGAAGGATGGCGAGTGGGACGAGGGCGGCCTGACCACCGACCACACCCTGCATGTCTCCGAGTGCGGCGGTATCTTCCATTACTGCCAGGAGGTCTTTGAGGGCCTGAAGGCCTACACCGCCGAGGACGGCAGCATCGTCTGCTTCCGTCCCGACATGAACGCTGAGCGTATGTATAACTCTGCCCAGCGCCTCGAGATGCCCCCGTTTCCCAAGGACAAGTTCGTTGAGGCCGTCAAGCAGGTCGTTTCTGCCAACGCCGCCTGGGTTCCGCCCTTCGGTTCCGGCGCGACCCTGTACGTGCGTCCGTTTATGATCGGCTCCGGTGACGTGATCGGCGTGGCTCCCGCTCCTGAGTACACGTTCCGCATTCTCGTGACCCCGGTCGGTCCGTACTTTAAGGGCGGCCTCAAGCCCGTCAAGCTGCGCGTTTCCGAGTATGACCGTGCTGCACCGCACGGCACCGGCAACATCAAGGCCGGCCTGAACTACGCCATGTCCCTTAAGCCCACGATGGAGGCCCATCGCGAGGGCTATGCCGAGAACCTGTATCTCGACTCCGAGTCCCGCACCTATGTCGAGGAGACCGGTGGCGCCAACGTCCTGTTCGTGAAAGAGGATGGCACGCTCGTCGTTCCGCAGTCGCACACCGACTCCATCCTGCCCTCTATCACCCGTCGTTCGCTCGTTCAGGTTGCTCAGGACCTGGGCATGACCGTTGACCAGCGCCCCGTCGAGTGGGCCGAGGTCAAGGCCGGCACCTTTGTGGAGTGCGGCCTGTGCGGCACCGCTGCCGTCATCTCTCCGGTTGGCGAAATCGACAACAAGGTTTACGGCGCCGACGAGACCGTGACCTTCCCGGCTGGATACACCGAGATCGGCCCTGTGATGAAGAAGCTTCGCGAGACCCTGACTGGTATCCAGTCTGGTGCTGTCGAGGACAAGCACAACTGGGTTTACACCGTCGCGTAATTTGTCTTACCTATCCGGGCAGAGAACAAGTTCCCTCCCGGCGCGTCCTCGGACATGCAAGAAGCCCTCGCTGCGCACTTCGTGCGGCGAGGGCTTCTTGCGTCCTGCGGAGTGCGCCGGGAGGGAACTTGTTCTCTGCCCTGCGGGTTCGGCGATGTCACAACGGGCAATGATTAATCTGAATAAAGATGGTGCGCGGCCTTTTAGGCTGCGCTTTTGCTTTGCTTCGCGCCATGTGGGGGCGGTGGCGACGTGCATTTTTGCGAGTATTCTGCAGTCGAAGGTCCCTGCATACCGATCTCGGGCAAAAAATCGGGAGTTCTCGATGTTTTCTACGAATGATGGGCGGGGTTATGGGCTGGCAGCGTTTGATTTGCAGGGATATTCGCGGTCTTTGGCATTTATCGTGGCGCCCGAAGCTCTTGGTTATGTTGAATACTCCTAAAAATGCACGACGCTTAGAGGGGGACCTTCGCGAAAAAGGAAACCGCCCCGTCGAAGTATGCATTCGACGGGGCGGTTTATGCATTTGGCCGATTAAGGATGCGCTGTCAAACTACTAGAACTTGACGGTCGGGGCCTGGCGGGCTGCTTCGGCGGCCTCGAAGCCCTGGCGCTCCTTAAACTGGAAGATGCCGGCAAAGATGACAGCCGGGAACGTCTGAATGGCGTTGTTGTAGCTGAGCACGCAATCGTTGTAGCTCTGGCGTGCATAGCTAATCTTGTTCTCGGTATCCTCGAGCGATGCCTGCAGCTGCGTAAAGTTGGTGTTTGCCTTAAGATCGGGATAGGCCTCGGCTACGGCGAAGAGCTGACGCAGCGCACCGGTCAGCACGTTGTCGGCTTCCATCTTGGCTTCGGGCGTGGTGGCCTTGACGGCGGTGTTACGCGCGCTGATCACGGCGGAGAGCGTCTCCTGCTCGTGCTTGGCGTAGCCCTTGACGGTCTCGACCAGGTTGGGGATCAGGTCGTTGCGACGCTGCAGCTGCGTATCGATGTTCTGCCAGGCGTTATCGATGCGGTTACGCTTGGTGACCATGTTGTTGTAGATGCCGGCGATGGCGCAGGCAATCACAATGACAACAACGATGCCGATGATGACGGGAAGCATGATGTCTCCGTTTCGAATGGCCGCGGCGGCATGCGCCAGCTGCCGTTGGTATAACGCTACTAGTATACCCGCAACGTTTTGTCGTGCCGAACTTTCCGGTAAGCGTTGTGTTTTCGGCGGGGTTGGCACCGGGGCAAAGCGCGCGAGGTACAGGTGTAAGATATGCGACAGATTGACGAGTGTTGTCTTTGCCCTGAGGATGGCGATACCAGTGGACCTTCGCATCAAGAAAACCTACCGCGCCCTGTTCGATGCCTTTACCGAGCTTCTCGAGGAGCATCGTTTTGAGGACCTGACGGTTGCCATGCTGTGCGACCGCGCCATGATTCGCCGCACGACGTTCTACAAGCACTTTCGCGACAAGAACGATTACTTTGCCTTTTATATCGATGAGCTCATGTCGGGCTTGCCGCAAAAACAGCCCGATGAGGCCGGCGCGGTATCTGCCGAGGACGTGCGCGCGCTTCGGCACGCGATTTTGGACGATGCCATGGATTTGATTCTGGCGCACGAGCGGCTCATGGATAACATTTTGGCAAGCAGCATGTCGGGCATGTTGACCAACGTTATTTGCGACCGCATTGCCCGCTCCATCCGCGAGCGTGTGATGAACGTGCTTGCCGAGGATGCCCTGGCCCCCGTGTCACTCGAGACGACGTCTGAGTTTGTCGCCGGCGGTATTATTCGACTTTTCACGATATGGTGGGAATCGGGCCACGATCTTGAGCGTCGACCTGAGATAGCCGATGTGGTCGATGCACTGTTTGAGCGAACCATGACACCGGTGCATCACTAGGAGTGGCGGAGAGAGGGGGATTCGAACCCCCGGAACGCTCTCGCGCTCAACGGTTTTCAAGACCGCCGCATTCAACCGCTCTGCCATCTCTCCGTGAGTCGTAATGATAGCATCGTTTTGGATTTGCAACAGGGAAGGCGAACGATGACGATCACCGAAATCGATGAGAAGTTCATGCGTGAGGCGCTGGCCGAGGCGCGCGCCGCCGCTGCGGTGGGCGAGGTGCCCATCGGAGCCGTAGTGGTGCGCGACGGCGAGATTGTCGCGCGGGCGCATAATCGCCGCGAGCTCGACCAGGATCCTTCGGCGCATGCCGAGTTTTCGGCCCTGTGCGCCGCCGCTCAGTCGCTTGGACGCTGGCGTCTTTCCGATTGTACGGTCTACGTGACGCTCGAGCCCTGCTGCATGTGCGCGGGGCTTATGGTTAACGCGCGCGTGGGGCGCTGCGTGTACGGCGCGGCTGATGCTAAAGCGGGCGCTCTGGGGTCGCTATACGACCTCAATGCCGATTCGCGCCTGAATCATCGGTTTAATGTGACCGCCGGCGTGCTGGCAGACGAGTGCCGCGCGGTGCTGAGCGGTTATTTTAGTGGGCTGCGTGGCACCGATGGTGCTGGCTGCGGTTGTGGGGCCGATCTTGAGGCGCATACCGCCCACGCCGAGGCGCTTGCGGGTGTCGAAGATACTGCCGTTGGGGCGGTCGATTTTGGTGCCGCGTGCCGCCGGCCCCGCCGTGTGCAGCTGGCGATCGACTCCTTTAAGGGCAGCGTTTCGAGCGCGCAGGCGGAGGAGGCCGTTGCCGAAGGTGTGCGCCGCGTGTGGCCCGATGCCCAGGTAAGCGCGCTGCCGCTGGCGGATGGCGGTGAGGGAACGCTCGATGCCGTTGCCGCGTGCGGCGGTGAGGTCGTGGCATGTGAAGTCGCAGGCCCTCTGGGCGACTGTGTGTCTGCCCGGATGCTGGTGGACGGCGAGTACGAGTCGGCTGTAATCGAGATGGCCGAGGCGGCGGGTATTGGGTATTCGCCTTGCACAGAGCCGGCGGCGTTGGCCGCTACGACCTATGGCGTGGGCGAGCTCATGCTTCGAGCGGTTCGTGCTGGGGCAAAGACTATCTATATTGGTCTGGGCGGCAGTGCCACCAACGACGGTGGCGCCGGCATGCTGCAGGCGCTGGGCGCGCGTGTGGTCGATGATCAGGGCTGCGATGTCGCCCCTGGTCTCGCGGGGCTTGAGCAGGTGGCGAGTATCGATTTGGCACCGGCGCTTCGGGCGCTGAATAGCGCGCGTATCGTCGTGCTCTCTGATGTCGAGAACCCGCTCGTGGGGCGTCGTGGGGCACTTGCAGTGTTTGGCGGGCAAAAGGGCCTGCCGACAGACGATGTCGAAGCGCTGGGCAGGTACGACAGTTGGATGGTCGGCTACGGCCGCCTGCTCGATGCGGCGATTACCGGGGTGCGGGCTCAGGGGTTGTTGCGCGTGCCCGAGGGCGTGCGGACATTTGGCTCGGTGCTCGGCGTGCCTGGCGCGGGCGCGGCAGGTGGCTTGGGCGCCGCGCTGCTGGCGCTCGGTGCTGAGTTGCGTTCGGGCGTGGAGACGGTGCTCGATCTGATTGGGTTTGACGAGCGCGTGCGCGATGTCGACCTGGTCATTACAGGCGAGGGCAACATGGACGAGCAATCCGCTGCCGGCAAGGCGCCGGTGGGCGTGGCCCGCCGTGCCAATCGCTATGGCAAGCCGGTAGTCGCCGTCGTGGGCGGTCGTGCGGATAATTTGGATGCGGTGTATGGTCAGGGCATCGACTTGGTCCTGCCGGTCTGCCGCAGGCCCATGCCTCTTGACCAAGCGCTCGACCCCCAGGAAGCCACAACCAACCTCATCTGCGCCGGTGAAGCAGCCGCCCAAGCCTACGACCTCGCCCGCCTCTAAAACCCAACTCCCTATAAGTTGCGGTGGAATAGTTCCTGTTTGGCGGCTCAGGCGGCAAAAACAGGAACTATTCCACCGCAACTTCGAGAATGGCTATCCGAGGCTGGTCGCCTTGGGCCTTGGGTCGGACCGTCCGCCATGAAATGCGGCCATCTACTACGTTTAGCCGAGCGCCCTTGACCATCCCGGATTTTGTGAAATTAAAACCGCAGGTAGAAAGCTTGCCGATTTTCGAAAAAGCCGGCTATGGTTGACCCCTGCGGCCTAAACGTAGTAGATAGGCCCCTTTTGTGGCACGGCAGCAGACCAGTCTTTTTGGGACGGGGCTTATTTGACTACCTGTCGATCTGATTGCCCAAGTAGTCAAAAAGCCCCGTCCCAAATTAGCTACCTTGCCCCATCGGGCGGGAGCGGGTAAGATATATCGAGCGCCTAGCGCGTTCGATGGGTTCGGATGACGACATGTTCCGAATCTGGTCAGGTCCGGAAGGAAGCAGCCATAAGGAGCCTCTGTCGGGCATCCGAATCCATCGAGTGCGCAGGCGTTTTTTGGTGCCGCGGCTACCCGCGAGTGCCGGCAGGGCGCTTGGTGTCTCGCTGGTCCTCGGCTTCGCCTGCGGGAT
>ENA-UAOZ01000385-UAOZ01000385.1-human-gut-metagenome-genome-assembly--contig:-NODE-385-length-24575-cov-6.628874_pt1 | contig 24575 bp, 17 predicted proteins | sample MGYA00243474_ERZ654565 | MGnify/ENA primary metagenome ERZ654565 (study PRJEB26926, sample SAMN06164854) | human gut metagenome | biome: ENVO:00009003; feature: ENVO:2100002; material: ENVO:00002003...
TACGAGATGTAGAGAGGTCTCGTGGGCTCGGAGATGTGTATAAGAGACAGAAGTATACTAAATGTTGTACAGCTTGGATTAGGAGCCATTGTTGGAAATTTAGTAGGAGGAAAGTTAATTCGCCTACTAGGATATGAAAAAGGGTATTTACTTATGGCAGGAATTACTACTTTAATGACGATATGTGCTTTGATTGTATATTTCTGGAAAAATCGAGAGCAAAGAAATGGAGGGGATGTGCGTGAAATTTGATGTGATCGGATTGGATAGCCCTTGCGTAGATCTCGCAGTAAATGTTAGGTGCTTTCCAAAACCTAATGGAGCAGAGAGGATACAGAATTTGAGTTGGCAAGGAGGAGGAAAAGTAGCTTCCGGTATGGTAGCAGCGGCAAGATTGGGGCTTTGCTGTGGAATAATGGGAAATGTTGGAGATGATAAATATGGAACTTTTTGTCTTAGAGATTTTCAAGACCATGGAATTGATACAGAACAAATGTGTGTGAGAAAAAATAGAACAACTAATTTTGATATTGTAATTAGTGACGAAGGTTCTATGGGACGAAGTTTTGTTTTTTATCCAGGAAATGCAGAATGTATGACAGAGGAAGAATTGAATATAGAATATATTTCAAATTCTAGTTATTTTTATATGGCCAACTTGGATTCGGTGACGAAAAAAGCAGCTCAAATGGCAAAACAAAAAGGAAGCAAAATTTTTATGGATGCTGACTCTTATACAGATGAATTGTTGGATGCTATTTCTTGGATAGATATATTTATTGGCTCAGAATTTGTTTACGAAAAGATGTTAGAAGCTGGAAAAAGTGTAAAAGAAAATTGCGAATATTTATATAATAAGGGACCAGAAATTGTGATTTTTACATTCGGAGAAAAGGGCTGTGCGGGGATCAGCAAAGAAGGATTTTTTGAAATTCCTGCTTTTGATGTAGATGTAAAGGATACGGTGGGAGCAGGGGATGTTTTTCATGGTGCTTTCTTAGCTGCAATAGTTAAAGGCCTGTCTCCTAAAGATGCTGCAAGATTCGCAAGTGGAGTAGCTGCCATCAAATGTACCAGAATTGGAGGGAGAGCAGGAATTCCTAATTGGGAAGTAACAGATAACTTTTTAGAAACAGGCGAGATTGATTACAGAGAAATTGATGAAAGAGTAAAAAAGTATGGTAGGGGGATAGAGTATGTATAGAGAAACTTTAACTTTGGGTGTAGTACCAAATAAAAGAAGCTTTTTGAGTATGGTGGAAGCAAAACGTCAGAAGGATTGTTTTATGGAAGAAATTCGGAAGATTAAAGCTTCTATAGTAGAAATCGTGGATATAGATGATATATGCGAGAATGGAATTGTTTGCGAAATGGACAAAGTAAACGCAATTGTGGATAAAATGAAAAATAGAAAAATTGATGCATTATTTTTTCCTTTCTGTGATTTTGGAGAAGAACAAGTAGTGGCAGCGATTGCTTCTAAATTTACAGTACCTATTTTGATCTGGGGACCAAGAGATGAAAGGCCGAATACTGATGAGGCTAGGGGAAGAGATACACAGTGCGGTATGTTTGCAGCTACAAAGGTTTTACAGCGCTATGGTTTGAAATACAGTTACATTTATAATTGTACTACGAAAAGTGAAGAATTTTTAAAAGGGTATGAAACATTTATTAGAACAGCAGCAGTTTTAAAATCTCTTCGTACTTTGCGAATTGCTAAAATAGGAGAACGTCCAGTGCCTTTTATGAGTGTTATGACTAACGAAGCAAATTTGATTAAGAGGTTCGGCATTACAACTGTCCCTATTTCACCAGTAGAAATTTGTAACAGAGCTAGGAAAATTCTAGAGGAGAAAGGAAAAGAATATATAAAGTATGAGGAGAAATTTGTGAGAAAATTCCCTGATGGAGAAAATTACCAACAAATATGTGCGACAAAATTAGCAGTTCAGGAATTAATGGAAGAAAACAATTGTTCTGTGGCAGCATTTGAGTGCTGGTCTGCTTTTCCAACTTTAATGGGGTTGTGCCCTTGCGTTGTTTTGGGAGAAATGGCAGATAATGGAATGCCTCTTTCCTGTGAAACAGATATAAATGGAGCCATTACTCTGGCAATCTTAAGAGCTTGTAATTTATTTGAAGAATCAGAATTTTTAGCAGATTTGACTATTCGTCATCCTCAAAATGATAATGCAGAACTTTTATGGCATTGCGGTCCATTTCCTTATTCTTTGAAAAAAGATGGGGTAGAGGCAAAATTAGTAGATGGACAAGAACGCTTTGAATTAAAACAAGGTGATTTAACAGTTTGTAGGTTCGATGATGTAGATGGAGAATATTATTTATTTGCGGGGGAAGCCAAAACTACAACAGGACCGGAGACGAATGGTACTTATGTATGGATGGAAACTGATAACTGGAAACGTTGGGAAGAAAAGTTAATGTTTGGTCCATACATACATCATTTAGGCTGTGTTTATGGTCACTACTTACCTGTTTTGAGAGAGGTATCTAGATATTTGGGAATTCATTTTGATAATGCTCATGAGCAAGGAATTTATAGTTTATAGGAGTAGGTATTATGAGAGAGATTCAGGTACAAAAATTAACAAAAGATAATTTTGGAAAATATGGGGAATTTTTAGATTTACTAGATGAGAGTGAACTGAAAAAGAAGTCTATTTTTCAGGAGGGTTTTTTTGCAGATGTGGTAGCGTTAGAATTTAACCAGGGTAATCAACCTACAATTTCTGTGTGCCATGTTAAAAAACAAAGCGAGAATATCATTTCTTTTCTCGAAGCACATCAATATGCATGTGAAGGACTTCTTCCACTAGATGGAGATGTGATTATTTTTGTAGGAATTATGGATAGTGATTTTAGAACCGAAAGTATAGAAGCTTTTTATGTTCCAAAGGGAACATTCGTAAAATTGAACCCGCTGATTGTTCATGGAACACAGTATCCAGTAGATAAAGAAGATGTTCATATTGTTTGTATGCTACCTGGAAGAACTTTTAAGAATGATATGTTGAGTAGAAGGTTGGAAACAGGAGAGCAGATAAGGATTACAAGGGGGTGTAAAAAATGAGATATAAAAAATTTAAAAATGCAGAGATCGAAGTATCACAGCTAGCGGTAGGGACTTGGGCAATCGGAGGTCAAAACTATGGAAAAGTGGATAAAAACGAAGCTATTTGTGCAATTCGAAGAATGATAGAAAATGGAGTAAATCTTATTGATACAGCTCCCTGCTACGGAAATGGAACTTCAGAAAAAATTGTAGGAGAAGTTTTGAAAGAAATTCCAAGGGAACAGGTGTTAATTTCCACAAAGTTTGGCTTGATTCCGGATATCTATACACATGGATATAAAAAAGATACGAGTTATAAAAATGCTATGAGAGAAATTCAAAGTTCTTTGATGAATTTGGAAACAGACTATATAGATTTTTATTTTGTTCATTGGCCAGATGTAAATACGCCTATAGATGAAACTATGGCTGCGTTGGAGGAAATGAAGCGTAAAGGCTATATACGTTATGTTGGTGTATCTAATTTTACGGCAGAACAGATAAAAGAAGCAGAACAATATATTCAGATTGATGTACAGCAGCCATTATATTCTATGGTCGATAGAGGGTTTGAAGATTTGATGTCTTGGGGATATGATAGAGGAATTGATTCTATGACATATGGTTCTATGGGAGCAGGCATTCTTTCTGGAAAAATAAGAAGTGTGCCTTCTTTTGAAAAAAATGATTTGCGTTTAAACTTTTATGATGTTTATAAAGAACCCAAATTTTCAAAAATTATGGAATTGCTAAAAGTAATGGATAGTATTGCAGATGGTCATAATGTACCAGTGGGACAGGTTGCATTAAATTGGAGTACCCAGAAAGAATATGTAGGTACAGCTTTAGTAGGCGTTAGAAGTATTGAGCATGCTGATGAAAACTGTAAGACATTCGACTGGAAATTAACAGAAGAGGAAATGAAAATTTTAGATAGTAAAATTGAAGAGTGTGCATTGTAGGAGGGAAGAATATGCCTAAAGCAAAAGTAAAAGATATTTTAACATATGCAACAGAAAATAAGTTTGGTGTTGCTGCAATTAATACTTTAAATATTGAAACTGTTAAATATGTTATAGAAGCAGCAGAAAGAGAAAGAGTTCCCATAATTGTTCAGTTTTATCCCGGATTTTCAGACTACACAGATTTAAAGTATTTGGCTTTTGCAGCCTGCGATATGGCAGAAAAAGCATCTATTCCTGTTGGAGTACATCTGGATCATTCTGTAACATATGAAATTGCAGTAGGAGGGATTCGGGATGGATTTCCTTCAGTTATGATAGATGGTTCAACGAAACCTTTCCAAGAAAATGTAGAACTAACTAAAAATGTGGTGCGTGTGGCTAAGGTGTTTGGAATTGACGTTGAAGCAGAGCTAGGGCATGTTGGAAATGGAGATAACATTGACGCAATTGATAATACGAACTATTATACTAAAGTAGAAGATGCAGTAAGATTTGTGGAACAGACGGGTTGTGATTCACTTGCTATTGCTGTTGGAAATGCTCATGGTCCGTATGTGAAAACACCGAATTTAGATTTAGAAAGAATTTATGCTATACGAAAAAAGGTAAATATTCCTTTGGTACTACATGGATGTTCTGATATTCCAGAAGAACAGATAAAAGAAGCTGTAAATTTAGGAATGAGCAAATTTAATATTGCGACAGAGTATTTTCGTACCATGTATCAAAGTATAGAAAAGCGGATTAATAACCAGGAATTTGAGGGGAATGGAGTCAAATTAATGTATGACATTAGAGAAGAGATGATTGATTTTGTGATTCAGAAAATAAGGTTATTAAATCCAAATAAGTATTCTATGTAACCAAACTTAGTATTGGGAAAAGGGATGGAAATAGAGATGATGAAACAATTTAATTATGATGATTTGCCAGTTGGTAGTGTAAAATAGTTTGTGTTTCTGGTAAAAAATGGCTCCTTTTTGGTAAGAATTTAGATATGACAATTCTTATCGAAAAGGAGTATTTTTTATGGCAGTTGCAAAAGAACAAATTCGACAGATCATCTCAGAAAACAACATTAATAGCGTTGCAGATATATACACGCTTCTGAAAGACAGTTTCAAGGATATCCTGCAGGAGCTGATGGAGGCAGAACTGGATGCAACTCTTGGCTACGAGAAAAACCATAAGGGAGATCTACAGACAGACAATAAAAGAAATGGTCATTCTACAAAAAACTTAAAGAGTCAATACGGTGAATTTCAAATCGACGTACCAAGAGACCGTAACGGTGAGTTTGAACCAAAACTCATCCCTAAATACCAGAGAGATATTTCCGGGATTGAGGAAAAAGTGATCTCTTTATATGCCCGTGGTATGAGTACACGTGACATCCACGACCAGCTCCAGGATCTTTATGGAATTGAGCTATCAGCTGAAATGGTCAGCAAGATCACAGACAAGATACTTCCTCAGGTTAAGGAATGGCAGTCCCGTCCTCTGAACCCGGTTTATCCGTTTGTCTTTATGGACTGTATTCATTATAAAGTACGTGAGGATGGCAGAATCCTGAGTCGTGCTGCGTATGTAGTTCTTGGCGTTACAGTGGAGGGATACAAAGATATCCTCAGCATCACAGCAGGCGCAAATGAAACCAGCAAGTTCTGGCTTGGGATGCTTAATGATCTTAAGAACCGCGGAGTAAAAGATGTCCTTTTCTTCTGCGTGGATGGTCTTCCGAGTTTTAAAGAAGCTATTCAGGCAGTTTATCCGCAGGCAGAGATCCAGAGATGTGTGATCCATATGCTACGCAATTCTTTCAAATATGTAAATTATAATGATCTGAAAAAGTTTTCCTCGGATTTCAAAGAAGTGTACAATGCTCCGAACGAAACAGCCGCTTTAACAGAGCTGGAGAACATGAAAGAAAAATGGGGGAAGAAATATCCGTATGCGATCAGTAACTGGGAAAATAATTGGGAAGATGTAAGTTCCTTTTTCCAGTTTTCTAATGATATCAGACGCATTATGTACACGACAAATATCATAGAAGGATTGAACCGCCAGTATCGGAAAGTCACGAAAACGAAAAGCGTATTCCCAAGCGATTCTGCATTGGAAAAGATGCTGTATCTTGCCAGCGAGAACGTAGTCAAAAAGTGGACGCAGAGATACCGGAACTGGGATCAGGTATTGAATCAGCTGATAGTCCTTTACGGAGAACGGCTCACTGCTTATCTGTAAGAGAAAAGAAAAGCAGGAATGGGGAAGCTCTTTTAAGCCCCTCATTCCTGCTCTCTGTCTATTCCTTCGGCATTTATATTATTGCCAGAAATTTCCGATCCTATTCCAGAGGTTAGGTGTGGGCAGAGCCCACAAAAGGCAATAATGATTACGATGTTTATCTGGGACCCGGTGAATATTATGCTCTGATAGACTATAGCGAAGGGGTTGATGTGAAAGTTCCCATCTCCATCCGGGTTCCGGATGAAACACCTGTCCTGACAAAAACAGGTCCTGACAGATATGAAGCAACTTGTGAATTACTGAGAAATCTTTACACAATGCCAATCAAACTCCTTCCTCTGTTGCTAAATATAAAAAAGTATTCAAAGAAAGACCCTGGCTGTTACACGCAGAGTCTTTCTTTTTTAGGAATCTGTATTAATTACCCAAATGGATTATTTAACTTTAGCAGTTTCCAGATTTGACCACTTACTGAATACTTTGTTATCGTTTTCAGAAGCTGTTCTGTTCCAGGAATGTACTCCTGCATAATATGTTCCTGCAGGAATGTTCTTAAATACAGCTTTGCATACACCTGGTGCAACATTTAATTTTTTGTATTTTCCATACTGATATGGACGTGTCTCTCCGTGTTCTTTCTTGGAACCTTTTCCGAGAACTACGTCATATCCTGTAGAATTAGCGGATTCTTTGTATGTTACAGTGATTGTAGAACCCTTTGTCTTAACACTGAGGATTTCTGGTGTGTCTGGTGTTATTGCAGTTACAGAGAATGGATAAACATTAGACCATTCGCCGAATACTTTCTTACCATTTTCATCACGTTTCCAAGCATGGCAATATGCATAGTATGTTCCCTGCTGAACATATTTAAATGCTGCGGTTGTCTGAACCTGATTCTTAACAACATCGATACGTGCTTCCTTATCTGAAGGATCTTTAGATGTAGAGATTACATAATCATATCCGGATGCACCATCTGCTTCGTCGGAAAGAATTACTGTTGCTTTGTTACCAGATACTTTAACAGTATTGATTACTGGAGCACCAACTTTAACAGCGTCAACATCAACTTCTTTGGAACCAGTATAATTTTTGCTGTCAGCTTTAGCTGTTACAGTTACTTTCTTTCCGTCTTCACTGAATTTAACATCATATTCCTTGGATGGAACAACAACGGAACCATTCATTACGGTTACATTTCCCTCTTTATCAACAGTTACGGTTGTGTTCTTAAGATCTTTTGCTACAACTTTCCATGTAAGTTCTACATAAGAACCGTCTGCATCTGTCTTAATGTTGCCTGCGCCCCATGATGTAGTATCTAATACATAACCATCTTTTGCATATAATTTTGCTTTTAAAATCTTATCTTTAGCAGTTACGTTAGAAGCATCGCCTACTGTTTCAATCTTATAGTCAGAATCATCTACAAGAGTTTTTCCATTTACAGTAACGGTTACTGTTGGTTTGACTGCGATTCCGCCAGCATATTCAGTATTTGCTACTTTGACATCAGATTTCTTAATAGCAATAGCACCAATCTTAAAGAATCTTGCGTTAGTATAAGTTGTTTTCTTATCCGCAAACTTGTTAGCATCTGTATTTTTGTAATTACCTAATGCATTTACATAGATGGCAGCAACTTCTCCACGAACATTGTTGTAGTATTTAACTTCGTAATCAGTGCCTTCTTTATATTTGGAATCAGCTGGTTTGTAAGTTACTTTATCAAAAGTATGCTCTGTTCCATCATTTGTAAAGATTGGCGCAAAGGATGAAACGCCACTTTCAGATGTATCTGTTTTATCAAATCCAACAACCTTTCCATCTTTCCAAAGTGTAAAGGTTCCATTTTCATTCAATACTGCCTGTTCAATATCAAATTTGAATGCATTTGTTCCCTCGAAGTTTGGATTCTTAGCAGTATCTTTCACTGTAAGTGTTGCACTGCCTGCTTCTTTTCCTGCATTTACATTTGCAGAAGAACTAGCTGGATATGTAATTTTAATATCAGCAAGGTCTGTTGTAAGTGTTTCATCGCCAAGTTTAACATCATATTCTGTTAATGCAGGTGTAAGTTTATTTCCTGTATAAGTAAAGTTACCAGCAACAGAGTTTTTCTTAGGAGTAATAGTCACTTTTGACAGATCTGCTTTATTAATAGTAAACTCTACAGTCTTTGTCTTAGCTGCGCTGTAATCACCTTTACCTTTGATTGTAATCTTAGCTGTTCCCGCATTTGTTGCATTTACAGTAGATACTACTTCATAATCAACATCTTTTACAAGTGTGCGGTTACCATCTTTTACAACTAAATCAGGTTTGATTTCTTTTCCTGTATAAACGAATGGAGCACCAACTACAGTTACATCTGCGTTTGCAATGGATAAAGTAGCTACTGTTGTATTCTTAGATGCTGTTACACCGCCTGTTAATTGAGAGATGCCATAATTTTTATATGCATCACTTGTTGTGTCAATTTTGTCTGCTTCTTTTACAGTAGTAGTTAACTTTGTTCCATCAACTATTTTACCACTACTGAGAGTGCTAGAATCAGCAGCAAATGTAGTTTTATAGAGTGTATCCGGTACATCAATTAATTTTTCAACTTTTTCAAATTTAACTGTAGATCCAACAGTTTTCTTAGTCCAGGTATATGTCTTAGCCTGTACTTTGATATCGGATTTTTTCAGATATTCAGAAGCCTCTGTCTTAGAACCGTCATAAGCTACTGATTCTGGAACAGTAATTGTAGTTGACATGATTTCTGCGGGTTTAATTGCAAATGTACCAATGCATTTTTTACCACCTAATGTACTACTGATTCCCTGTAAATAAACTTTGGCTGTACCAACATTAGTGTTGTTTTCATAAATCACCTTATAATCGGTACCAGCTTTCAGAACAACATCAGTAGACCCTTTAATTACAATAGTACCTAACTGATCGGCAGTTTTTTCAACAGCAGAACCGCCCTGATAGAATTCATCACCTAAGTCAGTTGAAGAATTTAATTCTGTATTAGCAGCTAACTGACCATCTTTAGTAACTAAAGTAGCATCTGCAATGTTGTTCTGGGCAACATAAAGATTAATAGTCTTTCTATTAATCACATTCTTCGTAGTATCTGTTGGTTTTACAACAACTGTATAAGTACCTTCTCCACCTTTATGGATTGCATCTGTATCAACTTCAATATCCACATTATCCATAAATGTTGTATTAGTGCTAAGAGTTTCTTTTCCTTCTGAGATTGAAAGAAGCTTCTTAATATCTGCTTTAGTGATATTCTTTGATTTCAAAAGTCCAATACTGATATCATCAATTGCACATGTACTTAAATCGCGGGCAACAACAGTAGCTTTCTCTGCTGTAGTATATCCAATACCTTTGCTGGAATCAAATGCACCTACCGCATAGTTACGATTCAACTCGTCATCGCCTGTTTTAGTAATAGACACTTTCACTTTTGCAGAATCACCAGCATTTGTAAGAGTACCATCAACCAGATTAACACTAGTAATTGCTTTAGCCTTTAATGTGTTTCCGGAAATATTGCTCTTTAAGGTAAAGTTATCTTCTACATTTGTTAACAGATTAATAGCTGAACCTGTATATTTATACTGAGTCTTCTTTAAGTTAACAGCTAAATCATTTTTTGTCTTATCTGTTAATTCTTTATCAGAATCAGAATATGCAGCAGGTGTTTTCTGGCTAATAGTCATATTAAACGTAAGAGAACCCTGGTATCCAGGCTTATTAACAGTTGCAGTAACCTTGACAGGTTCACCAGCTTTTGTAGCATTCACAGTATCACCATCATATGTGAAATTGAAATCAGAAGCTGTGATACCAGCAGTAGAAGCATTATAACCTGTAGCATATGTAAGATTTACATCGCTTGCTTTTAATGTTTTTGCTGTACCATCATAAATTAAAGCATTATTCTGGCTGATTCCAGCAACAATACTTGTTACATCTTTTGCAGTAATAGTTACAGCAGGAGTTTCATATGTGAAGCCTTCAAAATCTTCGGCAGTTCCTTTGACACCTGTAATTTTAAGAGTAAGTTTTCCACCTAACTGATTTGACAGTGGTGTAAACTTTGTAATAGCACTTTTGATGTCGGCAACACTTGGATTTGTTCCGCCAAGACGTACCTGACCTGAATAAGTACTCGCGTCCATTGCACTTCCATCAGCTTTAGCAGGCTGCATTCCATCGATTAACCATTCATAATCAAAAACAGTAACATTTTTTCCTTCAGCATTTTTTAATACACTGTCGTCTGCAAATGAAACTGGTTTACCAATTTCAGCTTTTTCAAAATATAATGCTTTTTCTGTTGCTGCTGTTGCAGTATCTGCAATATCATCTGTATTCTCTGTGACTTCTGGTGTAGCCTCATCGGAGAATGCGGCTGCATCAGCGGCATCTGTATCTTCTGCAACCGGAGCTTCTGATGTAATTGCAACATCTGCGTCGCTTCCATCGCTGAACTCAGCAGCCCAAACCGGCACGTTAGAGGTTGCCAGCATTGCAACGACGAGAGACATACTTAAGGTTTTCTTAGCCATGCCTTTCTTCGTATTCTTAATCTTTGTCATGATTATAGTTCCCCTTTCCTTAATATAACTATTTCTTTTTTGGGTAAAGATTCCTAGACATAATCTGTCTGTTATGGTTAATAATAGTGCTTTCACCACTTTTTGTCAAGGGTAATGCTCAAGAATTTTACGATTTTTTTAAATTTCATACACTTCAAAAGCATTTATTTTCCTTGATTTTTCAGGTTTAAAATCTATAACTTGTTACAAATGTGGTGAGTTTTTCTTGTTTATCACAAGATGATGTAGTATTCTCTTTTTTACCGATTCTAACAGTTAATCCTGATCTGTTCTGGAAGCTGGCTTACAATCTTTCTTTCTCCGAATAATTTATGATAGAATTCATATCCTGAATTAGAGTCTTCTGTTATTACCAGATCTGGTTGGATATCCTCTTTTGCCTGCAAATTATATAACTGATAAGTTTCATTATATATTCTTTTGGCGTTTTGATATTTCTGACTGTCTCGCTCTTGTCTCATGCCGTAAATTTCTTCGATACTATATGGTAAATGTTCCAGACTATCCCTTGTGACCAAAACGAAATAATTGTCACTGCCTTTTACCATTCTGGTAAATTCTTTACTGCGCAAAAATGGTGCTCCTTCATCAATAAATATAATGCATTGCTGCAGGGTGGCAAGCCTTTCTTTCCATGAAGCGTTTTCCATTACTACACATCGTTTTTCACATATTTGGGTAATTCCTGATGATATGCCATTGTTCTCATAATCAGAAATCATTCTAAGAAGTTCTGTTTTTCCTGTTGCAGAATCTCCCTGAATGACTGTGATATTTCTCTTTACTGTAAGATGATAATGAACTCGTTTGTTGTATATTTCAATATCATACTTTCCTGTCATGTTTTATTATCCCCTCAATAATCGGTTTACAATGATTTCGTCATCCAGTTCCAGCATGGAATGAACCGTTTTTCCTGTGTTTACAATATAGATATCAAATGACTGTTTTCCAAAGTCCATGATATAGCCCAGGCGAATTGTGATGTCTTTTTGTTCTGCCAGTTTTAAAATCCATTGTGCACAGTTGTTTCCGCAGGCAGATGCGTTAAATATATGATCTGGATCATTTTGCATCAATATCAGAGTTTTTACTCCTCCTGAGAGGCGTTCCGGTGGAATCGGGCCGAGAAATGGGCTGTCAATCATACATGGACCTTTTACCTCTGATCCATCTATATCTTTGATCATTTTTCTGGAAGTTTCTGATGTGATCCACTCATCTTCATATGTGTTATTGAAAAACACATCAGGATTAAAAATATAATTGTCTCCCGGATTGTCCCCAAAAAATATTTTCAGCATCTTGTATTCCTCCATTCTGTCAAAACTGATTATCTTTTCTTATTTTATCAAAAATATCTTCCTGTTTCCAGCATCACAAAAACAGCAGAGAACTTTTTTATCATTCTCTGCTGTTTCTCTACCATTTGCTTTAAGGTGTTAAAGCAAACATATTATTTCTTTCTGACAATAACCTTATCCAGATGCCAGATATCATCTACATATTCCTGGATGGTTCTGTCGGATGTGAATTTACCGCTGCATGCTGTGTTGAGGAGCGCTTTCTTAGCCCAGCCTTTTTCGTCTCTGTATGCTGCTTCTACGCGTTTCTGTGCGTCTGCATAGGAACGGAAGTCTGCGAGGATGAAGTAGCGGTCTGCTCTGTCTGTGTTCTTTGTGTTGAGAAGTGAATCGTACAGGTCACGGAAGAGTTCTGTATCATTGGAGAAGGTTCCGTTGATGAGCTGCATCAGTACCTGACGGATTTCTTCGTCTGTGTTGTAGATCACGTTTGGATCGTATCCGCCGTTGTTTTCGTAGTTGATTACTTCGTCGGAGCTTAAACCGAAGATGAATGCGTTTTCTGCGCCAACTTCTTCTACGATCTCTACGTTAGCACCGTCCATTGTTCCAAGTGTAGGAGCACCGTTGAGCATGAACTTCATGTTACCTGTACCGGATGCTTCTTTACTTGCTGTGGAAATCTGCTCGGAAACGTCTGCTGCTGCGAAGATCCACTCAGCGTTGGATACTCTGTAGTTTTCGATGAATACAACTTTGATCTTGCCGTTGATGGAAGTGTCGTTGTTTACTACATCTGCTACTGAGTTGATGAGTTTGATAATCTTCTTGGCTGTTGCGTAACCTGCGGATGCTTTTGCACCGAAGATGAATGTTCTTGGATAGAATTCCATTTCCGGATGCATCTTGATCTGGTTGTACAGATAGATAACATGCAGGATGTTCAGGAGCTGACGTTTGTACTCGTGAAGTCTCTTAACCTGTACATCGAAGATGGAGTGCGGGTCTACTTCTACGCCATTGTGCTCAAGGATGTATTTAGCCAGACGCTCTTTGTTCTTGAACTTAATGTTCATGAATTCCTGGAGTGCTTTCTCATCATCAGCATAAACTGCCAGTTTCTTTAACTGTGGAAGGTCTGTAACCCAGTCCGGTCCGATATGCTCTGTGATCCAGTCTGCAAGGAGTGGATTTGCGTGGAGCAGGAAACGTCTCTGAGTGATACCGTTTGTCTTGTTGTTGAATTTCTCAGGCATCATTTCATAGAAGTCTTTTAATTCCTGATTCTTCAGGATCTCTGTATGAAGGCGTGCAACACCGTTTACAGAGTAGCCTGCTGCGATTGCAAGGTGAGCCATCTTAACCTGTCCGTCATAGATGATTGCCATCTTTTTGATCTTCTCATAATTTCCCGGATATTTTGCCTGGATCTCAAGGATGAAACGACGGTTGATCTCTTCGATAATCTGGTATACACGCGGAAGCAGTCTGGAGAAGAGCTCGATCGGCCATTTCTCAAGTGCCTCGGACATGATTGTATGGTTTGTGTAAGCAACAGATTTTCTTGTTACTTCCCATGCTTCATCCCATCCAAGCCCTTCTTCATCCATGAGGATACGCATTAACTCTGCTACTGCTACAGTCGGATGTGTATCGTTCATCTGGAATGTTACTTTTTCATATAATTTATGGATATCGTCATGTTTCTTTTTGTATTTGGCAATTGCTGCCTGGAGGCTTGCAGATACAAAGAAGTACTGCTGTTTCAGTCTCAGCTCTTTACCTGCATAATGATTGTCATTCGGGTAAAGAACTTCTACGATATTGCGGGCAAGGTTCTCCTGCTCTACTGCTTTCTTGTAATCACCCTTGTCAAAGGAATCAAGCTCGAAGTCTACGATCGGCTCTGCATCCCAGATACGAAGTGTGTTTACTACATCATTGTCATATCCTGTAATCGGCATATCATAAGGAATGGCTTTTACTGCCTGATATCCTTCATGGATAAATTTGTTTCCGCCCTTTTCAGGATCGTACTCTACTCTTACATATCCACCGAAGTGTACTTCTTTGGCATATTCCGGACGACGCAGTTCAAATGGGTAGCCGTTCTTTGACCAGTTATCCGGTACCTCGATCTGATAACCGTTCTGGATTTTCTGTTTGAACATTCCGTAGTGGTAACGGATTCCGCAGCCATATGCTGCGTAATTTAAAGTTGCGAGAGAATCAAGGAAGCATGCAGCCAGTCTTCCCAGACCACCGTTTCCAAGTGCCGGATCCGGTTCCTGATCTTCGATACAGTTAAGGTCAAATCCCAGCTCTTCGAGAGCTTCTTTTACTTCACCGTAAGCGCAAAGGTTGATCAGGTTGTTTCCGAGAGCACGTCCCATCAGGAATTCCATGGACATATAGTATACGATCTTCGGATCCTGTTCGTCATAAGCTTTCTGTGTTGCAAGCCAGTTATCAATGATAACGTCTTTTACAGAGTAGCTTACTGCCTGGAAAATCTGCTCCTGTGTAGCTTCTTCAATTGTTTTTCGATAGAGGAATTTTACGTTGTCTTTTACGCTTTTCTTGAATGCCTCTTTCTTGAACATTTCGTTTGTCATTTCATACCTCCCGTAATGGTTTCACTGTTCACTTTATTCTCAGCAATACACCTTGCGGATATTGCCGGTGAACCTCTTCATTCCGTCAACTCTTCTGTTTTCTCATATCAGAGAAATTGGGGGCAAAGAATCTCTGCCTCCAATTTCCTCTCTGAAATCAGACTGTCAAGGATAATGATACTCTTTTTTCGACAGTCTGTCATGTGTATAATTGCCGAATTTTATAACAATTTTTTTTCGTGCATTGCGAAAGTAGTATATTTCCTGTGAAATACCTGTAACTCATCAGTTTCTTGTCAGTAATTGACCGAATGTTGTCTATTACAGTTTCTTAACACCCATAGTTACTGCTTCTTTGTTGATGTTCCACTCTTTCACATAACCATCGGTCTCGCCAAGTACCATTTCGTCCGCAAGTACTTCTGACTTGATCTCATCTTCGTGTGCTTTCATGACATCCTGAATCTTGTCGTTTCCGTGAGCGTATACTACGATCTTGTCCATAACTTCGAAGCCGGCTTCCTTTCTCATGGTCTGGATCTTGCTGATGATCTCACGTACAAATCCCTCTTCGATCAGTTCAGGTGTCAGGTTTGTATCCAGGACTACGGATGTTTCACCGTCAGATTCAGATACATAACCCTCTGTCTGTGCTGTTTCAATAAGAAGGTCTTCTTCTGTAAGCTCTACATCGTTTCCGTTGATATCCAGTTTCAGGACACCGTTGGTTCTCAGTTCGTTCATTGCTGCTGTTCCATTGATGTCTGTGAGAGCCTGTCTGATTCCTCCAAGGAGTTTACCGTATTTCGGTCCTACTGTACGAAGCTGTGGTTTGAAGCTGTAGGAGATAAAGGATTCTACATCATCTGCGAATTTTACTTCTTTGACATTCAGTTCGTCTGCGATGATGTCAGTGTAGAATTCACTCATTTTCTTCTCAGCTTTTACATACATGGTTCCGATCGGCTGACGGTTCTTGATGTTTGCTGTATTTCTGCAGGCACGTCCCAGAACTACGATCTCCAGAAGCTCTTTCATGTCTGCTTCCAGATCTTTGTCGATCCATGCTTCGTTTACAGTTGGGAAGTCGCAGAGATGGATACTCTCCGGAGCATCTTTATCCACGCTTCTTACCAGGTTCTGATAGATATCTTCTGTCATGAACGGAATCATCGGAGCTGCTGTCTTGGCGATGGTTACCAGCGCATGGTACAGGGTCATGTAAGCATTGATCTTATCCTGCTCCATTCCCTTTGCCCAGAAACGTTCACGGCTTCTTCTTACATACCAGTTACTCATCTCATCTACGAATTCCTGAAGTGATCTTGCTGCTTCCGGGATCTTGTAGTTTGCCAGATCATTGTCTACAGCCTGAACAGTTGTGTTTAATCTGCTGAGCAGCCATTTGTCCATTACAGGAAGCTGGTCATAGTTCAGTTCATATTTGGTCGGGTCAAAGTTGTCGATGTCTGCATATAATACGAAGAATGCGTAAGTATTCCACAGTGTGCTCATGAATTTACGCTGTCCTTCCACAACTGCCTTGCCATGGAAACGGTTCGGAAGCCATGGAGCACTGTTGATGTAGAAGTACCATCTGATGGCATCTGCGCCGTATTTGTTCAGTGCATCGAATGGATCAACTGCATTTCCTTTGGACTTACTCATCTTCTGTCCGTTCTCATCCTGGACATGTCCCAGAACGATTACGTTCTTGTATGGTGCTTTATTGAAGAGCAGTGTGGATTCTGCAAGGAGTGAATAGAACCATCCACGAGTCTGGTCTACAGCCTCGGAGATAAAGTTTGCAGGGAACTGCTGCTCAAATAATTCTTTGTTTTCAAATGGATAATGATGCTGTGCGAAAGGCATTGCTCCTGAGTCGAACCAGCAGTCAATAACCTCCGGTACACGATGCATTTCTCCACCGCACTCCGGACACTTCAGTGTGATCTCATCGATGTATGGGCGGTGAAGCTCTACTGTCTTGGCTCTCTCATCACCGCTCATCTCGAATAACTCCTGACGGCTTCCGATGGAATGCATATGTCCGCATTCACACTGCCAGATGTTCAGTGGTGTTCCCCAGTAACGGTTACGGCTGATACCCCAGTCCTGAACGTTTTCAAGCCAGTCGCCGAAACGTCCTTTACCGATGCTCTCAGGGATCCAGTTGATTGTATTGTTATTTCTGATCAGGTCATCCTTAACTGCTGTCATCTTGATGAACCAGGATTCTCTTGCATAGTAGATCAGTGGTGTGTCACATCTCCAGCAGTGTGGATAATCATGCTCGAATTTCGGAGCATCGAAGAGCTTGCCTTCTTTGTCCAGGTCTGTGAGGACCATAGGATCTGCTTTCTTTACGAAAACGCCTGCGTATGGTGTCTCTTTTGTCAGGTTACCCTGTCCGTCTACGAACTGTACGAATGGCAGTTCATAGTTACGTCCGATTCTGCTGTCGTCTTCACCGAATGCAGGTGCGATGTGAACGATACCTGTACCATCACTCATAGTAACGTAGTTATCACAGGTTACGAAATGAGCTTTCTTTTTCTGTTTTGCTGCTGCCTCTCCTGCACATGCGAAAAGCGGCTCGTATGCTTTGTATTCCAGGTCTGTTCCTTTGTAGGTTTCCAGAACTTCATATGCTTTCTCGCCTTCTTCTTTTGCAAGCTTGCCAAGGACTTTGTCAAGGAGTGCTTCTGCCATATAATAGGTATATCCGTCTGCTGCCTTTACTTTGCAGTAAGTCTCATCCGGGTTTACGCAGAGTGCAACATTGGACGGAAGTGTCCATGGTGTTGTTGTCCATGCAAGGAAGTATGCATCTTCACCAACAACCTTGAATCTTACAACTGCGGAGCGCTCTTTTACAGTTTTGTATCCCTGGGATACTTCCTGTGCGGAAAGAGGGGTACCGCATCTTGGACAGTAAGGAACGATCTTGAAGCCTTTATACAGAAGCTTCTTGTTCCAGATTTCTTTTAATGCCCACCATTCGGATTCAATATAATCGTCATAGTAAGTTACGTATGGATGTTCCATATCAGCCCAGAAACCAACAGTAGAGGAGAAATCCTCCCACATTCCTTTGTATTTCCAGACGCTTTCCTTACACTGTTTGATGAATGGCTCCATACCGTATTCTTCGATCTGTTCTTTGCCATCCAGACCAAGCTTCTTCTCTACTTCCAGTTCTACCGGAAGTCCATGGGTATCCCATCCTGCTTTACGCGGAACCATGTAGCCCTTCATTGTACGGTATCTCGGAATCATATCCTTGATTACACGGGTAAGTACATGGCCGATGTGCGGTTTACCGTTTGCAGTGGGCGGTCCATCATAGAATGTATAGGTTTCTCCTTCTTTTCTGTTCTCCATACTTTTCTCAAAGATATGGTTTTCTTTCCAGAATTCTTCTACTTTTTTCTCACGGTCTACAAAGTTTAAGTTCGTATCAACTTTCTGGTACACAGTAATTTACCTCCTGTTTAAATTATTTGTATCAGACACCTGAAAATATGCAGGACGTTTATATACGCTGAAAATATTTCCAGTGTCCTTTAAGAACGAAAATAAGCCCATAAAAAAATCGCCCTTTTGTAAAAGGACGAAGGTTTATTGACGTTCGCTATACCACCTGTTACATTGTACGGGCATCCTCTGCCGATACATGAATCTTTTAACGGGGATTTCCGTCAGCTCTTACCTGTCTGTATACCCTTCAGAGCTGCAACTCCGGAGTGATCTTCACTACATTTACTCACCACCGGGCTCACACCCTCCCCGGTTCGCTGTCTGCTTTCCCCTGCAATTACTCTCTCCATCAACGTTTTTGTGGACATATCATTTATTTAACTATGCGGATTCATTATAAGGTCACAAAATTCACTGTGTCAAGTATTTTTTTGAATATTAGGGTAATCCTGTTACTGTTTAATAACACTGGTTACTGTCAAACTCCCGAACAGTAACACACTGTTAACATACTATCATATAAATTTTACACAGGCATTGTAATTAATGATATAATAAGGTAGAATATTTTGTCCGAACGTCATTTAACACAATGAACCAGGATATGGAAAGCAACTACTATGTATATTTAATGAAGGGTAATTTCAAATGTTTAAAACAAAATTTCATAAATTAATGAAACGTTTCCTCACCGGAATGCTTTGTGCAGGGATTCTGACCTCCCAGCCTGCAGTCACTTACGCTGCCGAAACCTCTGTCACTCCTGAAGCCGGTCATTCAGAAACCTATTCACAGGCCTCAGATATCGATTCTGTCAAAGGATGGCCCGCAGGTCCTAATATCGAGGGACAGTCCGCAGTACTGATGGATGCAGTCACTGATACTATTCTTTATTCCAAGAATGCCAAAGATAAGCTATATCCCGCCAGTATCACTAAGATCATGACCGCTCTTCTGGCCTGTGAATATCTGGATATGAACGATACGATCACCATGTCGCAGGAAGCGGCTTATGGGATTGAGGCCGGAAGCTCCAGCATTTACGCAGAAACAGGAGAGGTTTTCACAGTAGAGCAGGCCCTGATGGCTCTGATGCTGGAATCCGCCAATGAGATGGCTCTTGCTCTGGCAGAAAAAACAAGCGGTTCTGTAAAGAAGTTTGTTGAACTGATGAACCAGAGGGCAGCTCAGCTTGGCTGTAAGAACACCCATTTTAATAATCCAAATGGTCTTCCGGATGAGACGCATTATACCACCGCAGGTGATATGATGAAGATTGCAAAGGCAGCCTGGTATAATCCCAGATTCCGTAAATTTGTGACCACACAGGTTTATGAGATTCCTCCGACTAATAAGCAGTCTGAAACCCGTTATCTTCTCAATCACCATAAGATGATGCCCGGACAGTCTTATGCATACGATGGGGTTCTGGGAGGAAAGACCGGATACACCGATGCAGCGGGAAGTACGCTTGTCACCTATGCCAAGAGAGGAAATTCCATTCTCATTGCAGTTGTGCTGAATTCTACAAACGGTGCTTTTCCTGACACAACTTCTCTGCTGGATTACGGCTTCGACAATTTTGAAAAAGTAGACTTGAATATAGATACCGATCCGGTACCGGCAGTATTTCTCCCATGCGAAAAGCACCTGTTAAAGGACTGGAATAATCTGTGTTCCTTCTATTATATGAGGCATGTGTACGTAACTGTCCCCACAGGAACCGATGTGAGCCAGCTTGTAAAGAAGCAGAAACTTCTGAACAATTCTGTCGGTCCAAAGCGAATTAAAAGTAAATATTATTTAGACGGCCATATGGTCGGATATGGAATGCAATATGAAAAGGAAATCCTTTCAGATTTCCTTCTCAACGCTTCTTTTTAGTTTTCGCCTGAGGCGGAGGACTTCTTTTCTTTCACGAAGTTCCTCTGCTTCTTCTGTATCTGTGAAACGCAATGTCTTCACAGCGAAATATTTCTCATCTTCTGTTTTTCGGATGCGGATCTTGCCTCTTATCAGCCCATGTTCTTCACAATTGGATATGCTGTAATAAACCTTTGGATTATTCATAAACCATCGGAGTTTGCGCTTTGCAGGCAGATGACAGACCGGACATCTGGTGCTGGTCACCTCGCGGTCTTTCATGATTCGCTCTCTTGTGGCAAATTCTCTGGATACATATTTGTCATGATCCGGATAGGAAATATGTATCTCGTCTTTTTTCTTCTTTGGATTCTGGTAAACATCCAGTGACGGATGATTGATGATGATTATGTTATTTATTTTCTCCAGGACTTTCGCTGTATACCACGCATCTGCAAGCGCCCGGTGAAATCCCCTGGATTTCTCTATTTTCAGCTCATCGATCGCATGCTCCAATGCACACCTGTGTGTACCGTCATCATAACTGATACTGTATAGTTTCTGCACATCATAATAGGTCACAGGTCCGGGAAGCAGATCCAGCAGGCCATAGAACTTCATATTTCTCTGAAGTTCCATCACGTCCTGATTTCCCCAGGTAAAAAAGTACCAGTCTTCTCCGCACCAGTCAATAAATTCCCTGACTGCCTGCTCAAAGGGCACTCCTTTCATTAAATCTTTATAATCTACATGAATTACCTCATGGATGCTGTCATGAATCCATTTATAGACCTGTGGTTTGATCAGTCGGTGAAAATGATCCGTTATTTCTTTTTTGCTGTTTACTTTTACAGCCCCAATCTCGATAATCTCAAATGGAAGCCTGTCGTTACGTGTTTTCTTTCCCGAAGGATTCTGATTCCATTCCAGGTCAAAGACAATATAGTTCATTCATCCGGTCCTTTTTGTTTATTACTTTTTCGCATTTATTTTCCACTGCTGATAAACATATTATTTCACAATCTTCAGTTCATACTGTCTGGTTCCCAGACCAATCTTCTCTGCCTGATCCAGTGTTGCCTGCCATTCAATGTTCGGGTTGGAATCTTTGAAATGGTCGTGGTGGCAATGCCAGTCAGGTTTTGCCAGGTGTTCTCCAAGCTGGCTGTTCTCGATCGGAGTTGCTTTCAGACAGGCATCTGCGCAGGCCTGGTCCAGAGCAACCGGGTCAAAGCTTGCAAACATTCCGATATCAGGAAGGATTGGTGCATCATTTTCGCCATGGCAGTCACAGTTCGGGCTGATATCCTGAACAAGCGCTACATGGAAATGCGGACGGCCATGACAGACTGCCTGTGCATATTCTGCCATCTTACGGTCAAGAAGTTCATTCGCACTGCTGTTTGGATTGTATACTGCATCAAAACCGCAGGCTCCGATACAACGGCCGCAGCCTTTACATTTATCATAATCAATGACTGCTTTTTTATTCGGATATGTAATCGCATCACTTCCGCACTCTTTCGCGCAGCGACGGCATCCGCGGCAGAGTTCTTCATTTACTGCAGGTTTTCCGCTGGCATGCTGTTTCATCTTACCTGCGCGGCTTCCGCATCCCATTCCGATATTCTTCAGTGCACCGCCGAAGCCGGTTGCTTCATGTCCTTTGAAGTGGCTTAAGCTGATAAAAATATCTGCATCCATGATCGCATGTCCGATCAGTGCAGTCTGACAATATTCACCGTTAACTACCGGTACTTCTACTTCGTCTGTACCGCGTAAGCCATCACCGATGATGATCTGGCATCCTGTTGAAATGCTGTTAAATCCGTTAAGATTTGCGCACTCCAGATGTTCCAGTGCATTCTTGCGGCTTCCCGGATAAAGAGTGTTGCAGTCTGTGAGGAACGGAAGTCCTCCCTGCTCTTTACAGAGATCAGCTACTGCTTTTGCGTAATTTGGGCGCAGGAAAGCCAGATTGCCAAGTTCTCCGAAATGCATTTTAATAGCCACGAATTTTCCATCCATATCAATGTCTTTGATTCCGGCTGTAACGCAGAGTTTCTTCAGTTTATCAAGCTGGCTGGTGCCAACCGGACATCTGAAATCAGTAAAATAAACGGTTGATTTTTCCATCGTTTTTTCCTCCTGTTTTTATTGATCAAAATTTGATTTTTTTTATTTTATCACAAGATGCAGGTTCTTTTCGAGATATTTTTTTGCTTACATCTGTTCGTAAAATTTTGTCACCTTTTTGTATTCTGCAGGCAAAGTGATCTGCTCTACCACAACATCTCCATCTTCTGCATTGTGGTAACGGTAAATGTAAACGCCCTCCTGGATCTCATCTCCTTCAATCAGAGAAACTGCCAGATATCCCTGTCCTTCAAATTCAAAGGTATCCATGATCGCAAAATCCCGTTCTGTTCCGTCAGATACCGGGATGCTGATTACTTCATATTCTTCCATAGTATGTTTTCCTCTCATTCATAAGCAGTCTTATTCTTATTTTCGCTGTTTTTTATTGTAGCAAAGAGTGTTAATTATATCAATCCTATTTAACCGAATCAAGTAAGTCGTTACTGTTCACTCCATTCACAGTAACAGTAAGTCCCCTGCGGGTTACAAAAAGAAAGACTGCACCTCCAATGAGCACAGCCTTTCCGGTTTGGTATATTTTATTCAGTTCTGCTTACAATTGCTTATGCCATAATCGGTTTTAATGCTTCTGCAAGCTTCTCTTTCTCAGCTTCTGCCTCTTCCAGGTTCTTGCCGAGAGTTGTGTAATAGATCTTGATCTTTGGTTCTGTTCCGGATGGGCGGACAACTACTGTCTCGCCGTTATCCAGCTTGTAGATCAGTACGTTTGCTGCAGGAAGTCCTGTTTCTTCCGGTTTCTGATAATCTGTTACTTTTACAATTGCATGACCTGCGATCTCTGTGAGAGGTTTGTCACGAAGTCCCTGCATCAGAGCTGACATCTTGTCCATTCCGCTTAATCCCGGGAATTCAAAGCTGTCTACTTTGTTCAGGTAACGTCCGTACTGTGCATAAATCTCTTCCATTCTCTGTTTCAGAGAACTTCCGATGCTTCTGTAATATGCAGCCATTTCACAGATCAGCATAGATCCGATAACAGCATCCTTGTCACGTACATATGGGCCTGCAAGGTATCCGTAGCTCTCTTCAAATCCGAAGATAAATCTGTCTACTTCATCTGCTGCTTCAAGCTGTGCGATCTGATCGCCGATCCACTTAAATCCTGTAAGTACGCTTCTGAGTTCTACTCCATAGTGCTCTGCCACTGCATCTGCAAGTGGTGTGGAAACAATGGATTTCACTGCTACCGGGTTCTTTGGCATTGTGCCTTTTTCGATACGGCCTGCGCAGATATAGTCAAGAAGGAGTACACCTACCTCATTACCTGTTACCAGTTCATAGGAACCATCCGGGCATTTCATTGCAATACCAACGCGGTCTGCATCCGGGTCAGTTGCAAGCATTAAGTCTGCATCTGTTTCTTTTGCAAGGTTTAATCCAAGCTCCAGAGCTGCAAAGATTTCCGGGTTCGGATAACTGCAGGTTGTGAAGTATCCGTTCGGATATTCCTGTTCCGGAACGATTGTGATATCTGTGATTCCGATATCTTTTAATACCTGAGTTACAGGTACAAGTCCTGATCCGTTTAACGGGCTGTAAACCAGTTTCAGTCCTGCTGTCTTGCAGAGACCCGGACGAACCTGACGGGATTCGATAGCTTCATAGAGAGCCTGCTTGCAGTCATCTCCTACGAAACGAATTTTTCCTTCTTCCACACCTTCTGCGAAGGACATATATTTCGCACCTGTAAGTACGTCTGTTTTCTGAATTTCTTCATATACAATGGCAGCTGCATCGTCTGTCATCTGGCATCCGTCAGGACCGTATGCTTTGTATCCGTTGTACTTAGCCGGGTTGTGGGATGCTGTTACCATAATACCTGCATTGCATTCATAGTAACGTGTTGCAAAGGAAAGTGCCGGTACAGGCATCAATGCGTCATAGATTCTGACATTAATATCATTTGCTGCCAGTACGCCTGCTGCTGTTTTTGCAAATACATCACTCTTGAGACGGCTGTCATAGCTGATGGCTACTGTCTGATTACCGCCCTGTGTTTTTACCCAGTTCGCAAGTCCCTGTGTTGCCTGGCGAACTACATAAATATTCATACGGTTGGTTCCGGCCCCGAGAACTCCGCGAAGTCCGGCTGTTCCGAATTTCAGCGCTACTGCGAAACGATCTTTAATCTCTTCATCGTTTCCTTCGATTTTGGATAACTCCGGATTAAGATCCGCATCCTGCAGCTGTCTCTTATACACATCTCCGAGCCCACGAGACCTCTCTACATCTCG
>ENA-UAOZ01000411-UAOZ01000411.1-human-gut-metagenome-genome-assembly--contig:-NODE-411-length-23722-cov-9.078421_pt1 | contig 23722 bp, 19 predicted proteins | sample MGYA00243474_ERZ654565 | MGnify/ENA primary metagenome ERZ654565 (study PRJEB26926, sample SAMN06164854) | human gut metagenome | biome: ENVO:00009003; feature: ENVO:2100002; material: ENVO:00002003...
ATATAGGGGTTATCTAAATATATTTACCTCCTGTGATTAAGTTATATAAAGACTAAATCACAGGAGGTTTATTTTTATGATAACAGTAGAAAAACTGGAAAAAGGTACTTATTTTGATGATGCTTTTAAAATCTCATTTAGATACGATCCCACTACTGTAGCTAAGGTAAAAGAGCTGGCAGAGCGGAGATATTTACCAGAGGATAGAGCGTGGGAGATCCCAGCACATGAGTTACCAGCTCTCATAGAGAAAGTAGGGCTTAGCAATATCAAAAGTGAGGAGGCTGTAGTACAAGCTCTCAATACTAAGGAGATCGAGGATAAAAGGGAGGCTACACAGGAGAGGCTAAAGGGTATTAAGCCTGTAAGAGATTTTGATTTTAAGACAGCTCCCCTCCCTCATCAGATCGAGGCTTTTAATTATGGAATGGAGAAAAACTCTTTACTTATCGGAGATGAGCAGGGCTTAGGCAAGACAAAGGAGAGTATTGATATTTGTGTAGCCAGAAAGAAAGAGCTCATTAAAACCCTTATTGTATGCGGAGTAAACTCTGTAAAATATAACTGGGAGAAAGAGATCCAGATCCACTCTAACGAGGGCTGTGTAATGGTAGACGGTAAGACAATGGATGTTAGAGTACAACAGCTAAATGACTGGTACAGAGGCTCCTCTTATTTTGGGGTTATCAATATTGAGAGCCTCAGAAATGAGAAAATACAAGATGCTCTCTATCTGGGGATTAAGGATGGATATATAGGGGCTATTATTGTGGATGAGATCCACAAGGCTAAAAACGGAGGCTCTCAACAGGGAAAAGCTCTTAGATTTTTGAAAGCTCCAGTTAAGATAGGATTATCTGGTACTCCAATGAATAAAGCGGAGGATCTGTGGAATATCCTTACATGGCTGGGAGTAGAGAGGAGATCCTTTTATAGTTTTAGAAATGCCTATTGTACTAGAGGTGCTATTGATAGTATGTTAGGAATTACTGGTTTTAGCTCTATGACAAATGAGCAACTACAAAAATTTGTAGGAAAAGGTGGTAGGCAGTATAATTTTATTAGTGCAGGTGTCGCAAAGGGAAAAGGATTTTCTGGAGAGGTTATTTGTAATATTTATGCCCCAAAAGGTACAAAAATGATTTATGCAGAGCCTTTTAGTTATTATAGCGGTGCAGACTATGATACAAGTGGTTTTGATGATTGGGATGGTACTAAAAAACAATCTACTTTTGGCGGAGAAAGTGAGATGATTATACAAAGGGGTGCATATTATAGAATTACCAAAATAGAAAAATCTGGATACACTACTTATATTGATATGGAAGTAGTCTTAGATAAAGGCTATGATAAATTCCAACAGAGAGGAGCTTTTAAGGGCTTAGAACGATAGGAGGGCTAACAATGAATGAGGAAAGATTAAAAGAGTTAAAAGAGGAGAAGTTTTCTAACTGGGAGGAAAACGGTAAATCTTGCGTAGGTTGTATTTTTGCTTATGGGGATAATCCTATGGAAAACGATCCTAGTAAGTGTAGTTGTGGAGTGTATAAATATCCAGCCACAAAGCCAGATAAAGTATTTATAGATGGTGGAGCGTGTAAATATTTTAGAGAAAAATAATCAAAAAAGGCTAACAGGTGTAAAAACTTGTTAGCCTCTTTTTTTTACCTAAATTTTGAGGAGAAATCTGATTAAGATAGATAAAAGGAGGCTGATAACATGATAGAGGCAGGGCAAGCGGTATATTTTATTGAAAATAGAGGGATGGATCCTGTTATAAAGTTTGGAATAGTGAGGGGTCTTTGGGAGGAAAGAGGATTTTATCATTATGCTGTAGATTTCCTTAGTATCAAAGAGCATAGATACATAAAAGGTATACGTCGTAGTCCAGTTCGTATGGATTGCGGCGTTTTTGGTTTCGACAAAGTTAGAGCATTTTCGCTGTCAGCCTCCCGGAGAAATTTCATATTGCTGCTTTGGCGCGCCTGTTCTTTGTACGGGCGCGCTTTTTTGTACCCTTTTTTTAATCAGAAAGAGTCTAAGACACTATCACTGCCGCAGCCCACCCTCTGATTTCGATTTTTACCATCAACTCAAACATCGAAATTGGAGGAAATTACTATGAAAAAAATCAATCTTCGGGATTATTACCCGTATTATACACAAGACATGATCGTTGAGGTGCCGGATGAAGTTGCTTTGTTGCTTCGGGAATATATGTTGTTGGAAGAAGCCTATCGGATTCGTACATACCGCTATAAAGCATTTTACTCTCTGGATCGAGACGAAGGTATTGAGCGTGAGATATTGCAAAAGCCTCTTAACCCGGCAGAAATTTGGGAACAGCGTCAAATGACAGAGTTGATTTATAAAGGTCTTTCCAAACTTCCGGTAAAGCAGCGCCAACGGATCTATGCACACTTTTTTCTTGGCATGAGCAAAGCAGATATTGCCAAAGCGGAAGGAACACACAAAAGCCGGATCACCCGTTCTATCGAAGCCGGATTGCGTAGTCTGGAAAAATATTTCAAAGAAATTTTATAACAGACGGCAACTTTGCCCCTAAAAATGTACTGAATAGTAGAGGGACATATTCGGCGGGACAAGCTGGACGGGTGTGGTAAGGAAGCATATACATCCTCCCACCCCAACTGCAATATCAATTTGTCTGCCATGCCCCTTGCTTGTTCCTTGACAACCGAATATACGCTGTTACAGGTACTTCATTCTGTGTTCCGAGCGGCAGATGGGGCGGCGCGGTGACAGGCGGCCTAAGGAGGTGATGAATCCAGGCTGTCCGAGCGATAAACGCAACCTACGAAACCGGCTGTGGCAGGCCGGACGCGATAACGACACAGATCATAATGGTACTTCTTCACAGCTTCCTAAAGACTTGGGGAGAGTTCCTGCGGCGTTTGCTTGCTCTGGCAAAGCGGCGGCGTATGTGGGACTATGATGCGGTGACGCTACCCGCAGCCTGTAACAGCCCCGTCCTTATAACAGAAGGACTTGCCGGGGTGCGTGGCAAATACGGCAGTAAAATCGAAATCAGATATAATGGGCCGGATTTATGTGTGTAATAACCATAGATCCGACCTATTCATGTGGTTTTGATAACACAGTTTTCAGAAGGGAGTTGATACTATGGAATTGAATACCATTGTCAGTGAAGTGGGTACACTGGTAGACATTCGGGATGTCTCTGTCAACAAAGAACTTTCCCGTGCTGAACGAATTGCAGAATTCGTTCAGCAAATCAAAAATCCATACCATTTTAAGTGTGGGCGTTTTACTGTACAGGCCAGCTTTTCTGCTGAAGGTGCTACCCTGGAAGAATGTATCAAAGGTATTTTGCGATAGCTGCAATTTTAAGAAAGGGGCTGACTTTTCCGTAAAAGCATGGTAGAATAAGAATCGGAAAAGGAATTGAATATGGATTAACCACACTTCTTGAATTGCGGGGATTTTTCTGTGCAACGAAAGGAGTGTTTTTTTATGCAGGTTTACAAAGCGATTAAGTACATCCGTCTTTCTTATACGGATGATAAAACAGTAGAAAGTGACAGCGTTGCTAACCAGCGGCGCCTGATCGATGACTACATAGCCCGACACCCGGAAATTGAGGTTGTGGCAGAAAAAATTGACGATGGTTATAGTGGTGTTTTGTTTGATCGCCCGGCATTTCAGGAAATGATGCGGATGATCGAACAAGGCGAAGCTAACTGCGTGATTGTCAAAGACCTCTCCCGCTTAGGTCGTGAGTACATAGAAACAGGCCGTTATATGCGCAGGGTATTTCCAGCCTATGGAGTGCGTTTTATCGCAATTAACGATAATGTGGACACGGAAAATGACGCTGCCGATGATCTCACGGTTTCTGTCAAAAACATTATGAATGAGGCTTACTGTCGGGATATTTCCGTTAAGACACGGAGCGCCCTGGAAGTAAAACGGCGCAGCGGGGATTTTGTAGGTGCTTTTACCATCTATGGTTATGTGAAAGTCGGCGATAAACACAAGAGCCTGGAAGTGGACGAATATGCTGCTAATGTTGTGCGGGATATTTTCAGAAAACGGCTGGAAGGATTCAGCGCTTCCCATATAGCGGATGAACTGAACCGATTAGGAATTCTTTCACCTTTGGCGTATAAGCGCAATCACGGAATGCCTCATGCAAAAGGTGGCTATACAGACCGAAAGGATTGCAAATGGTCTGCAACTACAATCATCCGCATTTTACAGGATGAAACTTACACCGGAACACTGGTCCAGGGCAAGCAGACAACGCCCCATTTCAAATTAAAAGAGCGTGAGGACAAACCTTCTTCGGAATGGATTCGTGTGGAGGGAACCCATGAAGCGATCATACAAAAGCACGATTTTGATCTGGTGCAACGGCTCCGCAGGATTGACACAAGGACTTCTCCCAAATCGGATAAGGTTTACCTTTTTTCCGGTATTTTGATCTGCGGCTGCTGTGGCTGCCGTATGACCCGCAAGACGAACCGCTATAAAGATAAAGAGTATCACTATTATTACTGCCCGACCGGCAAAAAGAATGGCTGCACATCGTCGGTCATGCTGAAAGAGTCGGATCTGATTGAATGTGTGCAGGACAGTTTGAAAGGACATATTGAAAATGTTGCTTCTCTGGATGCCCTGCTGTCCAGTATCAGTCAGGAACGGATCAACCGGGAATTGGCACAGGAATATGCCGCACAGATCAGAGTAAATGAAAAGCGTGTAGCACAGACCGAGGGCTTTAAGGCAAAACTCTATGAAAATCTGGTGAGTGGAATTCTGACAAAGGAAGAATTTCTCTCTTATAAGCGAAAATACAATGCAGATATTGAACTGTTCCAAAAGGCAATCGCTGAATGGAACGATAAACTTACAGATGTATTGGAAAACCGAAGCGAACGAAATCGTTGGATCAACCATTTTATGAGATTTTCTACTATGGAGGATATTGACCGCCGGGCAGTCATGCAGCTTATCCGAAGCATACGGGTAATGGGTAAAGATGAACTGCATATTGAATTTAATTACCAGGATGAATATCAGAAAGCAATCTCTTTGGCGGAACAGATTGCTACAAAAAATGAAGAAAGGATGGTGGGCTAAATGGCAAGAAAAAGCAGAAAACAGACGGCGGCACCTATGCCGGCACCATCTTTATATGTACATGTAGCTCTGTATATCCGTCTTTCTGTGGAGGATAACAAAAAGCGGGGCTGCTCAGTAGAAAATCAAAAGCTGGTACTGAATGACTTTCTTTCAGATAAACCGGACTTCGTTGTGTATGATACCTATATCGACAACGGAGCGACAGGGACAAATTTTCACCGCCCTGGATTTCAGCAAATGCTATCTGATATTGAAGCAGGCCACATTAACTGTGTGATTGTTAAGGATCTTTCCCGATTAGGGCGAAATTCTATTGACACAGGTTATTATATCGAACAGTATTTCCATGCTCATAATGTTCGTTTCATTGCTGTTACGGATCAGTTTGATACAGCGGATTCCGGAAATCTTCATGGCGGTATCATGCTGCCTTTGAAAAATATGATCAATGAAGCCTATGCTCTGGACATTGGACGAAAAATCAAAGCACAAGCGCGGCAGGCTATGAAAGACGGCGACTATGTTGGTGCACGGGCACCTTACGGTTACAGGAAAGATCCTGATAATTGCCATAAACTTCTGATTGATGAAAATACTGCCCCTGTGGTAAAACAGATTTTTGAATGGGCACATGAGCATGTGGCACTGAACCGGATTGTCCGCAATCTAAATGAGATGGGGCTTCCGGCACCGAGCCATTATAAAAAGGCCACTGGCGAAATTACCAGTCCGGGTCTGATTGGAAGCGGCAAATGGCAGACCCGTACAGTGATGAAAATTTTAGAAAGCGAAGTCTATACAGGCGATCTGGTGCAAGGAAAAACAAAGATTGTAGATCATCAGCAGGTCAAGGCTGGAGAAGATAATCTGATTATTGCAAAATGCACCCATGAACCGATCATCAGCCATGAGTTGTTTAATGCAGTTCAGGAATACAGAAAACAGATCTGTGAAGAAAGCAAAGCAACTCCAAAACGTCCCTACACACCAAACATTTTCAAAGGTAAAGTATTCTGTGCTGATTGTGGCAGAAGCCTTCACAGGCAACGCGCCGAGCGCCGGAAAGGACCCGACACTTACTGGTTCCACTGCCTTACAAACAGCCGGGTAGAAAAAGATAGCTGCAAAGGTGCGATGATACAGGAGAAAGAACTGATTTCTACTGTTACGGCTATTCTTGAAAAAGAGCTGACAGTTGCGCTGGGAATGTCGCTGCCACTCTTTCAGTTGGAGGCAAGACAAAAACAGGAAAAAGATAAGCTGAAAATTCAGATGTCGGCCAAACGGCAGGAAATTGAAAAAACACGCCGGCTGATCCGTGGCCTATATGAAAATTTTGTACAGGGTATTTTGACAAATGACGAATACTTTGAATTGAAAGCGGATTATGAACATGCTATCAATGCTCTGTCTGGTGAGATTGAAGTATTTGAAAAATCTATGGACTCCCTGGACAACCAGCTTGCCAGATACCGTGCAATGGAAAAGGATGCAAAAACACTGGCACAGGATCATGTGCTGACTGCGGAACTGATTGAACGGCTCATTGAACGAATTGAGATAGACCACGAGCGGAATATTCATGTGACCTTCCGTTTCAAAAATGAATTTCAGGGAAAGGCGGTGGAACCGTGCGCAACTATGTGATTGCTCTTTATATCCGTCTTTCTGTGGAAGATTTCAAAACTGAAAGTTTGAGCATACCAAATCAAAAACTGATTCTTCGTGAAAAAGCTATGTCTCTGCCGGAATGGGATAACAGCGAGATTTTGGAATTTATTGACAATGGTCATACGGGGACAAACTTTGAGCGTCCGGCGGTGCAGGAACTTTTAACAATGGTTCAGGCCGGAAAAATCAACTGTATTATTGTAAAAGACCTTTCCCGATTTGGACGTAACAGCATTGAAACCGGCTATTTTATTGAGCGGGTATTTCCTCTTTACCACACCCGTTTTATTTCCGTCAGTGATGATTTTGACACAGCTAATTTCAAAGGTGATACCGGAGGGATTGATATTGCTTTCAAGTATCTTATCAGCGAGTGTTATAGCCGGGATATGTCCATGAAAACCAAAAGTGCAAAATACGCAAAAATGAGTCGTGGGGAATATCAGAGTGTCATCTGTCCTTACGGCTATCGCAAGAGTGCAGACGGACGTATGGAACCGGACGAGGATGTTGCCTCGAATGTGCAGATGATATTTCAATGGGCGTCTGAAGGCAACACCGCAGCCGAGATCACAAGAAAACTGTATGCCATGAATATCCCCACCCCTGGGGAATATCGCAAACTTAAAGGCAAGGACTATTACAATGTTTCCCGAACAAACGGCGTTTGGAGTACATCAACGGTCCTGCGTATTTTAGAAGATCAAAGATATATCGGTACCTATGTAATTGGCAAGAGAAAGGTAAAAGAGATTGGCAGCCGACATACACAGTTAAAGGATGAAAGTGAGTGGTTCAAAATCCCGAACCATCATCCGGCTATTATAAGTGTGGATCTATTTGAAAAAGCCAATGCTTCAATTAAGCGTTTCTCTCTGTCAAATAAAAAACCGCGTGATTATCTGCTCCGCGGTAAGGTATTCTGTGGATGCTGCGATCATGCAATGTCTCTACGAAATGGTGCGTGGTTTTATTGCCGTCATTCCGAGGTGGCTGAAACGCTTCCTTGTCATGGTGTGCGCATAAAGATGGCTGATCTGGAGCAGGTTGTATTTGAAACAATTCGGGCTCAAATGTGTCCGGCATTGGGAATTGACAGCAATAAGGATAAATTGGATTTGCAGACAGTCCAGCAGGCCGAACATGAAGAAAAACTCCGTTCTATTCAAGACAGCAAGCGGCATCTTTATGAGCAGTATGCGCTTGGAGAGATTGATTTGGAAACCTATCGAACACGAAAAGCGGTTTATGACACGGAACTGGTACAAGCCAAAAATGTTCATGCTGTCATTACTGCACAGACAAAGCAGATAAAAAGTGATTATGAAATCAAGTTGAAACAACAGGAAATTATGCAGGAAGTCGGAAACGCCAATATGCTGACAAAAGCTCTGATTGACCGGCTTATCAACAAAGTTTACGTCTTTCCAGGAGAGCGGATTGAGATTGAATATGCAACACAGGATTTCTTAGAAACAAAGGAATCTGAAAAGGAGGTATAACCGTGAACACCCATTTGAAACAGCTATGGGCAGCTATGAGGCTGCCCGAAAAACTTCAAAAAAAGTTATAAATTTTTTTGTCGTGGGCTTGACATACGGGTGCCGCAGACCGTGAAAGACGATGCGGGGGAACTCCGGGTGTGCATCCTGCCATTTGAGGAACTTCTTGCGGATGAGCACCGGCTCCACCGCCAGACCGTTGGGGAGCCGCAGCAGCATCCCGCTGTTGCGGTATCGCTCCGGGTCGAGGGCTTCTTCCCGCTTCAGCCGTTCCAGCCACTGCTTCAGCTCCTCCCGCAGGGCAGCGGTCATGAAGATGGTGCGGCAGGAGGCCTCGGTCTTGGTGTCTTTCAGGATGAGGGAGGTCTTGCTGCCCTCCAGCTTGTCCGGGAAGATGCGGAGGATGCAGCCCTTGTCCACCTGTGCCAGCGTGTCCTTCTGCACTCGCTGCATGGAACGGTTGACGGTGAAGGTGCCCATGCCGTTGGCAGCATCAAAGTCGATGTCCTCCGGGGTCAGTCCTGCCACCTCCCCTTCCCGCAGCGCACCCACCAGCGTCAGGTGCACCGCCAAATGCAGGATGGGGTCCTCCATGCTGTCCAGCGCTGCCCGCATCTCGTCCACCTCCCAGATGCTGCGCTCTTGGGTGGTCTTTTTGGGTGCTTCCACCGGGACGGGGCTTTTGATGAGGATGCCCCACTCCACCGCCAGCAGAAAGGAATTGTGCAGCAGTTGGTGGACCTCATGAAGGGTAGTGCCGGAAAGGGTGCGCTTTTGTTGCTTGGGCGAGAGGTCTCGCCGCTTGCCGCCCACATACTGTCCGCAGGGGGTCTTGCTCAGGGTGTCGTACAGGGCTTCGATGTGGTAAGGCCGCAGCTTCTGCATCTGCATCTCTCCGATATAGGGGATGATGAGATTCTGGATGAGGGCCAGATTGGACTGGTAGGTCTTGGGCGCCCACTTGTGCTTGCTGCACTGCTTGGGCAGCCAGTCCATGAGGAACTCTGCCACCGTCACCGTGGACGGGATCAGGAAATTGCCGGTCGCCAGCTCATGCTCGATCTGCTTCTGGCGTTTCACCGCCTCCTCTTTGGTGGAAAAGCTCTCCCATTTGTCGCAGCTCTTGCCGTGCTCGTCCTGATAGGTGTAGCGGACACTGTAAGAGCTGCCGCGTTTCGTGATATATGCCATAGATTTGCCTCCTTATCAAGCTGCCCGGTAGAGCCACGCATCGAAGCTGTCTTTCGGGATGCGGATGCTTCCGCCTGCCCGCAGGACACGGAACTCGGTGGTGCTGTTGCACAGGTTGTAGGCGGCACGCTGGCTGATGGCCAGCATCTGCGCGACCTCCTTTACCGTGTACACCAGCTTTGTGGTCTCAGGGCTGTTGGTCGGAGACTTGACGGCATTGGTTCGAGTGACCACCTCCATTGTAGCCGGATCCGAGTCCGACTGCAAGGACTTTTTCGTATAATTCAATGATTTCACATTCTCGTACATTTTATTACACATAGGCATTGCTCCTTACTTATCATGGCGCATCGCAGGCTCCTGCGTGCGGTTCTCATAGAATCGAATGACCTCCGGCGGGATGCTGTCCAGCGTTTTCAGGGCGGCTTCATAGTCCTGCCGCAGCTTGGCATCCTCCAGACGCTTCAAGACGCTCCCTTCCTTCGCTTTGTCCAGCGAGGCAGAGAGCGTCTTGTTCTTCTCTTTCAGCTTTTCGTTTTCGGCGGCGGTCTTGGTGAAGGCGACATTGTACTTCCGCAACTGGTCCTTCATCCGTGCCACATTGGGGATATAGCTGTCCAGCACCTTGCTGATCTCCGCCGCACGGCTCTTACCGTTGAAGGGGTTGATACCCACCAGCAGGGCATCCAACTGCTCCTTCTGCTTGGTCAGCTGGGTCATCTCCTTGAAGATGCGGGGCGGGATGTGCTCCCGCCCCGTCTGGCTGGCGCTTTCGCCCCGTTCCAGCTCCGGGTACTGCTTGACCATGTGCTGCCAGAACTCGTCCTGCCACTTCACAAGGTTCTTGCGGTTGCCGATGATCTCCTTGGCGCTCAGCCGTCCGTCAGCAGTCAGGGGCACGAAGCAGAGGTGCAGGTGGGGCGTTTTCTCGTCCATGTGGACAACAGCAGAGAGAAAGGTATCCGGGCACTGTCTGCCCTCCAAAAATTTCAGGGCGTACGCAAAGTACGCCCTGATCTCCCGGTTGGTCTTATCCTTGAAAAACTCCGGGCTGGCGGTGACAAGAGCCTCTACCACCCGCACGCTGTCCTTGCGGACACGGCAGTGGGCGGCGGCTATCATGCGGTCGGCTTCTTCCCGGTATCTGCCCTGCGGCCGCACCAAATGGAGGTTGTAGCGGCTCCGGTTCGTGTCGATGTCCGGGTTGCTGGCGTACTGCTCCTTGGTGCGCTCGTTGTGGGCTTCGATGGGGCTGATGGCTGGCCCCTTGTATTTTTTGAATCTTAAAATGCCGTATTGGGCTTTCATAGACCACGCTCCTTCTTTGGGTGTACAAAAAATCTGTACGGACTTCAAATAACCTGTACGATCTGTACGGCGTACAGAAATGTGAAATATAAACGATAACACGCTTTAATTTTTTGCAATCTGCCGTACAGATTCGTACAAGTACAGACCGTACAGGTTGTACGAACTTCTTCCGTAAAAAAATGCACTTTTTACGGACAGGGGTGGACAAGCGGCTCAATGCCCACGAAACCCCGCACCCTGCGGCCACCGGGCAGGTAGATGTTGTTGGTGGCTTCAAGGTTATAGCGGCGGTCATTCTGGCGCAGTTCGGCGCTGAAACGGATCGCCGATACGCTGTGGCAGGCGTTGTCCTCGCACCACTGCTTGTAAATGTCGTAGAACTCCTTGGAGCTGATGGAGTAGTCCGCCTTGAAACGGAAGTAGCCCTCGGACTCCATAAAGTCGATGACGTTGTTGCTGCTGCGCTTGATGGTGTCCACGTTGGCGGCGGCTCGTTCGCTGACCGTGAAGCGGAAATCGTTCTGCACCAGCCGGTGCAGCCCTTCCAGACACCAGAGCAGGATGCCTTCCAACTCGGCGCACATCTTCTCCACAAGGAAAGGGTCATCCGTGCGGTCAGCAGGCTTGTCCTTGGTGGTCAGGATGAGCTGACGGCGAAAGAAGCCGTCCGAATGGTCATACAGAGAGGTCAGCGCGCCGTTGCCGAAACAGAGGAACCGGGCGTAAATGTCCCGCTGGTAGCTCTGGACACCCTTGCGCTCCAAGTCCAGCTTGGCCTCGGCGGTCACGATGGTCTTGATATAATTCGTCTTGGGTAGGGCGTTCATGTCCATGTCGTCGTCGATCATCAGCAGGCGGCGTTCCAGATCGGCACGGGCAAAGCGGTTGTTCTCCACTTTCTGGACGCTGCCGTTGCTGGCGGCATCCCCCATGAGCCGCTTCAATACCAGCCCGATGCGGGACTTGCCTTCGCCGCCCTTGCCGACAATAAGCATCATCTTCTGCCCTTTGGTGCTGGGGATAAGGCAGTAGCCCAGATATTCCTGCAAGGTGGGGATGTCGGCATCGTCCAGCAGTTCGTGCAGAAAGGTCAGCCAGCGGTCAGGGCTGGGTGCTTTCGGGTCGTACTTCACAGGCAGGCGGTTCTGGCAGAACAGGCGGCTCTCCTGAAAAGAGCCGTCCGGCAGATGGTACACGCCGTTCTGGAGGTGGATACAGTCCTGTTCGATGGGGAACGGGTCGGAAAAGGCCAGCAGCTTGATGGTCTCCAGAATGTTGGTGACCTTTTTGGACAGGCCGGAGGTGACATATTCCTCGATGTTCTCCAAGATGCGCTGCTTGATCTCGCTTTCGTCCTCTACCGGGCCGTCCAGCGTGTACAGCGTTCCGTTGACGCATTTCAGCGGCCACTGTTCCAGAAAGGCACGGCCAAACTGGACTTCATCGATCTTCTTGCCGTTGTACCAGTCCGGCCATAAGGGGTTGCGGGAAATGTTTTTCTTCATATGATCGCTCTCCTTTAGAAAAGTGAAGTGGCGGGTCCCACGGTGAGACCCACCACTTCAGGTGAATAAATTATCAGGCGCACTTCGCCAGAGCAAGGCGGTCGGTGCGCTCCTCCAACATCAGCAGGTACGACCCGGACAGCAGCTGTGCGGCGGCATCGGCCTTCTGCTGGGGCGTCCCAAATGCAACGCAGTCCGTCAGGTGCTCGATGGTCTCGGTCGTGTGGAGGGCTTCTTCAAACCGTGGGTCATGCGGCTCCTCCGGGGTGGCAGGCTTGTAGCGCTCCTGCCAGTCGTGCAGCAGGTCAAGATAATCGGTCAGCACCCGCAGGCAGTAGGCGATGTCTGCCCACTGCTCGTCTGTCAGGCCACGCTTGGGCGGCAGCAGGGCGATGGCATTGGCGGGCGGCTTGTCCGGGTCAAGCCAGAGCTTGTCGGGGCGGGGCCCCTCCATCTTGCTGACGCAAGACCGCTCTGTCACTTGCAGTCCCCACTGGGGACTGCATTGCTTCGCAAACGCGAAGTCATTTATCAGCTTCTCGGCGGCTTGCCGGGGGTTCAGGTCAAACAGCTTGGCGGTGAGGTCGATGGCATCTCCGTTGGCTCCACAGCCAAAGCAATAATAATAGTTGTCGTTCAGCTTCATGCTGGGGTGGTTGTCGGAGTGGAACGGACAGCACACCATGCCATGGCGGTCGGGCTCCATGCCGTACATCTCTCCCACCTGCCGAACGGTGATGGCGGACTTGATCTTTTGATATAAACTCAAAATTTCTCCTTTGCTCAAAGGTTTTGGCACGGATCAATTTGATCCCTGCCACGTTCAAAGTCACCGGTGTTCCCAAAATGGGAACTTCGGTGAAGCCGGTCTCCCTTGCTGCCTCCCGACAGGAAATCTTTTTGGACTCTGTGTCGGCCCCATGCAGGGCGCTCGCTCCCCCGATGGGAGGTCTTGGCGGTCTGGGCAGTTCGGACGGTCATTCTGTTCTCAAGGTTCTGGTATGAAAGATATTTCAGAGGGCTTTCGCGGGAAGCCCTTAATATGTTCGCTGCTGGGGAGTTAATATGTTTTCTTTCTGTCTATAGGATAGCACCGCAATGGCCGCTGTGCCGTATATCCATAATGTCGGAAAACAGGTGCAGAAACTGCAAAATTCCACGCTTATGGACAGGAACCGCCGGAAGTGGTATACTGTGCAAAAAACATCGGAGGTGCGACCATGAACATCAAGCTGACACTGGGAGAACGGCTCAAAGACCTGCGTGTGGAGCGGAATCTGAAGCTGGAAACGCTGGCAGAGCAGACGGGTCTGTCCAAATCGGCACTGTCGAAATACGAGAGCGACGATGTGACCGACCTCAGCATTTATGCGGTGACAACGCTGGCTGAGTTCTATGGCGTGACCACGGACTACCTGCTGGGGGTGACGGAAAACAAAAAACGCCCAGATGCAGTCCTTTCGGACTTGCATCTGAGCGATGGCGCAGTGGACGTATTAAGGAATGGAAAATTCAATCATCGGCTGCTGTGCGAGCTGATCATGCATGAGAATTTCCGGCGGTTCATGACCGATCTGGAAATCTATGTGGATGGATATGTCAGCGCAAACATTCAAAACCTCAATGCCGGTCTGGAAGCGACCCGGCAAATGCTGAAAAAGAAGTATGCAGCAGATGAAAATGATCTGTACATGAGCACCTTGAAGCTGGGGCAGATCGATGAAGATGAGTACTTTGGCCGGGTCTTGTATGACGAGTTGGTGGCTATCCTGAAGAACATCAAGACGGAACACCGCAAGGACAAGACCACTTCGGATGGTTCAATGATCGATAACCTGATGAAGGAACTGGAGGATGCACAGAAACATGAAGGGTCTGCGGATGAAAAGAAGATTCGAACAGCATTGAAGGCAATCGGCATCAACTACGATAAACTGACAGAGGATGAAAGAAAGCTGATAAAGAAGATTCTTTATAAAACGGCAATGCTGAAACCGGGGACACTTGCAGGCAACCGGGGCAAGCACAGACGCTGATCATTTGCCTTGCGCCTGATACCATTCATTGAAGTAACGGTCGCCTGCGTCTGAGTCACTGCCGGGAGTACTCTGCGATTTCAAGAATGCGTTGTATAGAGAACTGTACCCTCGCAAGGGTGTGATCTCCTGCACATCCTTGATGTTGCGATACTGGAGAACCTCGAACTCGTTGCGGTAATTGAGATACGCGATGATTTTATCGGCTTTGATCGTGGCCTGATAAACATGGACAGGCAGTTGGTAAAGGAAATTATTACGACGTGCGAACCACTCTGCAACATCGTAAGAGAGTGACCACGAGAGCGAGAGAGGCGCGCGGCTGATGTCGCTGCTAGAGCCACGGTAAATCGTAAAAGTGTCGAGATCGCGTACGCTTTCCGGCAGGGCATCGCGCCAATTTTCAGGGCGGATGATCCTTGCCCGGCGAACGTATTTCCGAATAATGGGAGAATGGTCGCCGTGGTTGTCGTAATGCTCCAAGGCAAAACGGCACTTGGCCTCCAACGGCATAAAATCCTCGCAAACATATAGCAGATCTTCCATCATTCGAGCATCATAGAACGAAGAATGCTCAAAGGTATCCCAGTCTTGGTTGTGGGCGGCTTGAACCGCTTTTTGGAACTGGGCATCAAGATAGGGGTCGTTCCGATAGATCATAACACGAGTCGCCTCCTTGTCGTTTTGATGGGGTGGATGGGCTATGAAAAAATAATACTACAAAAACTATGGGATGCATAGCCTTTGCAAGAAATATTCTTCGAAGAAACGACAAAGAGTGCTACTAATACAGGGCGGGGAGCGCTGCTGCGGCAGGACGGGAGAACGTACACCATTGGTTCCTCTGCAAGCCTGCGCTGGGTGGGCAAAGACCGTCAACTGCCACGCCCATCCGCGCATCCTTCTGCCATAGAACAGGTGCTTGCCGGAGCCTCTCGCAGCCCCTTTTCCGCATCAGCCGGAACCAAGGTGTAACACACTAGACTTTGCAAGCAAAGTCGTGTGCCAACGAGCGTTCCGCCGCTCTTTGGATTCTTCCCGGCAGGGCACTGGAAAATGGGGTGCCCTGATGAAAACGGTGGATGGTACACATTCACAAACCCTGAAAGGTGTGTTATTATAGTACCATCAACAAATGGAAGGGAGGGCGGCGGATGTTCAGCATTGCAGGAATTGACCTGTTGGAGCAGGAGCTTTTGGACCATGAACGCACCCTCCTTGAGATTTTGCTTCAGGACAAAACCACCAAGAAAAACATCATCTGGGCAACCGATGATTACGCCGAACTGGGCGAACCATACAGCTTCAAAAAAGAAATCCTGCCGGAACTGGTTACAGGCGAACAGGACAGTCTGATCCAGCCCAGAGTGGAAAAAGCACTGGAACACCAGACCAATCGCACCCGTGATAAAGCAGAGGTGTTTACCCCCAGTTGGATCTGCAACGCACAGAACAATCTGGTGGATGAGCAGTGGTTTGGCAGGAAGGATGTTTTCAACATCCAGAAGGAGATGTCGTGGAAAGCAACGGCTGACAAAATCGCTTTCCCGGACGACCGTCAGCACACATGGCAGAAATATGTGGATGCACAGCGGCTGGAAATCTCCTGCGGCGAGGCTCCCTATCTGGTAAGCCGCTACGACACCGTAACGGGCGAAACCATTCCCATTTCCCAGCGAATTGGCCTGCTGGACCGCAAGCTGCGTGTTATCAGCGAAAACACGGACACCGAAGAAGAATGGTTCACATGGACAAAGCGGGCGTTCCAAAGTGTGTACGGCTTTGAGTATCAGGGCGACAGCCTGCTGCTGGCACGGGAAAACCTGTTTGTGACCTTCGTGGAGGTTTACCGGGAACGCTTTGGTAAACTTCCCCACCTGCGGCAGATGAAGGTAATCGCCAACATCATTGCGTGGAACCTCTGGCAGATGGACGGCACAAAGTATGTGGTTCCGGGCAGCTGTAAGGAAAACAAAATTGAAATTATCAGCTGGTTCGGCAGTGAGGAACAAATTGACCTCTGCCCCGGATGCAAAAGCGGAAATATCCGGGCGCACAACGGGATTTACAGCATCATAAAGGATTGGCGTTCCAATCAGACGATGACTTTTCTTTCAATGGTGAGAGGAGGAAAAGCAAGTGGCAGCGTATAAGCCAACCATGTCGTATCGGTTGATTTACATCTTTACGATTCACGATGCCCAGCACGAGGGCTACTGGAAGATCGGAAAGACAAATTTTGACAGCGTGAACAGCTACAAACAGCTTCCGCCCAACTGTGCGGAGCTGAATTGTGCTGCCCGTGACCGCATCGACCAGTATACCAAGACGGCGATGGTTGAATACGACCTGCAATATACCGAGCTGGCACGCAGAACCGTCACCTTCCCGGATGGTACGACCGATACGGAATTGTTCGATGATGACGATGTCCATAACGTGCTGTACAATTCTGGCTTTTCGGCCCGGAAGTTCTCCAATTCCAATCAGGACAGCGAGTGGTTTGAGGTGCCGCTGTCCGTTGCCATTCGTGCAATTCAGGCGGTAAAAGAGGGCCGCACGGCTCTGACCGCTGCCGAAAAGAGTGAGGGGCAGATCAGCTTTCTGCCGCAGACTGTCCCTGCTGCGCCCAAAAAGAGAGCCATTACCCTGCGGGATGAGCAGATGGACTGCGTCAATCAGACGCTGCGGGTGTTCCGCAAGGAAAACTCGATGCTCTGGAACTGCAAGATGCGTTTCGGCAAAACGGTCACGGCCTATGCGCTCATCAAAAAAGCTGGCTACCAGAAGGTGATTGTGGTCACCCACCGCCCAGTGGTGGAAGATGGCTGGCGCAACGATTTTGATCTGATTTTTGGCGAAGGAGACAACCGTGCTTTCCTGAAAAAAGACCGTTTCGATACGGATTCGTCCGTTTACGATGCGGCAATGGATGCACGCAACGATGCAAACCTGACAGCCTACCAGAATTCCGGCAAGGCGTTTGTTTACTTTGCCTCCATGCAGGACCTGCGCGGCTCTCAGCGGGCAGACGGCAAGTTTGACAAGAATAACGCCGTTTTCGATATGGACTGGGATCTCGTGATTTACGATGAAGCCCACGAGGGTACCCAGACCCAGCGAGGGCAGAAGGTGCAGTCTTTGCTGGAAGCAGAAAAGAACGGCAAGGCTCCCAAGGTTCTGCAGCTGTCCGGCACACCGTACAACCTGATGCAGAAGTACGAGAACAACGTCTACACATGGGACTACGTCATGGAGCAAAAGCGCAAGCGGGAGTGGGACACCCTGCACCCCGGCGACCATAACCCCTATGCAGACCTGCCGGAACTTCGCATCCTGACCTTCGACCTTGGGAAAAGTCTGCCCACCTCCTACCGCTACGAGACCTTGGAGATGGCGTTCAACTTTACCGAGTTTTTCCGGGTGTGGACGGGAGACCCTGCACGGGATTTTCGTTCTCTGCCTGCTGGCGCACAGGTGGGCGATTTTGTCCACGAGGCCGATGTGCGCAGCTTTCTGGACCTGATTTCTTCGGAGAACCCGGAGAGCAATTACCCTTACTCCACGCCGGAGTATCGGGAGATGTTCCGGCATACCCTCTGGATGGTTCCGGGCGTGAAAGAAGCCAGTGCCCTGAGCAGGCTGCTGAAAGACCACCCTGTGTTTGGAGCCTATAAAGTTGCTAACGTTGCAGGCGATGGCGATGCCGAAATGCCCTATGACAACGCCCTGACGCTGGTAAAGCAGGTCATCAAGGCGAACCGCTACACCATTACCATTTCCTGCGGCAAGCTGACCACCGGCGTGACGGTGCCGGAGTGGACGGCTGTGATGATGCTGACCGGGTCGGCAAGCACGGCTGCGTCCGGCTATATGCAGACCATCTTCCGGGTGCAGTCGGCAGGAGTGCTGGACGGCAAACAGAAGGAATGCTGCTACGTCTTTGACTTTGCCCCGGACCGTGCCCTGAACGTGATTTCTGAGGTTAACCGCATTACCAAGCGGGGTCGGACCAACGAGGAGCAGAACCGGGCGGCACTGGGCGAGTTTTTGAACTTCTGCCCGGTGATTGCGGTGGACGGCACCCAGATGACTGCATACAGCGTCTCCAAAATGATGCGGCAGATCAAGCGTCTGACGGTGGATAGAGCCATCAAGAGCGGCTTTGACGATGAATCGGTCTACAAACAGGACACCGGCATCGTCATGGACGAGGACGATGTGCAGCTGTTCCATACCCTGTCGGACAAGCTCAGCGAGCAGAAAGCCGCCAAAAAGGAAACCAAAGTCCACATCAACCATCAGGGGCTGACGGGCGAGGAATACGAAAAGGCGGACAAGATTTCCAACAAGCCCAAGCGGGAGCGCACCAAAGAGGACGATGACCTGCTTAAGAAACTACAAGAGCAGAAGAAAGAACGGGAAAAGGTCATCCGGCTGCTGCGGAATGTGTCCATCCGTCTGCCCCTGCTGATTTACGGTGCCAAGGTGGATTTGACCGAGAGCATCAAGATGGCAGACTTCATCACGCTGGTGGATGAGGAATCCTGGCAGGAGTTCATGCCCAAAACCGTGGATAAGCCCCTGTTCCGCAAGCTGCTGAAATACTACGACGAGGATGTGGTCAGCGGGGCGGGTCTGCGCATCCGCCGCATGGCAAAGGCTGCGGACGAGCTGCCGCCCACCGAGCGTGTGAAGCGCATTGCCGAGATCTTCAGCCACTTCCGCAACCCCGACAAGGAAACCGTTCTGACCCCGTGGCGGGTGGTGAACCTTCATCTGAGCAACATGGTGGGCGGTTACTGCTTCCTCAACGAGCAGTTCGATCCGCAGGAGGTTCTGGAGGAGCCTCGTCTGGTGGATCAGGGGCAGGTCACAGAGGACCTCTTCCTCAACCCGGAGGCACGGATTCTGGAAATGAACTCCAAATCCGGCCTGTATCCTCTGTATATGGCATACAGCCTGTACGCCATGAAGCTGCCCGGCCCGGAGGACAAGCTGCCGCTGGAGCAGACACAGGCTCTCTGGCAGGAGACCGTGGAGCAGCAGATTTTTGTTCTGTGCAAGACCCGGATGGCAGAAAGCATCACCCGGCGGACGCTGGTGGGCTATCAGGATTGGATAGTCAACACCACCTACATTCCGCACCTGCTGGAACGGATGGAAAACGACCCGCAGCGTCTGGCAAAGAAGCTGCAGCGAACCGATACATGGGGAAAGGAGGGACAGCCCATGAAATTTGATGCCATTGTGGGCAATCCGCCGTATCAGGAGATGGATGGCGGCAACAATGCGAGTGCGGTTCCGCTCTATCAGTTGTTTATGGAACAAGCAATCTTGGTTGAGCCTCACTACATTTCGATGATTATGCCCGCTCGTTGGTACTCTGGCGGTCGTGGTTTGGATAAGTTCCGTAGCGAAATGTTGAACGATGAGCGTCTGTGCAAAATGATGGATTTCTCAGACTCCAATGACTGCTTCCCCGGCGTAGATATTGCGGGAGGTGTTTGCTACTTCCTTTGGGATAAGAGTGCACACGGTGAATGTAAGGTGATTTCTGTCCATAACGGAAAGCAAAGCATCTCTGAACGGAAATTGAATGAATATGATACTTTTATTCGCTTCAAAGAAGCAATTTCTATTATAAAGAAGATTCAGTTGCGAGAATCCAAGTTTTATAGTGAACGGGTAAGTTCCCAGAAACCTTTTGGCCTTAGAACGTATGTTAAACCGACTGAAAGCGGTGATATTAAGCTGCGATATAGCGGTGGTATCGGTCCTTTTAACAGAGCAGATGTAACCAGTGGATTAGACTGGATTGACAAATGGAAAGTCACGATGTCCTATTTGACATATGACCACGCAGGTCGCCCGGATAAAAATGGGCAACGTAGAATTTTTTCTACAATGGACATTTTGCCACCGGAAACGGTCTGCACAGAAACGTATATTGTGATTGACTGCTTCGATACAGAACAGGAAGCAAAAAATCTTATGGCATATCTGAAAACGAGATTTGTTCGTTTTCTTGTTGCTCAGCTTGCGGCAACTCAGCATTTGTCCAAAGCTACCTTTGGCTTTGTTCCCGTGCAGGACTTCACGGAGGAGTGGACGGATGAAAAGCTGTACAAGAAGTATGAACTGACGGAAGACGAGATTGCGTTTATTGAGAGTACGATTAGAGTGATGGAATAATAGTTCTTGCGGAGAATAAAAATGAATGTTACAATTTTGGTTGGAAATGGGTTTGATCTGAATTTAAACCTGAAAACGAAATATACGGATTTCTTAAGTTACTATTGTGGAGATAGCGGCGCAGACCATGTAACAATTCAGAATTTCAAGCAGGATATCTTACAGGATTATAAAACATGGTCAGACGCAGAACTTGCATTTGGACGATATACAGAAAAATTTTTGAATGATGACGAGGGTGCAGAAAAATTTTGTGATTGCCATGATGATTTTTGCGTGAAGTTGGCTTCCTATCTACAAAAACAGGAAACTCGACTAAACTGGAATTATGCATCGCGAGATATCGCGCATGCATTCGGAGAATGTATTTCATTCAAAAATCTTATTTCAGGTCTTTTGGAAACCGAAAAAATGGGAATTCGTGAATCTAGTGCACACTATGGTGGAGGGATAACATATAATTTTATTAATTTCAATTACACAAAATCGCTGGATGATTTTATAGAAGAAGCCAGGAAAATTTCAGGTGCGTTTGGTGAAAGATCAACAGTTGGTGGTCTGTTTAGCAATTCTTTTGGAGAGTTATACCATGTGCATGGGACCACAGAAAATGACATGGTATTGGGTGTGAATGATGAATCACAAATACAAAAACCTGAAATATTTGAAAATTACGGAGACGAGTATAAAAATGACTTAATTAAGCAATGCACAAATGAGATGAATGGTGCCAATATGGACACAAAATGCGAAAAAGTATTAAAGGAAAGCCATCTTGTTTATATCTATGGAATGTCTTTGGGCGCAACAGATGCCCTTTGGTGGGGAAGAATCGTAGATTTACTGGTAAATCACGACGATGTGCAGGTTATTATTCATGCATATAATGCACCGCCATCCCAGTTGCTTAAGAGGACATTTCACACCTATTGCAGAAAAGCAAGAAAAGCATTTTCTGAGTATTATAAATCTGATGAACTTATTACTGATGCTGTGCTGAACCGTATTCATTTTGACCCATCTAATATTTTTGAAAAACTAAAAGCGTTTGCAGCAACAGAAGAAACGATAAATGCAGTTCCTGAAACAGTGTAGACTATATATGTAATTCATTAAAGAATATCCAGCGATATGTGGATAAGGCTGAAAAGAAAGGAGGTCCCAACCATGACCGAACAAGCACTCCGCAAAATGATTGCTGCCGGGGAAAGCACCCGGCAGGAGTTTAAGTCGTGGGTGAAGTGCAAGGACTACCGGCAGCGGAAAGAGCTTGCGGTGAAAAGTGCGGTTGCGCTGGCAAATACAAAGGGCGGCGTTCTGCTGTTTGGCGTAGAAGATGACGGCACCATTACGGGCTGCCCCAAGAGCGACCCGCAGGCACTGATGGAAGCCATCTACGATATGACCCGGCCCAGCCTGTTTACCGAAATTGAGCCGGTGGAAACCTCTGACGGTGTGGTGCTGGTGGTATCGGTGGAGAAATCCAATTCTCATGTTGCCACCACCGGCGGCATCTATTACAGACGGCTGGGGAACGTGACAAAGCCCGACTACCCGGCAAACGATGTGTACTCCCCTGCTGATAACCCGGATTTTTCGGCAAAGATCGTGGAAGGCGCAACCGAAAGCGACATTGACCTGCTGGAAGTGTACCGCCTGAAAGAGAAGCTGCGGATTCGGGATGCAGGCTCTGCCCTGCCGGATTTGGCAGATACCACCTTTCTGGACAACCTGAACCTGATCCGCATGGACAAGGACGAAGTGCGTGTGACGGTGGCAGGGCTGCTGTTTGTGGGCAAGGCAGCGTCTATTGCACGGCTGCTGCCGCAGGCAGAGGTGATCTACCTCCATTACAGCGACGAGGCGCAGACGGAATACGACAACCGCATGGATATGCAGGAGCCGGTGATCTCGATTCTGGATAAGCTGACCGAGCGCATCCGCACCTATAACCGCCTGACCAATGTGCAGGTGGGGCTGTTCCGGCTGGAGGTGTACGATTTCTCCGAAGCGGTTTTTCAGGAGGCTTTGCTGAATGCGCTGGCGCATCGCTCCTATGAGGACATGGCACCGGTTTACGTCAAGCACTACCCCACAAAGATCGTGATTGAGAACCCCGGCGGCTTTCCGGGGGACATCAACGAAAGCAACATCATCACCCACCAGTCCATTCCCCGGAATAAGCTGATCGCCATGACCCTTCAGCACCTGAAGTATGTGCAGCGTTCCGGGCAGGGCGTGGACATCATGTTCCAGAGTATGCTCACCGAGGGCAAACCCTACCCGGAGTACGCCAGCACGTCCAACTCCGTCCGGCTGACCCTTCGCAGCACGATGGAAAACCAGAACTTCGTGCGTTTCATCGCAGAGACACAGGATAAGCGGTCCAAGATGTTCACGCTGTCGGAGCTGATGATTCTGCACTATCTGCGGGAGCACCAGAAAATCACCCTGAAACAGGCGGCAAAGACGATTCAGGAAACCGATGACAATGCCCACAAGGTTCTGAACGCTCTCCGGGACGAAGGGCTTCTGGAACTCAACGGCAAGACCTATATGCTGTCCCTCAAGGTCTACGAAACGGTGAAAACCGATGTGGCCTATGTGCAGGATAAGACGGTCAGCCAGATTCAGGCAAAGGATCGGATTCTTGAATATCTGAAGCATAAGCCGTCGATTACGAATCAGAAAGCACAAGAGCTGTGTGGATACACAAAAGATCAGGCATACCGTATTCTTCGAAAGCTTGTAGAAGAAGGGAAGATTGAAGTAAAAGGAGCAGGGCGCGGAAGGAGATACTGCTTAAAAGAAAATCAGCGATAAAAACGCGCGCCGCGCGATTATTACGCGCAAAGAACCGCGCGATTTTCTTGGGAAAGAGCAGAAAATGACTGTAATTCGATAAAAACTGGAATCGTTAATCGCGCGCCGAAACGCGCGCCGCGCGATTAGCGATTTTACCGCGCGTTTTTTAAGGTTCAATCCTCCAGCCTGCCGTGGTCGCAGCCGAGAGAAAGATAACGCTCCATCTCCCCTCTCAGCACCATCTGCACATACTCCAAGGGCTTATTATAGAGCAGCCAGTCCAGTTCTGCCCGCTGTGCCGGGGTATTGCCGTATTCGTCCTCCACGGCGATGCAGTCGATGGCAAGGGTGGTGCCATCCTCGAACCGGGCTTCCACCC
>ENA-UAOZ01000430-UAOZ01000430.1-human-gut-metagenome-genome-assembly--contig:-NODE-430-length-23070-cov-8.193048_pt1 | contig 23070 bp, 20 predicted proteins | sample MGYA00243474_ERZ654565 | MGnify/ENA primary metagenome ERZ654565 (study PRJEB26926, sample SAMN06164854) | human gut metagenome | biome: ENVO:00009003; feature: ENVO:2100002; material: ENVO:00002003...
CTTCTAGCTTCGTCGGCAGCGTCAGATGTGTATAAGAGACAGATCTTTATCCTATGACTTATTGTATCCCACATTCTCTACATAATCAATAGGAAATAGGAAATTTCTCCAGTCAAAACAAGATTTCGGATCCCTATGCTGTTTTCAGCTCCGCTGCAATCTCATCTCCCATTCGTTTCACCGTATCCACAACTTCCCGGATCTGCTCCCCGGTTATGCCATCGATATGCACGCCGCCCGCGCACACTGTCACAACGCGGCACTCACTACAAATCTTTTCCGCCAGCATCCTGCACAGCACTTCATCTTTGTGCCCGATACGGTTCCACACCGAAGATGTCACACTCCAGCTCCCATCCCCGGTCAGCGATTCCCGTGGCACAGCCTGCACGACGCATCCAATATGCGGTTTTACTCCACCGGCAAGACAGATCTGAAGATCTTCTCCAATGTTCATCACCGTTATCTCAATCGTACATCCTGCCGCTACAGCTTTTTTCATCAGCATCCTTTCCATCTCCGATACTCCTTCACTTCTACGCCGAACGGCGACAGCAACTTCGCTGCCAGATGCGTTACCATATCATCCATTGACTCCGGTCTCTGATAAAACGTCATCATCGGCGGAACAATCCACACATTTGCCATTCGCGACAGCTCATACAGATTCCGCAGATGGATCTCACTCATCGGCGTCTCCCGCGCTGCCAGCACGAGCGGACGTTTTTCTTTCATCGTCACGTCCGCAGCTCGCAGCAGCAGATTGTCAGTGTATCCACTCACGATCCCTGCTACCGTTTTCATGCTGCACGGCACAATCACCATGCCTTCCGTCCGGTACGATCCGCTCGCCGGGCCTGCGCCGATGTTGTCCGGATCGAACACCTCATCCGCCAGAGTTTCCACCTGCGAAACGCTCCAGTCCGTCTCCTGCTCCAGCGTCAGTTTCGCGTTGCGGCTCATCACCAGAAGCGAACGATATTCCTCCTTTGTCCGCAGAATTTTCAGGCATTTGATCAGCAGCGGCATTCCGCTCGCCCCCGATGCGCCGACTACAATTCGTTTTTCCACAGCCATCCGTCACGCGCCTCCCTTTATCCACAGATTCCATCAATCCATGCGAACAACTCGTCGAGATCGTAGTCGCCCGCATGCGGCGTATTCCATGGTGAATGATAATCGACCTCACAGCCCGCCTCACGAAGTTTTAATACCAGCATCGCCGAGATCACCAGTGAAGTATCGCGGTCGCACTCGCCGTGGCGGATGCGGAAATGGTGTGCCTTCTTGGCTTTTTCATCCATGACATATTCCATTGGATTCAGCATCTTCACAACTTCTGCTTCTGCACACGCCCCCTGCACTTTGGTGTTCGCCGTGCTGTATTCTGTAAAATGGCGGCAGTTCGTTGTCTCATTTCCAAACAGATCATTCTCCGGACTTTCCAGATCCAGTGCATCAAACGCCGGTGCAGTTTTCATGCGGGTGATATCTTTGACATAAGCTGTAAAATCCATGCTCTGCACTTTGCCGTTTGCAATATTCAGCCACGTTTTATCCGATAAATCCGCGTCGCCATCAAGTGCCCTCTGCGCGGATTCCATCACGACGCGTTTGACATATTCTTTCAGAGAACCATTGCCGTCCGCATCAAGCGTCAGCAAAGTTCCATTTTCGTCTTTTAATCCAAGACTGTTCACATATGCCGGAAACAACGCTTTTTCCTCAGCGGAAACGCGGATCTGCTCGTCTGTCATCTCACCATCCACCGATGTGAAGACCGGGCGGCTGCCCTCGTCCATTTTCATGTTGGCGCGGTGAAAATCATTCACACCGCTAAACTCCCACTCATATGCCATGTCCGCGTGTTCCAGATTGATGATCGGGCAGTAGCAGGACGCCGCAAACACATCGTCCCCGGCATCCGCTGCGCCGAGCGCCTGCAGATACGGCTCGTAGTCCGGGTGGTTTCCCGTACTTCCCATCAGAGATGACAGTGCTCCGCCAGCACTCGTTCCGTTGGTGATGATTTTATTTTCATCACCAGGCAGTTCATCCGCAAAGAAATGAAGATACCGTACGGCCGCTTTGTAATCGACTACACACGCCGGTGCTTTTCCATTATAATGGCCGTCCTCATCTTTCTGCACTCTGCCGCGGATCGCCGGTGATGCCACAACATAGCCGTGCTGCAGTGCACGGAAAATCGTATTCGGTTTTCCCTGTAAAAACGGATTCGTTCCCGGCTCATCCGCCGGACCCGGCATGTAGCCGCCGACGGTGTTCGGCATGAAAACCGGCGCACTCAGTAAATCGCAGCCATTCATAGAGGCTCCTTCATAATAACTCTCCGGCACAAAAAGATTCATCTTCTGAAACTCTGCATTGACCGGTTTTTCCACATAAACCAGATCACGGAACGCCCGAAACCGAACTGTCTCACCGCACAGGGTTACTTCTTCTATCGTGTAATGGTTTTTCTCAAATTTCAGCATGTCACAATACTCTCCTTTTCCCCAACACGTACTCTTTATTCCTCATCCAGCCAGTGCTTCGGATCAACCTCCATGAATCTCGCCCGCGTAAACCGTTCTTTCTGATCGTACGGCACCGTACAGTCGAAAATTGTTTTGCATGCAATGCCGTGATCGCGGATCGACGGCGAACATGTCGGATCGTTCGACGGGTCGAGTGGATGGCACCGTACACCTGGAATTGTGATGATGTCCGCGTCACCCTGAAATCTCGTGTTCAGCGCCCAAAGCACATCGTTCATATCGAAACAGTCCACATCCTCATCCACGAGAAAAACGTGTTTCAGCTCGCTGAATGCTGAAAACGCCAGCAACGCCGCCTGACGCTGTCTTCCTTCATCGCTTGAACCAAGTTTTTTGAACTGCAGAACCGCCATATATTTTCCGCCGCCCGCGGAACCACAATAGACATTCTGCAGTCGTCCCGGCATCGCTTTTTCTACCATGCCGTAGATACTCGCCTCGGTCGGAATACCCGCCATCGAAACGTGCTCCTCACTCGGTCCGATGCAGGTCTGCATAATCGGCTTGCGGCGATGCGTCACGGCTTTTACTTTGATCAGACGGCACTGATCACTTGCCGGTCCGGTATAGCCCGGAAACTCCGGCATCGCATAACCGGTGTGGCTATTCTTATCCTCCTGCACGCGCACGCCCGGGATGACTTCTCCCTCAATAACATACTCGGCATTCGCAATCGCCATCTCATTTACAGAAACGCAGTGGCACAGTTCCACCGGCTCTTTCCGCAGTGCACCTGCAACGGAAAGCTCATCGTAACCAAGCGGCGTTGTCGGCGGCTCGAAGCAGGAACCGATCTCAATCGCAGGATCAACACCGATGCTGATCGAAATCGGCAGTGTCTGTCCCAGCTCCTCCGCGCGGTCTGCCATTGCTCCAATGTGGCGTGCGCCCGGGGTAAAGAAAATCGAGAGCTCGTCTTTTCCCTGAATGCAGAGACGGTGAATCGTCACATCATGAAGCCCGGTGTCCGGATGAGAAGCGTAGCACATGCCAAGAGTGATGTACGGACCCGCGTCGTCCGGCGTATTCGTTGGTGCCGGAACGAGACGATTCAGGTCAAAATCAGGATCAGTCGCCAGATGTACGACTTCCTGACACGGCGGCTCGCCCTGAAATTCGACCGGTGCAATCGGTTCTTCCACACTGTGGTACAGCATTTTTCCAAGATTCTCCGGCTCGCAGTCCAACAGTGCGGCTACACGTTTCCTGCTTGCCAGAACACCGATCGCAACACTGGCATCCGGATGCCCTTTTACATTGTGGAAAATCATCGCCGGACCTTCTTTCGTCGGACGTTTTACGGTTCCGCCCGCGCCGATGTATCGGTAAACACCGGCCAGCTCCGCCATCGGGTCAACCTCGACATCCGTCTCGACAAGCTGCCCCGGCATGTTTTTCAATCGTTCCAGCGCACTGCGCAAATCTCTTACTTTTTCAGCCATAATTCTTCTCCTTTTATTTCAACGACGTCCCGAAGGATACTTTTTCACCTCTTTTTCTACCCTCATTGTAAAAAGAAACCTTTGTGGAATCAATTCGATTTATGGTATAATTGTTTCCATAATGGAATGAATCAAAAAGGAGGCTCCCCCTTATGACCATGGAACAGATCGACTTTTTTCTAATGGCTGTCCGATGCGATACTTTTTTAGAGGCCGCAGAAAATCTTCATATCGCGCAGTCTACGCTCTCGAAACAGATCCAGAAGCTCGAGGCCGAATTGAATCTCCCCCTCTTCGACCGTACCCGCCGCCAGGCCGTTCTGACTCCGGCCGGCGAACTGTTTCTGCAGGAAGCCACGGAACTCTCCCGCCAGTATCACCAGATGCTGCAGAAAATGCATCACTTTCAGAAAACCACACGCCAGCTGCTCCGTGTCGGTTCTCTTCCGTTTTTAACGCAGTATCATCTCACTTCCCGCATCCGGGCCTTCACGCACGCACATCCGGAAATCGAACTGACTCTGGAAGAATGCGAAGAGACGGAACTGATGGATGGCCTGCAGTCAGGCCATTTTGATCTTGTGATTGCACGGGATTCCATGATTTCACCGCAGAAATATCACTTTGAACCAATCACAGAGGACCGCCTCTGCGTGATGCTCCCCGCCGATCATCCGCTCGCCCGAAAGCCTGCTCTTACAATCGGTGACTTTGCCGCCGAGCCGCTGATTCTCATGCATCCTTATACTTCGATTTATCAGCTCTGTATGCAGTTATTCGAAAAGGCAGGTGTAAAACCGCAAATCCTGCGCACCGCCCGCCTGGAATCCATGATCAGCTCTGTGGAAGTCGGCGAAGCCTTCAGTCTCTTTGCCGAGAGCAATTTTGAACTGTTCTGCCATCCCAATGTCACCGCTGTCCCCCTGCTCGATGCCCCGCCGCTTGTGATCGGCGCAGCGTATCCTCTCAAAACGGACGCATCAAAAAAACCGGGACAGATTACTGCCCCGGCATTGAAATCATTTGCCTCTTTTTTTCAAAATCCTGTGTGACTGTAAAGCCAGATTCGCTTTGCTCGTTGCCTCCCGACAAAAAATACGCCTCTGACACAAAATCTTGTGCTAGAGGCGTACGTTTTATTTTACTATAACCTGTTTTTCAAATTTTACTGAACTGCCTTAAATGCCTCATCCAGATCCTCGATGATATCGTCGACATTTTCGGTACCGATGGAAAGACGGATGGTGTTTGGTTTGATTCCCTGATCCAGCAGTTCTTCCTCGGTGCACTGGCTGTGTGTGGTGGTTGCCGGATGGATCACCAGAGATTTTACATCAGCAACGTTAGCCAGCAGGGAGAACAATTCCAGATTGTCGATGAAGTCTTTTGCTTTCTGTGCATCGCCTTTGATTTCAAAGGTGAAGATAGAACCGCCACCGTTCGGGAAGTATTTTGCGTACAGTGCCTGCTGCTTTGGATCTTCGGATACAGACGGATGATGTACTTTTTCAACCTGTGGCTGGCTTTCCAGATATTTTACAACCTTCAGTGCATTCTCAACATGACGTTCTACACGAAGAGACAGAGTCTCAAGTCCCTGCAGAAGCAGGAAGGAGTTGAACGGAGAAAGCGTAGCTCCGGTATCACGAAGAAGGATCGCACGTACTTTTGTAACGAATGCAGCAGGTCCAACTGCTTTTGTGAAGCTGATGCCGTGGTAGCTCGGGTTTGGCTCAGTCAGAGATGCGAATTTGCCGGATCCCTCCCAGTCGAATTTACCGCTGTCTACGATCACACCGCCAAGGGTAGTTCCATGACCACCGATGAATTTGGTTGCGGAATGAACAACGATGTCTGCGCCGTACTCAATCGGACGAACGAGATATGGAGTTGCGAAGGTATTATCGACAACCAGCGGAATTTTGTTCTCATGTGCAATTTTTGCAAGTGCTTCAATATCAACAACATCAGAGTTCGGGTTTCCGAGGGTCTCGATGTAGATGGCTTTTGTGTTATCCTGAACGGCTGCGCGAACCTCATCCAGATCGAATACATCAACAAATGTGGTGCTGATGCCGTACTGCGGAAGGGTATGTGCCAGCAGGTTGTAGGAACCGCCGTAGATGTTCTTTGCGGATACGATGTGGTCGCCCTTCTGAGCCAGGTTGATGATGGTGTAGTTGATGGCTGCTGCTCCGGAAGCTACTGCAAGTGCTGCAACGCCGCCCTCCAGTGCTGCCATTCTCTGCTCGAAAACGTCCTCGGTCGGGTTCGTCAGACGACCGTAGATGTTTCCTGCATCCTGAAGTCCGAATCTTGCTGCTGCATGATCGGAGTTATTGAATACGAAAGAAGAGGTCTGATAGATCGGCACTGCTCTTGCTCCTGTTGCCGGATCCGGATTTTCCTGTCCTACGTGAAGCTGTAAGGTTTCAAATTTAAGATTTCTTTCTGCTCTTGTTTTTTTGCTCATGATTGTATTCTCCTGTTCTGTTTTTCGTTTTTTTATTTCTTTTCATGTTCGATTTTCTATTCTTTATCGGAACCGGTTGTCATCCTGTTCTGTCCATGCTGCAATGCGGCTCCGTTTTCTTTCGGTTTTATCTGCTTACGCTGCAACACATGACATCATAGATCACGATTCGATTCTCTGCGAAAACTGCTCTCATTCTCTTCGCTTCCTCTCGTTTTTGTGATATTTCCTATCTGTTTACAAGGGTTATTATAGCGACAGTCTTCTGTTTTGTCCAATATAGAAAATTGATGGCTGGTTATAGGTTTTTCCTATAACATCTCTTTATCGCCAATATCATTTCTTTTAAAATTCCTATATCCAATCAAGCGGCATAAAACAAGATAACGAACGCAATTCATCTCCCACAAGCTGGGCCTCGCAGCTTGCGAAAAGCCTTTTTCAAACACATTCCGGAGATCAAAGTCTTCTTGTTTCTCCCTTTTCTTACAGCACAAGCTCCTTATATTTCCGAATTTCTTCCAGATACTGCTGTCCCAGCGCACTGATCGACATACCCTTCCTGGAAACATAACCGATCATCATGTTCTCCTCTGCATGAAGCGGCACCGCGCGGTAGTCACTGCCGTTTAATTCCTCACAGATAATGCCGGAGCAAAGTGTATAGCCATTCAGTCCGACCATCAGATTCAGCATGGTCGCGCGGTCATTTGCCTTAATGATTCTCTTATATTCATACGTTGAAAGTACTTCCTCTGCCAGGAAGAACGAATTATTGCTTCCCTGGTCAAATGACAGGCACGGATATTCTTTCAGCTCCTCCATTGTAATCTCTGCCTGATCTGCAAGCGGATGATCCTTCCAGAGATAGACGTACGTTCCACAGGAAAACAGATCGTGGAACTCAAGGTTATTGTCCTTCAGCAGCTTGTTCAACACCTTCGCATTAAAATCATTCCGATACAAGATCCCAAGCTCACTCTTGAAGTTCTTTACATCCATCAGCACATCGTACGTTCTCGTCTCATAAACCGCAAACTCGTACTCATCCATACCAAACTGCTTCACCAGCTCCACAAACGCCTTTACGGCAAAACTGTAATGCTGCATCGACACGCTGAATTTTTTCTTTCCCTTGGTTCGGTAAATATAGCGATTTTCGAGAAGCTGATACTGGTCTGTGACCTGGCGTGCATAACCCAGAAACTCCTCGCCCTCCGGGGTCAGTACCGTTCCATGGCTGCTGCGCTTGAACAGCTCTATTCCAATCTCTTTTTCCAGCTCCTTGATTGCTCCTGAGAGACTCGGCTGTGAAATATAGAGTGCCTTTGCCGCCTCATTCATGGATCTGGAGTCTGCGGCCTGAATTACGTAGCGAAGCTGTTGTAGTGTCATAAGTAAAGTTCCCTTTCTGGTATAAATTGATATGCGAAACTGCCATTCGCGGTGGAGAGAAAATGCCGCGGATGGCAGTGTTCGCTGATATCTATCATTTGTAACCGTTCAAAGCCATGCGAAGATGGCGCTCTGAATCGTTACCATCGTAATTTTTAAACCTGAGTCTGTTCCCCCTTATTTGGCAAACAGAGCTGTAGAATAGTATCTGTCTCCGTTATCCGGTAAGAGCACAACGATCGTTTTGCCTTTATTTTCCTCTCGTTTTGCGAGCTGGATCGCCGCATACAACGCTGCTCCGGAGGAAATTCCTGCAAGAATGGCTTCCTCGGCTGCCAGATATCTGCCGGTCTCGAAAGCGTCTTCATTCTCTACCTTGATAATTTCATCGTAAATACCGGTGTTCAGTGTTTCCGGCACAAAGCCTGCACCGATTCCCTGAATTTTGTGCGGTCCGGAAACTCCCTCCGACAATACCGGTGAGGATGCCGGCTCTACCGCTACCACTTTTACTTCCGGTTTTTTCTCTTTTAAGTACTCACCCGTTCCGGTAATGGTTCCACCGGTGCCAACACCTGCAACAAAGATATCAACTGCTCCATCGGTGTCTTCCCAGATCTCCGGTCCGGTTGTCTTTTTGTGTGTCTCCGGGTTTGCCGGGTTCACAAACTGTCCTGCGATAAAGCTGTTCGGAATCTCTTTTGCAAGCTCATCGGCTTTCTCGATAGCGCCCTTCATTCCTTTTGTTCCATCCGTCAGAACAACCTCTGCGCCGTATGCTTTTACGATATTCCGGCGCTCTACACTCATCGTTTCCGGCATAGTAAGGATCATACGATAGCCTTTTACCGTTGCCGCCGCTGCCAGTCCGATTCCGGTATTTCCGGAGGTCGGCTCAATAATAACGGAGCCTTCCTTTAAGAGACCTTTTGCTTCCGCATCCTCGATCATCGCTTTTGCAATACGGTCTTTGACACTTCCTGCCGGATTAAAGGATTCTACTTTTGCGATCAGTTTCGCCTGCAGTCCTTCTTTTTCTTCGATCCGTTTCAGCTCTACCAGCGGAGTTTTTCCCACAAGATCTAAAATACTGTCATATACCTTTGCCATCGTTCATTTCCTCCTGATTCTGCACTTTTTTATTTCCTTATTTCCTATTGACTTTGTATGTTTTAAGTTGTTTCCATCTTATTCCAATCGTTTCGAAATGTCAACACATTTCACTGGTATGATCAGAAAAGATGGTTAGAGCAGACCTGCAAGCGCAATACTGACCGCCATTCCGACCAGGGAAGAGAGCAATGCACCCGCCAGTGTGTACCGCGTTTTTTTGATGTGGACCGCTCCGAAATAGACCGCCATCGTATAAAAAACCGTCTCCGTGCACGACATCATAATCGAAGCCGCCCGTCCGGCGAAGGAATCACACCCCGCCTCTTTGTAGAGATCCAGCAGCAAACTCACCGCCGCACTGTTAGAAAAGAGACGCACAATGCCAAGCGGCACCAGGGCAGATGGAATCCCCGCCGGTTCCAGCACCGTTCCGAGCAGCTTTCCAAAATCCTCCAGAAATCCCGATGACCGCAGCACGCCGACCGCCGCCATCAGCCCGATTAAGGTCGGCACAATTCCAATCACCGTCTGCATGCCGTCCTTCGCCCCGTTCAGAAAATCGCCGAACACATCCTGTTTCATCAAAAGCCCCAGTCCGACCACATAAAAAATCAGTACGGGAACCATCAGATCTGAAAGCGCCGAAAGAAAACGCAAAAAATCCCCTCCCCGGAAAAATTCTATCAGATACACTCCGATACAATTTATTCCGCGGGCGGGGATTTATGTAATTTTATTTCACTTTAATCTGAAACAGACGCGCCATATACGTCTCCGGGAAGTGAATCTGCAGCGTCTTGCTGTAGTCATCGTAATGGAACACATCACCGGATGCTTTCGGGTAAATGCAGGAAACCTCCAGCTCTTTCCCTGGGAATGCCCGGTTCAGCGGAACTTCAAAATCAGCCTCTCCGCCGCGTCTCCATACACCGAGATAAATCACATCCCCCGGCACGCGGATGCCGGCTGCGAGGTGCTTGTCCTCATTATCCGCCCATCCCATCGGCCAGAACGGAACGCCGTCCTTGATGCCGCTGCGGATCTCCTTGTAGCAGTCAATTCCCTCTTTTACAAGATCAAACCGCTCCGGCGAAATCTCTGCAAGGTGGCCGCTCTGATGGATACGAAGCAGCAGCGCATTCACCATATTGAAAATAACTTCCTCTTCGGTGCCGTCCCGCAGCGGATACGACCAGATCGCCGCCTGCTCCGGCGTCACACCGATAGCTGCATTCGCCGAGATCGTCGCATAATTGCGGTAATCCTCCTGATCACTCGTCGACTGAATACTGTTTCTCGCCAGCATCGCATAATCCATGCGAAGACCGCCGCTCGAGCAGTTCTCAATGACAAGATCCGGGTACTTTTTATAAATGCCGTCCAGCCATGCCAGATACGCTCTCTCATGCTCCAGAAGGCCATCTCCAAAACTGTCCGCATCGACTTCCGTACCAATACCAGGTTCAATATTGTAATCCATCTTAATATAACCAACGCCGTAATCCCTTACCACGCGGTCAATCACTTCCGTCACATGTTCAATCACCAGCGGATGACGGAAATCGAGCTGATACCGGCTTCTGTCATACACACGCTTTCCATGGCGCAGGAAGAAACACTCATCCGGCAGAATCGAAGCCTTCTTACAGTTAATACCCATAACCTCAAGCTCCAGCCATACCCCAGGAATCATGCCCTTCGACCGGATATAGTCCGTCACCTCACGCACCCCGTTCGGGAACCGCTTCTTACTCTCCTGCCACTCACCGACACTGTCCCACCAGTTGCCGTCCGCATACCAGCCCGCATCGATGACAAAGTATTCACATCCGGCCTTCTCTGCAGCATCCACCAGCGGAAATTCTTTTTCCGTCGTCGGATCCCCGAACAGACAGTTCATATAATCATTAAAAATAACCGGCAGATTCTCATTATCCTTATTCGGACGGCGGATCCTTCTGCGGTACTTCGTCAAAGTACCAACCGCCTCCTCAAAATCATCATGCCCAACACCAACAGCCACCGGAACCGTCGTAAAACTGTCGCCCGGTTTCAGATTCTTCGACCAGTGCGACTGAATCTCCGTCGGTCCGCTGACAGCTAAATAGAAATGGCAGTTCTGATCCCCAATCTCATAATGCCAGGAACCACTGTGATCAATCTCAAAAAACAGACTCGAATCCGCCGCACTGTTCCCAATATACCCCATCGGAATATACTCCTTCGCCGACCAGTTACCCGTATTCGTAACCTCAATCGTCTTCGAAGTCCTCTGATAATTATGCGGCTGCGTCTGCGCCATGCCAAGATCCGCAAAACGGTATTTTTTCACCGTCAGCTCCTTCTGCCAGCCATTGTGAACCACTATCATCGACATCTTATCATCTGAGCTGATAAACTCCGGAATGCCCTCTTTCTGCTCTTTTTCAATGCCCCAATAGCTGAAGCTCGAGATATATTCCAGCGTCTGATCCTCGTTACCCTCATTTGTCACTGTATTGTACATTCTCGCAATGGAAAGTCCATCATAAAACTGCATCACAGACTCTACTTTCGCGCCGGTCACACCATCCTTCTGTACAATCCGAAGCACATCCCCGTTCTCATCTCTCTCCTCCGAAATCGAATCAAACTTCAGCATAAATCCCGGCGCCGTCACAATGTACTTATTACCATGCTTCTCATACGGCCGGTTATACCCGGAAAAATTCACCTGCACCAGCTGAAAACTCTCCTTAATCTGAGCCTCCCGCATCCCTTCCATCGGCCACCAGTTATCCGGCTTCCGGCAGAGATTCTCCACATCAAACGGCGCACGCGAAAAATGAAACAGCTTCAGCTCCTTCTCCTCCGTCACCCCAAACACTATCTGAATCCCATTCACATCATAACAGATCAGCTCCGCTTTAATCGGAGTTTCGATTCGGTCTGTCCATTTCTTCATGATAAAACCCTCCTGTAAAAACCATATTTTACTCATATCCCCAGCATACGACTTGTCCCCTTTAAAGTCCAGTACATTCTTGCTTTTTCCTCATAACAATCTCACGCCGATCCGCCCTCCGGGCAGATCCAGACTCTCTCGTGGTATCATCATCAGCCCTGCGGCCGGAATCACGGACGAATGAGGTCCATTTGCAGGAGGCTTAGAAAAACTTAGAGGCCGGGATTTTGCGTTGATCTGGAAATTCGCACTGTCTGAGCGCAGCGAGTTTGCGAATTTCCAGATCGTTTTTAGCAAAATACCGACCTCTTAGTTTTTCTTAGTCTCCGAAACCGGACCCCATCCGTCCGTGATTCCGGCCACAGGGCGTCCGATCCCCCACTTATCTCACGATGCCAAACGTAGCAATCTCAAACTCCCTCAGCGACACATGATAAATACCGTCCGCATCCGGTATCAGCACATCGTCCTTCTCTTCGATGACATTGCTGCGATAAACCTCTTTCATCCAATCTTCTTTCTTAAAAGAAAGGATTTCTCCCTGCTCCATATGATTCACGAACCGCACAAACAGATCGTCCTTCTTCTGACCTTTCTTAAATGCAGTCATATGAATACCATTGCCTTCAAATGCAAAAAAACTCATCTCTAACGGAAGTTTACCTTCTATCAGCTCCGGTTTCACCTGACCCGGCTTCCGAAGGAATGCTCTCTCCAGTCCGGCCTGCGCCACTGTCAGATCCTGCTGGAATGCATAGCCTTCCTCAAATGCAGCGCCGGTCTCCCCCGCCGCATATGGCACAACCTCAAACTCCAGACAGAAGATTCCGGGCTGCTGTGCCTTCGGTGTCGGGAAATATCCCCAGTCACCCATCTCCGCAACACAGCGAAGCAGCGTCACCGCAATTGCATTCTCCTGCTCTTCCAGAATCTCATACTCATACAAACCGCGGTTGGCAACCAGAAGGCCGCCCTTTTCGTCCTCCATCGCCGCAAAACACTGCTGTCTCTCACATCCGCATGGATTCGTCCAGGTATCGTTATGACGGTTATTTCTCCGAACCACCTCAAACGCAGAATCCGCCATATGCATCGATGTATGCAGTCCCGTCGGAAAAATCACACGAACCCGGTGATCCTTCGCCTGATTGCAGATGGTAGTAGCCACACGCAGCCCTTTTGCCGATTTTTCCAGCGTAAGCACCGTCTTCACATCCATTTCAACCAGCTCAAAAGAGCGGTTTGCCACCCGCGTATACGGATCAATACACATCTCGCGCTGCCGCTGCAGCTCTTCACCCATGCTGGACGGAACCATCATTTTGTGGCGGATTTCAACCACTGTACGGAACGCATTTCGCTCCACGCAGGAAACCTCCGCCTTTCTGCCCTTCGTGGAAATCACCTGTTTTCCGGTATCCTGAATATAAATATACTCATTTCCCATATCCCCGGTGTCTTCATAGCAACCCAGGTTCTCATATGTTCTGCCCGTCTTCTTGTCCAGAAGGCTGTAAGAACCATCCTCGTTCACAACAACCTTCATTGCATCATTTTCAAGCACATTTGCGTCACCGGAAACTACGTCCACGTTTTGTAGCTGTTCTGCGGTTTCCAGATAATACGTACGGTATCCAAGAGCCGGAACCTCTGCCTCAAACGTCACCCGTACCTTCTTCGCCATATATGGCTGACGGAACCGGTCATCCGGCAGATCGTATCCGAACGCAATCCCCGCATCCGCAATCTTCGCCGGAACTTCATTTCCGTCTGCATCGCGCAGCACCATGGCCGGAAGCTCCACCTGCTCTGCCGCCTCATAGCCATCCCACACAAACAGATTGTAATCCCGGAACAGGTGAATTTCTTTCTCCACCACCTGTGTTTTCGCCACTCCCGATGTATTCCATACCACAAACGGAACCTTCTCGCCGTCACCCGGAAGCGCCGCCGTGTTTACTTTGTTCGTCAGATACTCCACACTCTCCTCGTAAATTGCATCCGCAACCTGTCTGCTCTTTGCAAAACGAGTCTTCATTTCTTCGTTGACCTCGTCCACACTGCAGCCGCAGATGCTGTCATGCGGATGATTCTGCATCAGCTTCTTCCAGCTGTAGGTCATCTGGTCCTCCGGATATGTTTTCCCAAACACCTGTGCCATTACAGCCGCAGGCTCTGCTTTTCGCTCCAGTGCCGTCTCTCCCGCGCGGTTATCCTGTTTTAATCCGATCCAGGAAGACGCTGTATTTGCCAGCGTCCATCTTCCGTCGGTTTCCTGGCTTGTCAGCTCACCCTTAACCGTAGAGAAGTTCTCAGAGATTTCCTTCTCCATTGCTTCTACATATTTTTTGAAATCAGAATGAATAAACTCGATGTCCGGGTACAGCTTTCTTGCCACGCGGATTGCTTCCGTAATGTTCTTCTGCAGCGGCTGATGATCGCATCCGTTCATCAGCAGAAGCTGATGCGTTGCAGCAAATTTTCTCGCATCTGCCAGCTTTTTATCCCAGTAAACCTTCGCTTCCGCCTCGTCTACCGGAATTTCAACGCCGTTGTTATACCAGTTTGCAAACAGGATGCCCGGCAGCTTCGTTCCATCCGGGGATTCCCACATCATCTCAGAATATGTAGACTCATACTGTCCGCCGGTAACTTCGTTGTTCGGTCCGATCGGTTTGACACCCCGCCCGAAGACAACTGCCTCCATGCCTGCCTGCTTTAATACCTGCGGCATCTGACCTGCGTTTCCAAACGCATCCGGGAAATAGCCAACGTTTCCGACTGCACCGTACTGTTCTGCTTCCTGCATGCCGACCTGAAGATTGCGGACACATGCCTCTCCGCTCGTCAGGAACTCATCCTGCAGAATATACCACGGACCGGTCTGGATTTTGCCCTCGCGGATGCATTTTTCCACCTGCGCACGCTTCTCCGGACGGATTTCCAGATAATCATCGATTGCGATGACCTGTCCGTCGAGGAAAAAGCCTCCAAACTCCGGGTCGTTTTCCGCCTTATCCAAAATATTGTCCACCAGCTCAATCAGTTTCATGCGGTGTGTTTCAAAAGACTGATACCACTCTCTGTCCCAGTGGGAATGGGAAATAATATGTACGGTTGTTTTCATCATGATCTGTTTCCTTTCATTTCTTTTTTATAACATTTATGTAACTATTCAGAGCCCCATCTCGATTCCGCTTACGCTGCATCTCGATGTTGCTTTTTGTCCTTCTGCAAATGCGGCATTTTGTCGCATTTGATTTGCCCCTCCAAAAACATAAGCAGGTATCCATTTTCGAAGAAACATGAGTGAATTACGAATGTTTTTGAAGATTGCGGGAGTGCAAAGCACGTAGCAATCTGGTATCAAATGGGTCAAAATACCTTTTGACCCCAATATCGTTTGATATATCATATTATAAAAATCAGACGATATTCTGTCAAGTATTTTACACTTCTTTTCTATATGATATATCAAGTTGCCATTTTCTCATGTCACACCTGATCTGGCAATAAATCGTGTTTGAAAAGGCCTGTTACAATTCACGCAGCACCGGAGCACTTGCTGTTCCGGTGTACAGGAAAATAATTCCGGTGCGAGCAGCTCTTATTTGACTTGCTTTTTGGCATTCGTTATAATAACAAAAGAAACACGCAGACAAAGTCAACGTTTTTATACCTTTTTATCCCAGAGGAATTTTATGGATTCACAGACCAGAAAAACAAAACCAAAATATGAAATCATCAAAGAAGCCCTGCTTGCACGCATTCACGCCGGAGACTTTTCGTTTGACGAATCCTTCTGCACCGAAAAAATGCTGTCGGATCAGTACCACGTCAGCCGGATTACCGCAAAGCGTGCCATCGAGGATCTGGAACAGCAGGGGATTCTGTACCGGAAGCGCGGTGTTGGAAGCTTTGTTTCGCGAAGCCTTTCACCGGACAGCAAAGCAGCCGATACGCCGAAAATGATTTCTCTTCTTCTTCCGTTCGCCACCACACAGGGAAATATTTCGGAGGCAATCGGAAGCTTAAGCGCTGTGCTGGCTGAATGTGGCTATTTTCTAAGCATTCACGTCACCGGCTCTTCCTCACCGAAGGAACGCACAACACTGGAACTGCTCCGGTCTCAAAATATTGCCGCGCTTGTCTATTATCCGAAGCGCGACAACATTCACCTGGAAAAGCTGAACGATTTCATGTTCTCCGGCTGTCCGATCGTCATCGTTGACAAGCAGACGGACTGCCCGTATCTGAACAATGTTGTCTGCGACAACTATGACGGCGGACGACAGGCAGCGCGCCATCTGCTCGGGCAGGGACACCGAAACATCGCGTTTTTCACCGCGGCACCACTCTCTGAGACTTCATCGGTACGCGACCGCTTTGCCGGATTTTTGCATGAAATGAAAGCCGCCGGGATCGCTCCGGACCTGCATCAGCTTGTCACCTGCTGCGAGGAGCTTTCCGATAATGCCGCACTTTCCACAGAACGCACACCGTTTCAGCAGAAGCTTCTTGCCATGCACCGCGACGGCATCACCGCCATCATCGCCGAAAACGACCGTATCGCCGAGCTGATTTTCCTCGCCTGCCGCACGATCGGTCTTCGCATTCCGGAGGATCTCTGCCTCTGCGGCTTCGACGATACAAATGTCAGCCGAAGCCTCGGCATTACCTCCATTCATCAGGATTTTGCCGGAATCGGACGCGAAGTCGGACGGATTCTGCTTGCCGCCCTCAAAAATCCTGCCGCCGAAACGGAAAAAATCATTCTTCCGGTGACGATCGTCCCGCGCGCATCGTCGCAGAAAAATCTGTCTCCCATTTCCGGGCATGATTGAAAAATCTTTTTTATCATGCTTGAAAACCGCAATAGCCTCACGGGCTTCCGACCCGTGAGGCTATTGTCTATTTTGTTTTGTATTCCCATTTGACACATACTCTTTTTCCGTAATGTGCCATTCCAATCTGACGACTCCCACGGGCAATCCCGTGGGGTTCTTACTACCAAGTTTAGCTTGTAATCGTACATCATTCTCAGACTTTGGAATACAAGTGTAAGTCTATTTGAGTAAGGACTTTTATTGCCAGGCAGTCCTACGACCACATTGACGGCAAATTTCTATCTTTTGATAAGGAAGTATCGTCAATCTCCCTAACGTATTTCATTTATGCTGTTTTTATTCCGCTATTTAAAATTTTAATCTGATTCGCCTGAATCCATTCAATTAAGGCTTTTTCCCTCTTGTAATGTTTTTCAAATTCTGTTCTACATTTTGTTTTATTTATCTCTTCTATTTTATCATCGTAACAGTATAGTAAAAATGAGGAATACCCGTCTCGCTGTACCAATGTTCCATCCGCTAAATGATACATTCTATCCGACAACTTCTTTTTGACATAAGCATCTGCGGTATGGTCATATTGACTTGCTCTATAATTGCTCGCCACTTCTATATATCTGCCACCAGACACTTCAAATTTCTTTTCTATTGTCGTTTGAAATCCACCAGGGCATCGATTCTTTATTGATTTACCGAAACGCTTTTTCTTGTTAAACTTACCTTTATTGTTTTTTGTAGTCTCTTTCGCTCGTTTCATAAGTTTACTGGCATTTTTAGGCTCTGTAATCAACACATCTCCAAGGCTTCTTAGATAGTTGGCATCTTCATTTATCGCAAGCTGTCTGTTTCTTGCATTAATACGGCATAATTCTGCGTGTTTCGCTTTCAGTCTTTTATAATGATTCGAGTATTTCCAAATCTTTCGACCTTTTTTAATCGTACCATCCTTATTATAATTCTGTGGATTGGTCGCTCGTCTGCTTCTATCCATTGCACGATAATAAATTCTTTCTAATCGCTCGGATTTTTGAATACTGTTCCCTCTTTCGGATAAGTTTTTAAGACCAACCTCCGTATCCGATGTATAAGCAACGGTCTGCGTTCCAATATCCGCACCAATGATACCTTTTCCAAATTTATGCCTTGGATTCCCAAATCTGTCATATTTCGGTTTTGCTTTCCCCTCAATCGTTAAGTGCAAATATACTCTGTATTTCCCACGAATCAACTTTGGTACAAGCGTAGCATAGCAGGGTCTGTAAGTATTGATACAATACGCTTTCTCTGCAAATATCTGGATTGCTTTCTTATCTATTATTTCAGGTTCAGCAAGGTAATCCAAAACAGCGTGAATTTCATCCGATTGAAATCTATCTTTCAGTTGTATTCCAAACGTAGATTTACCAAATTTAAATTGCAATTGATTCTCTTTCACAGAAATTGGAATCCCACGATTCCTTTGTTTGGCTCGAATACAGGGCAACACTCCATATTTAGAAAAGTGGAGTGTCTTACCATTTGCATATAAGCATTTTTCTATCCCTCTCCAAACATCTTCGGCTTTTGTAAGTGCAAATATAGCATCAATCCCATATTTTTTACCGATTGGTATCATAGATGTTCTACAATCATCCCATGTAACATGATATTGCTTTTGCATTTCATTCAGCTGACTGGCAAGTACTTTTCGTTTCTTTTTCTCTTCTGTAGCACCATAAAGTTTCCGTACTTTCCGATACCTTTTCGTACGGATAAGCTGGTCGTAATTCTTTCTCATAAGACCAACCAGTTCATTTCCTGCTTTTCGAATCTTATCAGAAAGAGCTACCACCTTTTGTATATCAGAAAAAGACATATCGGTTTCTACGACCAGGATATGTCTGTCAGAATGTTTATGAAATTGTCTTAGGCTTTTCTTATATTCCTTCTCATTCATGACTTTTCTGTTCCTCTATATACTGCATTACTGTTGCTTCACTTATCTGTCCCACTGTAGATATAAAATATCCCCTCGACCATAAAACACCACATCTTGCATAAAACCGTTTCAGTGTTGGATATGCCTTAAATAATTCAATCGCACTTTTACTTTTGAGTGTTCTAACCACATCGCAGGGCGCGACTGTTTGTGGCACATCTACAAAAATATGGATATGGTCCGGCATTACTTCAAGTGCTTTAATTCTATATCCGTAATCCTCGCATATTTTTTGTAGTATCTGTTTGAGAGTAATATCTGCTTTCCCATGTAATACAGAAAATCTAAATTTTGGACACCAGATAATATGATACTGTATCAGATACTTGCAATGCGAAGCACTATGATAGGGTTTCCTGCTCATCATTCTGTTCTCCTAATTGATACTTTTCCTGAATTCCTCGACGCATTAAATCAAGGAATGTAATTGTTTTCCCTTCCTCAACAGAATAGATACGAGCAATATTTTCCAGTTCTTTTTTCCACTCCATAGGAATTGAAATGTTAATTTGTACATTGTTTGATTTCGGTCTTCCCATGCACTTAACCTCCTTTTTATCTATGCATATATTATACATCTATTCTATGCAAAAACCAAGTAAAAAATAGGTGGCTTTCATCCCACAGGCAAGCCTATGGGTTTTCGCCACTAATTTATAACAAATTTTCCCTGCCCTCTCTGCCTGTGTAAGACTCTCCTGTTTCCGAAGCAAGGTCAGATACTCACCCTTCCACCCCTGCCAGAAATTCCCGGATCTGTTCCGGTGACAGCAGTGCATAAATGCTTTTGTGAAATGTTGCCGCCACTTCGAGTTCGCCGTAGTAACCGGTGCGCACATCGCAGTTTCCGTTGAATGCTTTGTTCAGCGCAGCATTCAGCAAAGCTCCCTCCGGACTGTCCATGAAATCTTTCAGCATGCGGCAGCAGGTGTGCGTGTTTTCATAATAGCGGCGGTATGCCGGGTGGAACTCGCGCATCCAGCCGCTGACAGAGACGCAGAAAACGGCGATCGGATGGATGAGCGGCTGGTAGAGGAGACTCCATTTTTCCTGCTGTACCGGGTCAGAGGCAAACGCAAGGAGAGAAGTTTTCAATTCTTCCACAAACGTCGGATAATCCGCCCCCGTGAGAGCAATGATTTTCTGGTTCCGCAGATACTGGTTAATATTCGTCGCATCAATCCGCTCCGGGGAAATAGACTGCAGATAGCGGGACATCATTTTCAGATCTGTCCGCGCATGTTCCATTGTCTGCTGCATGATTTTCTGCCACAGAAACTGCTGATACTCCGTGACCGGCGTGTCCAGATAAGCCATCCAGAGATACTGCGCCAGCAGCCTGGCATCTCTCGATTCCATCTGAAACTGTGGCGGCTCATCGGGGCTGAAATTCGTGTCTTCCAGCATTCCCGCAAGCTGGTCGAGCGACTGGCAGACCGGGAGCTGGCCGCTTAAGCGGTCCATCTCGCTGATCGTTTTCTGTATCGTAAGCATCTGCGTCTGCAGCTCATTCATCTGCTTATGAAGATAAAACGGCGTTGTTCGCGGCTTACGCAGAATTGCACGGATATCCGCAAGAGAAAGCCCCGCCTCCCGCAGCTTTCGGATAATAAAAAGCTTCTGTACATCCTCCTCTGTAAAATCATGGTACCCATTGCCCTCATTCACCGGGGGGATAATTAATTTCTGATCGATATAATAATGGATCGTCCGTCTGGACAGTCCCGTTTTTCCCATTACTTCCTGTATTCTCATGAATTCACACCTTGTACATCATTTTCCCTTTTTTGTCAGCTCAAAGTGTACACCCACTGGACACTTTTTAGCTTTATTATAACTATTTATGGAAAAGAAATCCACACCACAATTTCATCTATCCGCAAAAATCATCGTTACAGTTTGCTGATCTCCGGCGCACTGTAACAGCTCGTCTGCTTTTAAGAAAAATTCACTGTTTTTTCCGGCAAAAAATATGTATTGACTGTCCATCAACGGAATCCATTATGATAGAAATAAGAAAATGGATTGTGAGGTGGTTTTTATGTTACAGAATAAAATAGCAGTTGTTACCGGTGGAACCAGGGGAATCGGCTATGCCATTGTTCAAAAATTTTTACAGAACGGCGCGAAAGTTGTACTTTTTGGCTCCCGCGAGGAGACCGTTGTAAAAGCGGTTGCTTCCCTGAAAGAAGAAAACCCGGACTGGGACGTTTCCGGCGCATGGCCAAAGCTGACCGATGCGGCCGCCATGGCAGATGAGATTGCTAAAATCAAGGAAAAATACGGAAGAATTGATATTCTCGTAAACAATGCCGGCGTTTCCGACAGCACACCGCTCGACAAATACACCGCAGAACATTTCGCCAACGTAATGGATCTGAATGTGAACGCCATGATGAACGGAATCCTGCCGGCCGCTGCTATCATGAAAGAGCAGGGCGGCGGATGTATTCTGAACACCAGCTCTATGGTCAGCATCTGTGGCCAGCCAGGCGGCGTTGCCTATCCGTCCAGCAAATATGCTGTCAATGGTCTCACCTGGTCACTTGCAAGAGAACTCGGACCGTTTCACATCCGCGTGAACGCCGTTGCCCCCGGTATCACCAGAACTGATATGGTTGCAGCACTTCCGAAGGAAATGATCGATCCTCTGATCAGCCACATCCCGCTTCGAAGAATCGGCGAGGCAGAAGATATCGCAAATGCATTTCTCTTCCTGGCAAGCGACATGGCTTCTTATATAACGGGTGAAATTCTTTCCGTGGACGGAGCAATGAGAACCTGATTTGCATGCTTTCATAGTAAGAAAAAATCCTGTCCGGTTTTGTATCGGACAGGATTTTTTTCAGAAGAACAGCATCACCATTCCCAGTACGCACAGCAGGATTCCGGTTACGCGATTCAGCATTTTTACGTTTGCGCTGTTCGCCCATTTTGCTCCAAGCTGCGCGAACACCAGTGTGCTGATCACACAGGCAATCATAATCGGAAGATTCGGTTTTCCGCCGATATAGAAATGTGAAACAGCTCCGGTCAGCGCAGTAAAGGTCATGATAAAAACGCTCGTTCCAACCGCCGTTTTTAACTCATAGCCAAGCACACTTGTAAGCACCAGAAGCAGCATCATACCGCCCCCGGCACCGACGAAACCGCAGATGAAGCCAATCAACACGCCGCAAAGAATGGACTGCCGGATTTTCTGTTTCTCGGATTTGTTTGCCTGTACTTCCTTCGTTGTCATGATCGGGCGCAGAATAAATTTGAGACCGACAAGCAGTGTCATACCTTTGGAAAAACCACCCATTGTTCCGTTTGGCACAAGGGAGGAAACGAAGCTTCCGGCCAGTGTAAAAATCAACACGGAAATCAACATAATCACGCCATGGCGAATGTCGATATTTTTGTTTTTCTTGTATGTCCACGCACTGACCCCCGACGCGAGGACATCCGATGCAAGCGCTATCCCGATCGCCTGGTACGCCGGCATATGCAGAAATGTGATCAGCATAGGCGAAACGACCGCCGCCGCAGAAAGTCCCGCAAGACCCGTTCCAAGGCCGGCACCGAGGCCGGCCACAATACATACGATTAATTCTGTAATAGTCATGAAATTCCTTCTTTCTCCATTCTTTCTCCATTCTATTTCCCGATTACATTTTTCCGGATCAGCTCACAGAGCCGCAAAAATTCTTTTTTATCTTCATCCGAAATTCCGCAAAACAGAGATTCTCCAAATTCCTTCTGACATTTCTGTCCGTAATAAACGCACTCTGCCGCAGCCGGTTCCAGCTTCAAATGCACTTTCTTCCGGTCTGCCGTATCGCCCTCTTTTCGCAGGTAGCCTTTTTCACATAACCCGTTTACGGCCAGCGAAACGTGTGATTTCTGCATTTTCCGCACGCGTACAATATCTGTTGCAAGATCAAACTGACTGTTATTTGCAAGAAATAACAAAATATCTACTTCTGCTGCAGACAAATGATAACGCATCATCACCTTTTTGCGGTACTGTGCATATTTCCGCTCTACTTCCACGGCAAACTGCCACTGTTCATCAAACATGCTTCCACCTTCTTCTTGTTCCATTTTGAACTTTTTGTATTTTAGTTCTAATTTGAACATTTGTCAAGCCACAAAAATGGATATCCAGCGATAGCGTTTCCCCTGTAAAGTAAAATATGCTCCCTTCCTGGGAGACAAGTTTTTATTTGTCTACCCGGAAGGGAGCATATCAGCAAAAAATATTTGCTCATGTGACAGACCCGTCGTAAACGGTAGAATACGAGTACCTTGACAAATAGCAGACCGCTTTTGCGGTCT
>ENA-UAOZ01000484-UAOZ01000484.1-human-gut-metagenome-genome-assembly--contig:-NODE-484-length-21801-cov-7.865401_pt1 | contig 21801 bp, 19 predicted proteins | sample MGYA00243474_ERZ654565 | MGnify/ENA primary metagenome ERZ654565 (study PRJEB26926, sample SAMN06164854) | human gut metagenome | biome: ENVO:00009003; feature: ENVO:2100002; material: ENVO:00002003...
ATGCAAGTACTTTTTTTACTTTTTTTCATATTTTTTTATTTTTCTCATATATTGATATGGGGGTTGAATTTATGAGCCATATTATCCATTATGTTACAACCAATTTCAAAAAAATCTTTCATACTGTCTGCACAGAGATTATCTCCTGCATTCAAGGCACAGCTCTGCATTTTGTCCTGGCCGCTGCCTTTCTCGGAACACTGAATCATTTCCTGTATTTTTTATCCGGGCAGTCTCCAATCGTTGCACTTTTCTGCCCGGTTAATGAATCCGTGTGGGAACATTTGAAACTTTTATATTTTCCTTTTTTATTCGTAAGCATATGGGAATATCTGTCTCTGCATCCGGTTGTTTTACCGTTCTTTTACTGTCGGTATCTGGGTGTGCTTCTCGGAATGTTTTTTACTGTTTCTGTTTTTTACACATATTCCGGGATTCTCGGCCGGAATTTCCTGATCTTAGACATCCTGCTTTTTTATTCCAGTGTAATATTTTCATTTGGAATGTCTGAATATATTTCCGGCAAGACCCGTTCTCCTCACGAGACAGAACCTGGCTTTGTAGTCTCACTCTGGTTGATAACATCATTTTTCTTCTTTGTATTTACATGTTTTCCGCCAGATCTTCCGTTATTCTATTCAGCATAAGTACAACAACCATCAACACATTTCCCTACATATATAATTAATTATTCACACCATGATGTGCAACATAGCTGTTAAGATCCAATGCTTTGAACACATATCCCTGTGACTGATAATATTCAATAATTTTCGGCAGCGCTTCCACAGTTGTATCTTTTGTCTCGGAATCATGTGACAGCAGGATGATATTATTGTCATGGAAACTGGTTGCCTGATCCACAAGCTGTTCCGTTGTTCTCACAGCCCCGTCTCCCGAACTTCCATTCCAGTCATAATATTGATATCCTCTTGCCTGAACCTCCTGCGTAAGCGTTGTCATAATTCCCTTCGTGTAACTTGCAGATATGGTATTCGAAGATCCTCCCGGAAATCTGATAAAACACGGAACATAGCCGATCTCTTCTTTTACAAGCTGTCCAATCTGGTCAAGATCCTGAAAATATGCATCAACAGATGCATACACCTTTGCGTAATCATGAGAATATGTATGCATTCCGATCGTATGTCCCTTATCATAAGCCTTTTGGATCATATCTTTATATTCCGGCATGGCTCCTGTAACAAAAAACGTTGCTTTCGCATTGTATTTATCCAAAATGTCCAGCACCGCCTGCGTATTCTTAGACGGTCCGTCATCCAACGTCAGATAGACAACTTTTTCATCCGATTGTTCTGTTGTACCCACTTTTCTTCCTGGTTGAACTGCAAATTCACTTCTGTCATCTGCCTGATCTTTTTGGCCTTGATTTTCTTTATTGGATGCATCAGTTTCATTCTCATTGATCGTAAGTTTTTTTGCAGTTGCTTTTTTCTTTGATACTGCCTTTTTACTTTCCGTCTCGGCCGTTGTCATCGTTTTACCGGCATTCTTTTTTATAACATGCCCGCCGATTCCCACACCTATGATCACTGCTGCTATGCAGACTGCTGCAATCAGAATCTTTCTCTGTGCACGATCTTTTCGTCTTCTATTTTTTAACTTTTTCCTGCTCATACTTTTTTCCTCTTTAATTTTCAACTTTATTCTCACTTTTAAGTAATTGCTTTTTCTTTTTTACTATCATACCGCTTTTTTCCTTTTTATCAAGCCTTTTCTTGAGACTTTTTCACTACAATGTAGTATTGTAATAAATAGATTATCACTTACAAATATCGAAAGGAGTTTTTAATATGAGTGAAAATGAAAATAAAGTCTGTCCTGTCAGCTGCAAAATCGAACATCACGCCATGATGTTCGCATTTCTCGCCAAACATGCAATTGAATTATGCGGTGAAGCCGGAAAAGACGCAATCCTTGCCGGAATGACTACCTATGGAAATGAGCGGGGTGCCCGCATGGCGGCAAATGCACTCGCACACGGTGATGAACTGACTACCATGACCAATCAGGCATACGGTGAATGGAAACCAGATTACGCCGGACAAATGGACTTCGGAACGCTTCGCACCGAACCGACACTTCAGACTTACATTGCAAAATGTGCATGGTGTGAAGCATGGAAAAAGCATAACATTACCGAATATGGGAAATATTATTGCGTCAATGTAGATAATGCCGTTTACCAGGGTTTCCGTTCCGACTTCGTCTGTACACCGACTGCCACATCTATGAGCTGGGGCGGCAAGCGTTGTGAATTCGACTGGGGACACCCGCTCTCGCAGGAAGAGGTAAAAGAACTGGCTGAGAAAAAGGCCAAACTTGGGACTTCCTGTATGAAAGATTTTAATTTCCACACAGCACATTTAAAATATACCGTCAGTCAGGCTCTGATCCTGAATCTTGGTGAAAAAGGGGAAGAGGCAGTTAAACTTGCGCTTGCTGATTATGTAGATACATTTGGACAGGAATATCTGGATGTATTGGACGGGCTTTATCCGGTTGAATAGTTTTTACTTTTCATATAAGAAAACTATGAAATCTATTTACATCCTGTTTTCCTGTGCTAAAATGATAGATAAACACCCGATTCTATGAGGAGGTATCTATATTTTGAATACACTAACAACTGAACATACACCTGACAATATCATTGCCAGCTGGCTCGATGATCATCAGGAAGAACTGGTGAATACCGCTGATTACATTTTCCATCACCCGGAACTTGCATATCAGGAGACACTTTCTTCCAAATGCCTGGCAGATTATCTGGAAAGCCAGGGATTTAAAATAACATGGAAAACAGCCGGTATCGACACCGCATTTACCGCAGTCTGGGGAGGTGGAAAACCAATCCTCGGATTCCTGGCCGAGTACGATGCTCTGGCAGGTGTCGGACACGCCTGCGGGCACAACCTGCTTGGAACAGCCGTTGCCGCAGCGGCATGTGCATTAAAAGCCGATATGGAAGCAACCGGTGCAGCCGGAACAATCTGCGTCTATGGCTGCCCGGCCGAAGAGATCATGTCCGGCAAGATTGTGATGAACGATCAGGGAGTCTTTGATGACCTCGATGTTGCTATTACCTGGCATCCATTCGACCGTAACCGTGTCAGCAACGATATCTGGCAGGCACAGGACATTAAGAACTACACATTCCACGGACTTAGTTCCCATGCTGCCAAAGCACCGGAAAAAGGCCGCAGCGCCCTGGATGCCGCCGAACTCATGAATGTAGGCGTCAATTATCTCCGTGAACACGTACCGGGAGATGTCCGTATGCATTATGCCTACATTGATAACGGTCTTCCCGCAAATGTTGTTCCGGATATCGCAAAGACAAATTATTTCATCCGCTCCTACTTACGTTCCCGCACCGAAGATGCAAGCAAACGTGTAGACAACTGCGCCAGAGGTGCCGCTCTTATGACAGACACCACCGTCGATATCGAACTGGTCGCAAGCTGCAGTGAGATGAAAGTTAACCGGGTACTGACAGAATTATATTACGATGCTATGACCAGAATTCCGACACCGGCTTATACACCGGAAGAACTGGATTTCGCAAAGCAGATCACAGAAGAAGCCGGACTCATCAATGATGGGACACTATTCTCCGGCCTGGAACCGCTTGAAGATGAACCGGTTCCGATCGCTATCGGCACGGACGCTTCACAGGTCAGCCACACCGTCCCGTTGATCACCTTAAGTGCCGCTACGATGTGTAAAGGTACCCCGCTTCATCACTGGGCTGCTGCCAGACAGGCCGGTATGACTATCGGACAGAAAGGTATGTTCTACGTTGCGAGATGTATGGCAGAAGGAACGAAATTATTGATGGAAACTCCGGGAAGTATCGAAAAAGCATGGAAACTGCACAAGCTGACTCCTTAAAGCTCCTGTCATTGCATACTGTACACTTTATAAATATCTGCTCTAAAACATCTCATGACCAAACTAGGAGGAATTATTATGATCACAAAAAAATCGGAATTATCGGATGTGGCAATATGGGCGGTGCCATTCTCTATGGTGCACTCGAAAGCGGTGTCCTGGACAAAGAAAATGTCTATGTATACGACATCAAGCCGGCATGCGTGGTGCTGTAATCGAATGCATTAATGTAAGTACAGAAAAATCCCGTTCATTATAATTGTTGTCATTCTATGTCGATTCATGTATTGGAATTATCAGACAAAAGAGGAGTTATCCACAGTTTCCCGTGGATAACTCCTCTTTTGTTGGGGATAAGTGGAATTACTTTGCAAAATTTGTCGTTACATTTTCATCCTCTTTATCACCTTCAACCGTGTAAATTCTTCTCTTTCCTTCTCCTCCAGCGCATTACTGATCGTATGCACCAGATTCGTATACATCGGTATCGTAATATTCTTAAGCGCATTCGCCCGCTTCTGTGTCTTCTTGATATTTGCGGCCAGACGGTACGCCGAGTTCTCCACCTCAGCCAGCTTGATCGTAAGTTCCTTCACTTCCCGGAAAGCTTCTCTTGCAATATCCACCGACTCATGTGTCGTGCTGAACGAATACGTCAGATCATTCTGCTTCGCATCATACTTGATGTGCGGGATCTCCGTTCCCATGATGCTTCTGGTCTGCATCTTCAGCGAATCCTCGATTGGAACAGTAAATGCCAGTTCCTGGACTTTACTGATCCCGTGTTCGATATTGGCACGCTGCAGGCAGGCATATGCTTTTGTAAAGGTTGCATCAATCTCTTCCTGAATGTCTTTCGCCTCATCGATCAGTCCCATCAGCTCTTTCAGAAGAATATTCCGCTTTTTATCCATCAAGTCATACCCCTGACGTGCAAGCATCAGAGAATTCTTTGCAAGCATCAGATTTCCTTTGGTAGGAAATTCTCTCGGATCCATATGCATCCCTCCTACTCTTCTGTCTCCAATGTCTCTTTCGTATCCTTCCAATACTTCTCAACCAGCTTCGTATCAATACGGTCCAGTTCTTCCTTCGGCAGAAGTCCAAGCAGTTCCCAGCCAAGATCCAGCGTCTCCATCATCGTCCGGTTCTCCGCCGGTCCCTGGCCAATATAGCGTCTCTCGAATTCTTCACCGAACTTCAGATACTGTTTATCGATTGGTGACAATTCATCTTCTCCGATAACCGAAGCCAGATTTCTCGCCTCTCCAACCTTTGCATAGGCAGAGAATAACTGGTTCGCAAGATCCTGATGATCTTCCCTGGTATATCCTTTTCCGATGCCGTCCTTCATCAGTCGTGACAGCGATGGCAGGATACTGATCGGCGGATAGACTGCCTGCCCGTGCAGATTACGGTCCAGTACGATCTGTCCTTCTGTGATATATCCGGTAAGGTCAGGGATCGGATGTGTAATATCATCATTCGGCATGGTCAGGATCGGAAGCTGTGTTACGGAACCATTTGCCCCGTCCACAATACCGGCACGTTCATAGATCGTTGCCAGTTCACTGTATAAATATCCCGGATATCCTTTTCTTGAAGGAATCTCGCCACGGGAAGAAGACACTTCACGCATGGCTTCCGCAAAAGAAGTCATATCCGTCAGGATAACCAGAATGTGCATATTTTTCTCAAATGCCAGATATTCCGCTACCGTCAGCGCAACCTTCGGCGTGATCAGACGCTCCACCACCGGATCATTTGCCAGATTCAGGAACATACACACATGATCTGCCACACCGCTTTCCTCGAATGTCTTACGGAAGAATTCCGCCACATCGTGCTTCACACCCATTGCTCCGAATACAACTGCGAACTGTTCATCCGAATTGTCACCAAGCGAAGCCTGCTTTACGATCTGTGCCGCGAGCTGGTCATGCGGCAATCCGTTTCCTGAGAATATCGGAAGCTTCTGTCCGCGGATCAGTGTCGTCAGACCGTCAATCGCCGAGATTCCGGTACGGATATAGTTTCGTGGATACTCCCGTCTGACAGGATTCAACGGAAGTCCGTTTACATCCCTTTTTTCTGCATCTGCAATCGGACCAAGTCCATCGATCGCTTCTCCGATTCCGTTAAATGTACGTCCCAGCATTTCCTCCGATACAGTAACTTCCATCGGATGTCCCGTAAGTCTTGTGTGGGTATTATCCAGTGACATATTTTCTGTCCCTTCAAATACCTGGATCACAGCCTTGTCTTCATCCAGCTCTACGATACGCCCCATTTTCCTCGTATTATGATCTACAATAAATTCTACGATCTCATCGTAAAATGCATTTTCCACGCCTTCCAGCACGACGAGAGGACCATTTATGCTGCTCAGTCCAAGATATTCTATTGCCATCTTACGTCCCTCCCTTTACGCATTCTTCTCGATGACGCGGTTATAGAAGTCATCAATGTCTAATTTATACAGATCCAGTAACTGCAGGTTGTCATTCGGCACATCATACTTGATCGCAATGACCTTTTCAAATATACCTTCCGCCTTCAGTACCGACATCGGCATTCCCATTGCCACCAGTTTCCTGCTGGTCTTATACAGATACAGGATCACGTCCATCATCTTGAACTGCTTCTCCAGCGATACGCACGTATCATCCTTATGAAATGCATTCTGCTGCAGGAATCCCAGACGGATCACCTTTGCGATCTCCAGGATCAGTTTCTGATCATCCGGAAGCACATCCCCGCCGATCAGTTTTACAATCTCCATCAGACTGCTCTCCTGGTTCAGGATCGCCATCAGACGGTTCCGGTAATCAACAAATTTCGGCGACACATGATCCGAATACCAGCCGCTTAAGTCATTCAGATATTCACTGTAACTCGTCAGCCAGTGGATCGCAGGGAAATGTCTCGCATACGCCAGGGATTTATCCAGTCCCCAGAAGCAGCGCACGAAACGCTTCGTATTTTGCGTAACCGGCTCGGAGAAATCTCCCCCCTGCGGAGACACCGCTCCGATGATAGAGACAGATCCGGTTGCACCATTTAATGTCTGCATTATGCCGGCTCTTTCATAGAATGCCGACAGTCTCGATGCCAGATATGCCGGGAACCCTTCCTCCGCCGGCATCTCTTCCAGTCGTCCGGACAGCTCACGCAGTGCCTCTGCCCATCGGGATGTCGAGTCCGCCATGATCGCCACATCATAACCCATGTCACGGTAATATTCCGCCAGTGTAAGTCCGGTGTAAATGGATGCCTCGCGGGCAGCCACCGGCATGTTCGAGGTATTGGCGATCAGCGTCGTTCTGTCCATCAAAGGATTTCCTGATTTCGGATCGACTAGTTCTGAAAACTCTTCCAGAACCTGCGTCATCTCATTTCCACGCTCGCCACATCCAATATATATGATAATATCCGCATCCGACCATTTTGCGATCTGATGCTGGGTCATCGTCTTACCTGTTCCGAATCCTCCCGGAATCGCAGCCGTTCCACCTTTTGCAATCGGGAACATTGTATCCAGAATTCGCTGTCCTGTTACCAGCGGTACACTTGCCGGGAATCTCCGGCTCACCGGTCTCGGTACACGGATCGGCCAGTGCTGTGTCATCGAAAGTTCTCGTTTTTCTCCATTGAACAGTTCAATCGTAACCAGCGTCTCATCAATCGTATATTCACCATCCTGAACCACAGATATAACAGTTCCTTCCACTCCCGGAGGAACCATACATTTGTGCACGATAGCCCGCGTCTCCGGCACTTCCGCAATGATCGTTCCACCCTGTACCATATCGCCTTCCGCCACTGTGATATGCGTCTCCCAGAGCTTCTGGCGGTCCAGTGCATCCACACTGACACCACGGGTGATAAATGCCCCGCCCTTGTCAGCAATCCGCTCCAGCGGTCTCTCAATACCGTCAAAGATATTATTCAGGATACCGGGTGCCAGCGTAACCGACACTGCCGCTCCCGTACCTTCCACAAGTTCTCCCGGATGCAGTCCGGAAGTCTCCTCATACACCTGTACCGTCGTCCGGTCCTTATCCAGGGAAATAACTTCGCCAACCAGCTTTTCCTCTCCCACATGGACCATTTCCGACATCTTAAAATCCGTCTTCCCTTTCAGGTAAATGACCGGGCCGTTGATGCCATATATCTTTTCTGTCTTTCCGCTACTCACCCTTTACACCTCCCCGGAACCGGAATTTCTGGTATTCATTTTCCAGTGCCCCTTTGAATGCATAATCCACCAGAACATTCTTCTCAGGCACAACTGCACGCACACCGCCGATGAAATCCACTTTGCTGATCGTCAGCGTCATTCCCGTGCGCTCCTCCAGATATGTCTTCTTATCTGCATCGGACGGATTGATATAGATCGTCATCGCCATCCCGGATGCAAACTGTGCTGCTTTCTCTATATAACGGATCAGAACCTCTTTATACTCTTCTGTTCTCATAAATGCCAGAAGCTTTAACTGTACTTCTTCGAACAGTTCTGTCTTAAGTTCTGTCTGTATCTTACCCATCTCACGTTTTAATTCAAGCTGCGCCTTTGACATCGCCATATTCAGCTGCTGTTTTGCAGTCACACTCTCCGCACGCACTCTCGTCTCCGACTGCCGTCTGGCTTCGATCTGGTGCTGCTCGAACACACTTCTCAGCGCATCCTCATGCTGCTTTATGATCGCATTCGCCTCCGCTCTTGCCTCTTCCATCGCTGCCGTGCGGATATGCGTGATCTTTTCTTCGTTTGTCAAATGTGCCACCTTCTTCCTGTCTATAATTTCAACCCTATCGCTTCATTTACATACGACGTGATAAAATCTTTCTTACGTCCGGTCCCGTGTCTGTCAGGAATCTCGATCAGAAGCGGCATTGTCCGCTCCAGCTTGATCTCGTCAATCAGGTCCGGGAATTCTCTTCCGAATTTCTCCGTCAACAGAATCACACCTATATCTTTATCCTCCATGGCATTCTCGATCGCACACCGGAGTTCTTCTCTTTCATGTACCACGATTCCGTCTACCCCTGCAAGACGCATTCCTGTCAGAGTATCGATATTATCACTGATCAGATACATCTTCATCTTACAATTTACCCAAGATCATGAAGGAGATGATCAGTCCGTACAGACACACACCTTCTGCAAGACCTACGAAGATCAGTGACTTACCAAGTGCACTGGAATCTTCACTAATTGCACCCAGAGCCGCACTTGCTGCACTTGCAACGGCGATACCACCGCCGACGCAGGAAAGACCGGTTGAAAGTGCTGCTGCCAGGTATCCGAATCCTGTTGCGTTCGACGCCGTATTGCCGGCTGCTTCCGCTGCCTGTACCGGATCTCCCGCAAAAAGCATGATCCCTGCGATCAGAACAGTGCTGAAGAAAAAGAATATATTTGTGCCGATAGCCCTCTTATAACGCTTCTTCGTCCTCTGTCCGATCAGAAAATATCCAAATGGAATTACAATACTCAGCAACAATGTTACAACGAATAATACTCTAACTGTCAGGCTCATATTTTTGTCCTCCTGTAAATATATCTTTGAATTTTATTACTTTCTGTCACTCTGACTGTGGAACGGCTTAAATTCCCGTCCGGTTCCTTTATAGAAACGGCTGAACATCTCATAGTATTCCAGACGCAGTACCTGGATACCGACGACCAGCCCTTCCAGTCCGCACACCAGCACATTTCCAAGCACGAACACGATCCAGTTCGTATGCCCCGCACTTGCGCCCGATAACATCAGCACAACCTCCATCATCGCCGCATGACTGACGGCAAATGCACCGATACGCACATAAGAAATGGTATTGGAAAAATAACTCAGCATCGTCTCGAACAGTTCGAAGAACGCCTGCACGAAGAACATCACCTTTCCCTCTTCCATCTTCTTATGCTGCTTTGTCACCAGATTGCCCAACGGTTCCTTGAATACGAACAAGAGCACCGGAACCCCCAGGAAAATTACCATCATGATATTACCCGGAACCTTATGTCCCGTCATATAAAGCACGATCGTCAGCACCAGGAATCCATAGAACACCAGTCCTGCAATTCCGTTGTGGGAAAATAACATATTTTCCAGATCATGACTCTTAACTGCGTTGATCACGTTAAAGATCATCACCAGGATATTCAATCCCATACCAAATGCAATAGCTACCACGAATACCGTATTAAGCTGTCCGATAAACGGCAGGTTCGTCATCGCATCCACAGGTCTTAACCAGCGTGCCTGTATCACATCTTCAAATCCGAAGATACTTCCGAACATGAATCCAAAAAATGTCGAGAACAGTCCCGCAATGGATATGATCCCTGCCAGGTTGATCTTCTTGATCAGATACAAAAGCCCGCCGAATACAAACAGGCATAAGCCCTGGCCGACATCCCCGAACATCGCACCAAAGATAAATGTATACGTCAGTGCCACGAACATCGTCGGATCCATCTCATCATTTGCCGGAAGCCCGTACATCCGGATGAACATCTCGAACGGCTTGAAGAACCTTGGATTCTTAAGCTTCGTCGGCGGCTCTCCGAAGAATTTCTCCTTGTCTTCTTCTACAACAACGAATACCTTATCATCATTCTTCGATTCCGCCAGGAATTTGTTCACATCATCTTCGCCCATCCATCCGCACAGGATGTAATAGTCTTCTTTATTATCTCCCTCTTCGATCCTTGCCGCCAGCTTGCGGACATCAAAGTTCGTAGCCAATTCTTCCAGACGCTTCTTTGCACCTCGGAGCTTTGCGGCATTCTTTGCCATCAGTTCACTGATCTGTTTTTTTATCCCAGCAATCTCTTTCTGTTTTTCTTCAATTTCTTTTTCAAGCTCTTCACAGGCCTGCGCCGGCGTTCCTATGTATTCGGATGGAATTGCAATCCTTTCAAAATGTAAGGAATTGAATACCGAATCCACCTTACTGGAATCCGCATTCGATACGAAATAACATCCGTACACATAATTTTCATTCCTTATGCCTTCGATAAATACCGCATTCAGATCATCAAACAAATATTTTTCCAGACGTTTGTAATAATTCACATCTACCCGTCCGAACCGGACTTTCATATATTTATACTTTAATGATTTCTGCATATCCAATTCCAGTGTCCGGAACGGCTCCATGATCAGAAGCTTTTCTTTGTATTCATCTACCTGCTTCTTCGTTAACTCTTTCTTCTCCAGCAGATCCAGATAGTCATGATTGACATCCCGGATCAGGTTCAGCATATCCTCCTGATTCATCGATACATCGATCCTCTGGTCTTCATCCGCTAACAGTGCGCTGAACTGTTCTGCCTTCGCAAGCGGCTCTTTGTATGGATTGACTTCCACAAAAGGCTGCAGGTTGTCGGTCGTCTTAAGCTCCGCCGCCGCATTCTCAAGCTGCATTTCGTATTTCGACAGATACACCTCGCAGACACGGTCGATGTCATTCTTCGGTCCGCTGATGCTTAAGAACTTCATCTTAACAATCATTGATTCACACCTCCTAAGTATCCTAATGTCTCTCCCTTCGTCAAACCGTAACGGATACACTCAAGGGCTGTCGTTAGTTTATAGATTTCTTCTTCTTTCAGGAACAGATACGTATTGACGATCGCGATCGAATACGGATCATTCCTTTTATCGGTCAGGTACAATTTCCGCAAACAGTCACGGTACATCTGTTCCAGTGTCTTATCTGCCTGCATATAATCATACTTTCCCGCATAGTACGTTTTTCCCACTTCGGTTTCGAACTGTTCCAGTGTCGGAGTCTCTACCAGGCTCTTGAACTCTTCCACACGAACCCGGTAATGAATCGGGATCGTCATCGAATAAATGTCCGGCGGAAGCATATGATAATACTTCTTCGCACGGTAGATCCACTGTAGATTCAAAAGGTCGATCTTCGTCCCGTAATCTTTTAAAAATATCTTCTGTTCATGTCCTTTCAGAACCCTTTTTCCCTTTTTCCACATAGTGGAAAAATAATACAGATCCAGTGCCAGATCATAATCAAAAAGCGTTCCCGCTCCGGAATCTTTAATTCTGGCAAGTGCATCATAATACTCCGTATCCCGTAAGTTATCCACAAGCTCATCAATATTTTTCGAAGTTATCAACCGGTCAATGGAAATCTGTGAATATCTGTCAAAAAACTCTTTCTTATATTCCAGGTCAAACGGCTTGTCATAATGATTGAACACAATTCTCAGACAATAATTGATCAGATCAATCTCATAACGTTTCCAGTATAATTTTAAGAATGTCTTCTGTTTCATTCCGGCAAAACGGAAGAGTCTCGAATAATCATCGAACAGAGACTGATACAGGATCTTCTCCACATTTCCCCTGTGATACAGCGAAATGTCCATCCGGTTCACATAAGGTGCATATGCCGTCTTGTCTTTCAGATATTCAATTGCTTCCGTTACTGTCCCAAGTCCGGCAATTGTGTCATAATCCTCCGCTGTCAAAAGCTTTGCCGACATTGCACGTACCTTTGTCGTAATCCCACTGTAAGCCATCACATTTTCCATACACTACACCTCGATCATATGTCTTACGATTTCCTCTGCATAAATCTCGTGATTTTCTTCATATTCCTGCTTCAGCGCATCAATTGCAGTCTGGTTCTTCTTCCGTTCCCGGTCCAGGACCTTCTCTACTTCCTGCTGCGACTTTTCTTTTATCTTCTCCAGTTTTTTCTGTGTCTCTTCTTCCAGATCCCGGTCAAATTGATCTCTTTCTTCCTGTATCTGTCTTTCAATTTCACTCTTCTGCTGTCTGGCATGCTCTACGATCGTCTCCGCCGTCGTCTCTACTTCAGCCAATTTTTCAATTACAGAGTTCATAAGCCGCCCTCCTTTTCGCACATTTCACAACAAATAATTGTTATTTTTTTATCCATGTTATAATAATACACCTATTTTTTAAAATTACCACAATTATTTTGTATATATTGTATTATTTTTTCTCAATTCTTCTGACAATTTCTGCTTCCATTGACTTTTTCCTGCACAGACGCTAAACTAAGAACGATTTGCAAATCCAGTGATTATAAGGAGGAATACACGTATGCGTCTTAGAAATATACCACGTGCAGAGAGCGTTCTCGAAGCCTGCAAAGAAGTTGTGAAAGATCCGGAAAGCTTACGCGGAGAATGGAACCAGACGTTTAAAAAAGAGCAGCCCCTGCATATCGAGATCGGCATGGGAAAAGGTCAGTTTCTTCTGACCCTGGCAGCCCAAAACCCACAGATCAACTACATCGGCATTGAGCGTTATTCCAGCGTTCTGTTGCGTGCCGTTGAGAAATTTCAGGAACTGGAAGCAGAGGGGAAAGCTCCTGCCAACATCCGGTTCATCTGTATGGATGCAAATGACCTGCCAACCGTATTCGCCCCGGCAGAAGTATCACGTATCTACCTGAACTTCTCCGATCCGTGGCCGAAAGCCCGCCATGCAAGAAGAAGACTGACTTCCAATGAATTCTTCAAGCTTTATGACCAAGTCCTGACCGCAGATGGAACGGTAGAATTCAAGACCGACAACCGGCCGCTCTTTGACTTTTCAGTAGAAGAACTTGAAACTTCCGAACTTTTCGTTCTGGATCAGCTATCCTATGATCTTCATAACGACAGTACGATGAATCAGGGCAATATTATGACTGAATATGAAGCCAAGTTCTCTTCTATGGGCAATCCGATCTGTAAACTGATCGCAAAGCGCAGATAACATGCTGCAATATCCGGACTTATATACCAATCCTGTCTGCCTGCACTTCTTCCCTTTCCTTTCATATATTAATAGAAAGCATATCTTATGCTCCTGTTTCTTATGGGAAAGGGTGGAAGCTTATGTTACATCTGACGACACAGAACTTTGATATCTGCCGGATGAACCACTGGCAGTTTTCTTCCGATACACCGGCAAAGGCTGGACCGGAGCATCCCACACTGGCTGTAGTCATGTTCTACGCTGTCTGGTGTGGAAAATGTGCAATGATGCGCCCTGTCATAGAAGATCTGGAAAAGAAATATCAGAAGAAATATTTCGGCAGCATCTGCTTTTTTGAAGTAGAGACCTCTGAATCCGCACTTCTTGCTGCGCAATATCAGACCGATCTTCTTCCGTCATTTCTCATTTTCAAAGACCGAGAACTGATTGCCACCATGCAGGGAATGATACCGCAAAAGGAGCTGGACTCACGCCTGCAGAAGTTGTTGACTGTGCAGATGCGGACGCAATCTACAGAAAATCTTTAGAAATAGTTAATTTATATTTTCTAGGAAAACACACTGTTTTATGTTATATTAAAAAAGTAACAGGGATAAAAATATTTAATAAAAAGGGGGCATGGTGAACACACCACGCATTATGAAAAAATTTAAAAGAGCATTACCAGTTGCCATGGCAATCGTACTTGGATCTACTGCGGCACCACTGGTTGTAAGAGCAGATTCATCCAAAGTCGTAACACTTGGCGCCAATCTGACTGATTCACAGAAGAATTCTATGTATGAGTATTTCGGAACTTCATCTGACAAAGCAGAAGTCATCGAAGTTACCAATGCAGATGAAAGAAAATATCTGGAAGGAGTCGCTCCCGACGAACAAATCGGTACCCGTACCTACAGCTGTTCTTATGTAGAACCGACCACAAGCGGCGGAATCCAGGTAAAGGTTTCCAACTTAACTTATGTTACAAGCTCTATGATCTCCAGTACGCTTCTGACATCCGGTGTTGAAAACTGTAATGTCGTTGCCGCTTCTCCGATCGAAGTATCCGGAACCGGTGCACTGACAGGTATCATGATGGCTTATGAGAAAGCCACCGGAACAACTCTGAATGACGATCAGAAAGCAGCTGCGACCGATGAACTTGTCACCACAGGAGATCTGGCCAATAACATCGGCCAGGACAAAGCGGAAAGTGTCATGAACGATGTAAAAAAAGATGTGATCGAGGGCGGATTAACGGATGCAGATGACATTCAGAATGCAGTTGAAAACGCTGCCAAGGATAACAACGTCACGCTGACACAGGAACAGATCGACAAGATCTCCGATCTGATGAAAAACATTTCCCAGTATGACTATGATGTCAAAGCTCTGAAGAATACATTAGATAACATTGACGGAAAGAGTGGCGGATTCTTCTCCAACCTCTGGAGTTCTATCAAAGGTATCTTCGGCGGCGATGACAGTTCCGATGGCGGAATCATTAACGGCACGGATGACAGCGCACTCGGTGATGATGTCGTAACTAACAGTACACTGGATTCTTCCGACAATTCTTCCAACAGCACAGACAGTTCAGATGCCGCTTCGGATGATACTTCGGATGACAACAGTGATGACAGCGGATTCTGGGGCAAGATCAAGAAGTTCTTCAAAGATCTGTTCGGTGGAAGCAATTCTAAGAAAGACGACACAGACAAGAGTAACGATGATGCCATTACAGAAGATAACTCTGATAACACTGATGAGCCGTCTGGCGACACACAGAACGATTCTCTGAACAACGATGCTGATTCTTCAGATGACGGCACAACAGACAACTCTGCTGATGATTCTTCATCGAATGACAGTACAGATAACCAGTCTGATAACCAGAGCAACACACAAAACAGCAGTGAATCCGATGCCTCTGGTTCCGATACTTCTGATTCCTCAGCCGACAGTTCTTCCAACTAAATACAGTCATTAATAAAGATGTCTAGTAAAACGAAAAATGCCGGGAAGTTTCAACACTTCCCGGCATTTTTATCCGCAGGCATCAAAGTTTTTTGCCACTGACTTCATATAATTAAAACTCGAATACAGCAACTCCGTAAGGCGGCAATTTGTATGCGAATGAATACGGTCTTCCATCACATTCTTTCTTCTCCGCTTTGTATATCTTCTTACGATCTGCTCCGGTTCCGCCGTATTTCTCCTCATCACTGTTCAGGATCAGTTTATACTGTTTCTTTCTCGGCACTCCGACTCTGTAATCATCTCTTGCCATCGGCGTAAAGTTGCAGACGAACAACAGATTCTTCTTTGCACCTTTCGAATGTCTCATAAAGCTGTAGATACTTCTGTATCCGTCATCCGCATTGATCCATTCGAATCCTTCCCAGCTCTGATCCATCTCATACATTGCCTTATGCCTCTTATACAGGTGTAAGAGGTCTTTTACCCACATCTTCATCTGCTGATGTTCCGGTTCGGCCAGCAGGAACCAGTCCAGTTCCCGTTCTTCACTCCATTCACGAAGCTGTGCAAATTCCTGTCCCATAAACAGAAGTTTCTTTCCTGCGTGTCCCATCATAAATGCATATCCGGCTTTCAGATTCGCATATTTATCAAATCCAAGTCCCGGCATCTTATTCAACATCGAACACTTGAGATGTACCACCTCATCATGCGACAATACCAGAATATAATTCTCACTGTATGCATAACTCATGGCAAATGTCATCAGATGATGGTTATCCTTTCGGAAATATGGATCCAGTTTCATATATTCTGTGAAGTCATGCATCCATCCCATATTCCACTTCAGACTGAATCCCAATCCACCTTCTTCTACATCTCCGGTAACCTGCGGCCATGCCGTAGATTCCTCTGCGATCATAAGTGCTCCCGGGTTTCTTCCAAGTACAACAGAATTCAGATGTCTGAAGAAATCGATCGCCTCCAGATTCTTATTCTCGCCATATTTGTTTGCAACCCATTCTCCGTCCTTTCGTCCGTAATCCAGATACAGCATCGAAGCAACCGCATCCACACGCAATCCGTCTATATGGAACTTCTCAACCCAGAATAACGCATTTGAGATCAGGAAGTTCCTTACTTCATTCTTTCCAAAATCAAATACTTTCGTTCCCCAGTCCGGATGTTCTCCCAATCTTGGATCTGCATATTCGTACGTCGGTGTTCCGTCAAAATCTGCCAGTCCGTGTGCATCCTTCGGGAAATGTGCCGGTACCCAGTCGAGAATGATACCGATTTTATTTCTATGCAGATAATTGATCATCCATGCAAAATCTTCCGGCGACCCATATCTGGATGTCGGTGCATAGTATCCGGTCACCTGATATCCCCAGGATCCGTCAAACGGATGCTCGGCAATTCCCATCAATTCCACATGTGTGTAACCCATTTCTTTTATGTATTTGGTAATTGCCCTGGCAAATTCTCTATATGTATAGAATCCTTCATCTTCCCTTCCCGGATGACGCATCCAGGAACCAATGTGTGCCTCATAGACAGACATTGGCTCGTGCTTATGATTCCAGGTCTTTCTACGTGTCATCCACTCTGTATCTGTCCATTTGATATTCTCAATATCTGCGACCCTGGATGCTGTTCCCGGTCTTAACTCCGCATAATTGGCATATGGATCTGCCTTAAATATCTGTTCTCCCGAATAAGTCTCGATACAATATTTATACATCTGATCCTTCTTCACACCTGGTATAAAACAGGTATAGATCCCGAGCGGCTCTTCCCTCTTCATCGGATTTGCCTCTGTGTCCCATTCATTGAACTCTCCGACTACCGATACCGCCTGCGCATGCGGTGCCCACACTGCAAAATACACACCTTTTTGTTTTCCGTTCTGTACCAGATGTGCGCCCAGCTTCTCATAAATCTCATAATGATTGCCCTGTCCGAAAAGGTATTGATCCAATTCACCTATTTCATATGGTTTTTTCTTTTTTTCAGCCATAATTACCCCTCGCATTCTGCTGCATATTTATAAGAACATTATACTTTACAAACAGGCAAAAAGAAAGAGCTTTGACCGTTTAGTTTGTCAAAACTCTTTCAAAATCCGACCTGTAAATCCTATTCTCGACAGCCTCTTACAGGTATTCGTTTTTGTTAAATTCTAAAATCTTCTTCTTTCAGAATAATTCTGTCAGAATCGTCGGTTCCCTTGCCGAATACTCTTCGTGCAAGATGTTTTACATTTGCTTTCTGTGAATGTGAGATTGCTTCATCCATGATCTCTTTTACTTCAGCAACTGATACTGCATGATCTTCTCTCTGCATTACATCGATACGGCTGTACAGTGCAAGGATTCCCATCTCATCCAATTTGTATCCATTCTCTTTCGCATATGTCTGACCGAATGTTACCAGCTCATCATTGATGAATACCGGAAGCTCCAGCTTAGAACTGAACTTCTTCTTGAATTCCGGGTTTGCTGTCATCAGACGCTCCAGAGGTTTTCTCTGATCTTCCAGTACAAAGAGCAATTCTCCTGTCTTCTTCTCCATCAGATAATTTAACTCTTTTACAGTTCTCGCATTCAATTTTCCTGCATGCTCGATGATGATCGCTCCGCCGCGCAGCTTCTGAATAATATTCGTAAGCTCTTTCTTATTAAGAGATTCACCTGTAACGATTGCTACTTTACCCTGTTTCAGACTTCTCTGTTTCTGAATTGCTTTTACAATATCAACCGCAAGGACTGTCTTACCAGATCCTTTTCTACCAATCACAAGAAGGTTACCTGTCTTGGATGTTCCTTCTCTCTGTGCCCTTCTGTCGTTATCAAGTACTTCAACGATCTGTTCGCTCATTCCTCTCACCGGTACAAAATATGAGAACAACTTCTTCTGTTCTTCTGTAAGTCCGGCTTTCAGACCGATCTCACTCGTAGCACTCAGATCATATCTTCCGGTTACAACAAATCCTGTATCGAACGGAACACCGCCTTTAGATTTCTTGATTCTTGCCTGAATCTCTTCCTCTGATGGCTCTTCGATTTCTAACTCTTCATCCGCTTCTTCATCGTCTTCAATCTCTAAGTCTTCGTCATCAAAATCTGTCTCTTCATCGTCTACATCTGCAAAATCATCGTCGAAGTCTTCTTCTTCGTCATCTACATCCGCAAAATCAGCATCGAAGTCTTCTTCTTCAAGATCGGCTTCTTCAAAGTCTTCATCCTCAAAGTCTTCCTCTTCAAAATCAGCTTCTTCAAAGTCCTCATCTTCAAAGTCTTCATCCTCAAAGTCTTCCTCCTCAAAGTCTTCCTCTTCGAAATCAGCCTCTTCAAAGTCTTCATCCTCAAAGTCTTCCTCTTCGAAATCAGCTTCTTCAAAATCTTCATCACCGAAATCGGCTTCTTCAAAACTGCTTCCACTCATATCGATTCCGCTAAGTTCTTCTTCGATTCCTTCAATGAAGTCTTCTTCCGTTTCCGAACCATCTTCAAAATCCTCTTCATAGAGTTCTTCTTCCGACTCTTCATTTCCCATTTCTTCCATCAGACGTACAATATCATCCGGAATTCTCTGTGTCTTGCTTATCGGTTCTGCCTCTTCCTCGGCCGCCTTTCTTGCTGCTTCTTCCTCGGCCTTTCTTCTTGCCTCTTCTTCGGCCGCTTTTCTTGCTGCTTCTTCCTCGGCTTTTCTTCTTGCTTCTTCTTCGGCTGCTTTTCTTGCTGCTTCTTCCTCGGCTTTTCTTCTTGCTTCTTCTTCGGCTGCCTTTCTTGCTGCTTCTTCCTCGGCTTTTCTTCTTGCCTCTTCTTCGGCCGCCTTTCTTGCTGCCTCTTCTTCCTCGGCTTTTCTTCTTGCCTCAGCTTCCGCCGCTTTTCTCTCAACTTCTCTGCGTTCTTCTTCCTGGCGGATACGAGCCTGTTCTCTTTCTTTCTGAAGACGCTCTTCATCTTTTGCTTTCTGCTTCTCGATTGCTGCTTCGTGGTCTTTCTGTTTTTCTTCCCATTTCTGAAGAATATCATCGATCATCATCTGACCATTCGCCAGAATCTCATCTTCACGCTCCTTCATTGCTTCTTCTTCAATTGTAATGCCATTGGCAACCGCCATGCCCTGCGCTAAAGCTTCCTCCAAAGTAGCTCCCGTCACAACCTGTTTGATCGTTGATCCATGTTCTTCCGCAGCCTCTTCCGGTTCAGTATATACCGGTTCTTCTTCCACGACTTCTTCTGCAGCTTCTTCTACAATTTCTTCCTGCGGAATCTCTTCTTGTACAACAGTTTCCTGCATTGGTACTTCCTGTGGAATCTCTTCCTGTACAACAGTTTCCTGCATCGGTACTTCCTGCGGAGGAATTTCCTGAACTTCAGATTCATCAACTCTTTCTGTCACTGGCTCTCTGACCGGCTCTTCTTGTACGTCAACAGTCTCTTCTGTACTTTCATTATATTCATTCTCGTCATCCACTTCTTCCAGTGTTGATTCCGGTTGTTTCTCCGGTTCCGGTTTCTTCTTAACCGCTCCCGGACGGCTGTCATATTTCTCCTGCTGAAGTGGTGTCAGTGGCTTATACTTCATCTTCAGTTCCATTGCAAGGTATACATATTTTCCTTCACTGAACCACAAGATCAGATCATCACATTCTTCCAGACATTCTGCTGTCATTCCGGCTTCATCATACAATTTGGCAAGTTCATATGCCCACTTTTCAATATATTCCGCTTTTTTAAATTCTTCCAGTGCTGTAATCTGATCTGTCAGCGATGCCCCCTGTGTTCTCAGAATCTTATATTTTAAAATATACTGATTCGGATCTTTTGGTGCCAGCTTTACGAATTCTTCATAACAATCCGTTGCTTCTCTGATATCTTTGATCTTCAATGCCAGTGTGCCTAAACGATATACAATTTTTCTGCTTCCCGGTGCTCTGTCAAATGCCAGGAACAGTATATCTCTCCCCTTCTTAAACTCACCGTTATATTCATAAATCTCACTGACTGTATTGAGCATTGACGCATTCTTTACTCTTCGCCAGTCTATACCATCGGCAATTTCCTTTGCCTGCTGGTACTCCTTCTTTTCCAGATGATCAAGCATTTGCTCGGTCTTCACCCTATATTCATATTTATCCAATATTTCTCACCTCAAATGTTTATTTTAAAAAAGCGTATTTCCCTACAATTTTACTTATATAAGTTTATCATATGACCTGTTTATTGTCAAAATATCCCGCCAAATATGTTAAAAAAATATTACAAAAATTACAATTTTTTTATCCCTGTAAAATATTTGCCGGCTGCTCTCTGATATCAACGAAAAAAACAGCCATCATATTCTTTCCTATGATGGCTGTTACATATTCAATTTTATCATATTTAATTTTTATATCGGAGAATGATTTTTATTTTTTATTTCTTATTCCCTGTCGCCTTTGTATGCTTTCCGATGATCTTTTACTCATCTTCTTTGCACATTCATTCAAATCTACTATTCATGTTTCTTTACACATATTAATAATATCTTTAAATATGTGGTATTCTGTTCAATATGTCTGCAGTTCTTTTTATCGTCCGGTGTATATTTTCTCCGTCTGTTCTATTTTTCCGAATCTCCTCTACCGGCCTTTTATCTATTATAATAAAGGCTTATTCTCTGGGAACTTCTACCTGCCATACCACTAACATATTGATTCGATGATTCTACTGTGTCCATTGGATTAAGCCTCCTTTTCATAAATTTCCAATCAACGATATCTCACCGACATATGAAATATTCTTCATCCTTGATAAACTTTTCTTTTATCACTTAAGATATAAGCTGGAATTTATTATCTCATCTCTTCTACGATTATGATCCATATCCCCTTGATACCATTCTATAATCGTTATTCATCCATTCTCTTTCTCTACAATATACTTTACGATATTTGATATCCGATGCCTTACCAGATATTTCATATCTATATCCTGTATTTTTCGATTCTTAAACGAATTGAGAATTTATAATAAAAATACATCTTATAAAATATGTGATATTCAATTTTCAAGATTCCCTTTCTCGTCAGGAATTCTTTTTTGTTTATTTTGGATTTCCTTTGGATTGATTATATAATATCTGTCTCTTATACACATCTGACGCT